>Ga0123354_10008522_pt1 | contig 15598 bp, 8 predicted proteins | sample TergutLab28metaG_2_FD_97872 | JGI IMG/M metagenome (GOLD analysis project Ga0123354, IMG submission 97872) | Labiotermes labralis P4 segment gut microbial communities from Petit-Saut dam, French Guiana - Lab288 P4 | ecosystem: Host-associated > Arthropoda: Insects > Digestive system > Gut ...
CCATAAAGCCGCAGGAATGAAGTATATCGTCACACCTTGGATGCCAACGCCCGGAACGCTGGACAGTCTTCAACTCTATTGCGATTACTACAATAAAATCGGCGAAAAATGCAATGCCGCCGGATTGAAATTCGGTTATCACAATCACAATTATGAATTTATAACAAAATTTCCCGATGGGACAACATCGCCTGTAACCCTTCCGGACGGTTCGGTTGTTCAAAAAAACAATGAAATCGCGATGTATGATTACATGATAGCCCATACCGATCCCTCCAAAGTATTCTTTGAAATGGATGTGTATTGGGTCATGATGGGTCAACGTTCGCCGGTCGAGTTATTCAAGAAAAATCCGGGACGTTTCCTTGTATTACACATTAAAGACGACAAAGAATTAGGCGAAAGCGGCATGGTCGGATTCGACGCTATCTTTAATAATATCGCTACAGCCGGCACAAAATACCTTATCGTCGAAGTGGAACGATACGACCTTCCACCCTTCGAATCGGTACAAAAAAGTTTGGATTATTTGAACAATGCTCCTTTTGTAAAAGCCGATTATTCCAACTAATTGTTTTATAACAAAAGGAACATGATGCGCAATATATTTTTTTTTATTTTATTAGGGAATATATTATCATCCTATTCCCAAACGAGTGAAACCCTGCAAATTCCTTCCGTTGGCGAAAAAACCTTGCTTAACGCCGGTTGGTATGCCCGTCGCGCCAACGAAATCAAACTCGACGGCAACCGGTTGAGCGCCTCGCCTTTTAATCCTGAAGGATGGATGAAAGCCAGAGTCCCGGGAACAGTACTTGCTACCATGCTTGACAATAACCTGTTTCCGGCTCCGGAATTTAGCATGAACAACAACCTGATACCCGATATCCATGATGTAGGGAAAGATTTCTATACTTTTTGGTTTATGCGGCCTTTCAGGATAGAAACAGTTCCTCAGGGCCGGCAAGTTTGGATTAATTTTAGAGGAATCAACTACAAAGCCGATATTTTTCTAAACGGCAAACGGATAAATACCTCCACCCATGAAGGCATGTTTCTGCGCATGAGTTTCGATATTACGCCTTACATCAAGAAAGATACGGTCAATTTACTGGCAGTTATTGTTTATCCTCCCGATTATCCGGGGAATGCCAACGGCGGACAGGGAGGAGACGGATTGATCGGCAGGAATGTTACCATGCAGTATACGCCCGGATGGGATTGGATTCAACCCGTACGCGACCGGAATACCGGTATATGGGACGAAGTATCCATCACCGTAACCGGCGCTGTTCAAGTTCGGAATCCATACGTTCAAACTAAAGTACCCGGTATCCGTCAACCTGCCGGAACCCAGAAAGACGCCTTTCTTCAAACGACGGCAGAAGTAGAAAATACTTCATCCGAAGTGCAAAAAGGCACGTTAGTCTGTGAAACCGACGGTAATCGTGTGGCTATGCCTCTGACTCTCGCTCCGAAAGAATTGCGCGTAGTAGCTTTTAAGGAAATCACGCTTAAAAATCCACGTTTGTGGTGGCCTAACGGCATCGGCGAACAGGCTTTGTATCCGATGAAAATTTATTTTGAGGCGAACGGTACGGTAAGCGACAGTCAAGAACTGCGTTATGGCGTCAGGGAAATAACGAGCCTGAAATGTCCGGAAAACGGAGGACGCAAGTTTTACGTCAATGGACAACCCGTATTCATCACCGGCGGCAACTACATTGCATCCGATTGGTTGCTGCGTCTTTCTCCCGAACGCTATCGCGCCGAAGTCCGTTTTCATGCCGAGATGAACATGCGCATGATACGCGTTTGGGGAGGCGCTTTGCTGGAACGTCCCGATTTTTATGATGCTTGCGACGAGTATGGTATTTTGGTTTTCCAAGACCTCTGGGGCAGCGGCGATTGCAACGGAGCTTGGAACGATCCGTCAAAAGTGGATTCCCGGGAAAGACGATGGGAATATCCCGACAATCACGAACTTTTCCTTGCTTCTGTGGAAGATCAGGTAAAAATGGTACGCAACCACCCCAGTCTGTGCCTTTGGACCGGTGGCAATGAATGGCCTCAAGCGAAGGATATCGACGAAAAATTGCATCAGGATGTTTTTCCCCGCCTCGACCCCGGCCGGCTTTTCGTTTCCTATTCTACCGACACGCTTTTCACACGCAATACAATCGGAGGCGTAGGCGATGGTCCTTACGGCATTCAGGAGCCGGAATGGTTTTTCACATTTCATTCCACGCCTTTTAATCCCGAATCCGGCTCTGTCGGTTCCCCTGAAGTGGAAAGTATGCGCGAAATAATGACGGAAGAAGATTTGTCCCAGTTTCCGCACTCGGGACGATCAAGGAATGCAACCTGGATGTATCATAAAGACCTTGGTTATGGCGATCACTTGGAACGCTACGGTGAAGTGAAGGACATCGAGACTTACTGTAAATACGCTCAAGTGGAAAATTACAATCAGTATCGCTCTTTTATGGAAGGATGGGCTTCTCATCTTTGGGATTGGTACACCGGCATCCTGATATGGAAAACTCAAAATCCATGGACGGCGCTCCGCGGACAGATGTATGACTGGTTCTTGGATGTCAATGCCTGTCTGTACGGCGCCAAACAAGGTTGCGAACCGCTACACGCTCAATATAACTTAGCAAGCAAACAAGTTGAACTGATCAATACGGCTTTGGGAAACCATAATCTTGTAGTTAAAGCGCAACTATACAGCAGGCAGGGAGAGAAACTTTGGGAAAAAGAGGCGTCATCCGATCTTGCTCCTAACAGCGTTGTGCGTTTGTTCGACATCCCGGCTCCCGAAAAAGTAGAAGGCGTCTATTTCCTCCGGCTAGCGCTGACGGAAGAAGGCAAGGAAGTTTCGCGTCATATTTATTGGTTGACCACTCGGGAAAAGGATTTCACTACGCTAACGCAAATGCCGGCCTGTAAACCGGAGGCAAAGCTCAATCTTCAAAAGCAGGACGGCGTATATAAAGCTACGGTGACGCTAAAGACCCAAGATAAGATATCGTTCTTCAACCGGATCAAAGTGTTTGACAAAAATACGGGTAAACGCATTCTCCCGGTGCATTATTCGGACAATTACATTACCCTGATGCCCGGCGATACACAGGAAATAGAACTGGAATTTGTTTCCCCGTTGCCTGCCGGACAAATAGCGGTAGTTGTTGACAGTTGGACGAGCGAGAGGTTGCGGTTGTAAATGTTGTTTCCGTCTTACTTGCGGATAGGTCGGATTATCAACGTTTCCACCCATGAAACCGGCAGCGGCGGCTTTGCCGCCTGCTGCTTTCATAAACCACTACTCTGTCTCGTAGAAACATATAGAAATAAAACAGGTTTTGTGTATGTTTTTATTGTTATTCATAATTTCTTGTTCAAACAAGGACAAAATTAATCAAAACTCCGTACATTTGTCGGAAATATTTATTTGTATGGAGAAAAATGAAATAATACAAGGCGAAATAGAGAATAGTTAACAACTAACAATCAAAGAAGATGGAACAACATATCGAGGACAATAATCAATATTACAAACATGCAGATAACATCAAGACAATCAATGAATTTCTAATAGACTTAATCGGAGTTTTAGTGCCCGGAGGTCTATTTTTATTTTCAATAATCATAAGTTTTATTATTCCTGTAATTATGATTTATTTCCATGATATAACCAAAAATTCAACAAAGATGAGTTTGTTGGATTCAAATGTTTTTACCGGTTGGTTTTGGATGGTATTATTTTTCATGTTTTTGATATTATCTTATGCGATTGGTAATATTTTTTACAGATTGGATATTAAGGATGTGGATAGATTATCTTTTATACGTCAACGAAAAAAAATTTATAAAGATAAAATAGAGCCTTTTATAGATAAAAAAAAATATCATTTCAAAAAAAAGTTTCATTTCAAAAAAATAGAGGACGACAAATTGGAAGATTTTATCAAAGAATATTTTGGGTTATTGCTTTACCATTGGAAAGAAGATGGTAGATTTCTTGACAGGGACAAACAAATTTGGATTGAAAAATTTGAAGAATTACGTAAAAAAGAGATTGAGGATAAAAAAATCATTATCATATTAAACAAAATAGCATCTTTATTGTATGAAAAAAAATTTCCGGAGGCATTGATTTTATTGGATAATGGTTCATTATCCAATCCTATAAATAATTCATCGGATAAAGTAAAATACTTTCTGACTCCATTTATTAAACCAGAAAAAGAAAATTATTCTGAATTTTTAGCTTTAAGCTGGTATTTTTTATTTTGCCTGCGTTCCGAAGTTGCTTGCGACAACGAAGAGGAATGTCAATTTCCATACGAACACTACGACACCTATTTGTCAAAAAGGGGAGAACTCAATCTGATCAAATTTGTCACGTGGTGTGAAAATAAAGATTCAAGGACTAAAAATGCTATTAATACCTTGAAATTAAAAATTCAACTAAAATCGAAGGAAGCATATAATATATTAGTAAAAAATGAAGCTCATATTAGAATGGCCTCTTCTTCGTATCGGGTTGCAGATATGATTTGTAGTGTGTTATCTGTCGCGATTATATTAATTATTATTGTATTATTGGTTTTGTTTTTTTTTGAGAAAAAATTTTCAATAGCTATGTCCATTGAATACGTAATAGTGATTTTATCTATGCCTGTTTCGGTATTATTATTAAATAGATTCATCAAGAAATCAGTGATAGAATTTCTGCATTATCAAAGATTGAGAGAAATATTTTTCGTAATACAAGTATATGATGAGATCCAAATAAAATGAAGAGAAAGAATAATCAATAATTCACTATTTCATCTAACTCCTTACGAATAAATGACTTTGCATCCGGGAAGAGATATTCAATCTGCCTGTTTAATTTTTGCAATCCGATAAGAATATCATAATGATTCACTTTAATTCCTCAAGTTTTAACGTTGATCCCATTATTTTAGATAACTTTTTCTTAACTTGTTTTAATTATTTTTGTGTATGTCCCTTTTTTTCCTTAACTTTGCTCGATTTCAATATCAATAAAACACAATAAATTTACAAGTAATATGAAGAAGATTTTGTTTATTTTAGCAGTATGTGCAGTAGTATGCGCTTCTTGTTCGAAAAAAGCAACAAAAGAACAGGAACAACCTACTCAATCCGGATTATATCCGTCGAAATTCGTAACGACTACGAATGAGGGAAAAATAACGCATTTATACACTTTGAAGAATGCAAAGGGAATGGAGGTCTGTGTAACTAACATTGGCGGACGTATTGTTTCCATTTGGGCGCCGGACAAAAACGGTAATTTCCAGGATGTTGTTTTGGGGTTTGACAGTATTCAGCCTTACATTCCTATTACAACCAACTTCGGAGCGATTATCGGTCGTTACGGCAATCGGATTGCAAACGGTAAATTAAAGCTTAGTAACCGCGCCTCCTACGTTTTACGGCAGAACGACGGAAAAAACACCTTACACGGAGGTCCGCGCGGTTTCCATACCTGTTTTTTCGATATTGCACAAACCGATTCCCAAACATTGGTTTGCACCTATTTATCTAAACATTTGGAGGAAGGCTTTCCCGGCGATTTGGCTGTTGTCGTCACTTACAAACTCACGGACGATAATGCGCTTGATATCAATTACGAAGCGAAGTCTAATCTTTTAACTGCAGTTAATCTGACCAATCATTCCTATTTCAATTTGTCGGGCGATCCGAAAAATACCGTTTTGGATAATATCCTTTATCTGAATGCAAACACTTATACTCCGACAGATGCGGAATTAATTCCGACAGGAAAAATTGAAAAAGTTGCAGGAACGCCTTTGGATTTCACGAAACCTACTGCGATTGGCGCACGAATCAATGACACGACCTTTGAAGGAATTCGATTCGGCAAAGGATACGACCATAATTTTGTGTTGAATACGAAAGGAGATATTAATACAGTAGCAGCTAAAGCAATTTCTCCGATAAGTGGAATTACGGTGGAAGTTTATACGACTGAACCCGGATTACAGATTTATACGGGTAATTTCTTAGACGGATCAATCGTTGGTAAAAAAGGAATCGCCTATCAGAACAGGGTGGCGTTGTGTTTGGAAACACAGCATTTCCCGGATTCGCCCAATCATCCGAATTTCCCGTCAACGGAACTTAGGCCGGACAGCGTATTTAAAAGCCATACTATTTACAAGTTTGGCGTGAACCCCTGAATCTCCTAAAGGGGACTTTACCTCAGTATAATATTCAAAATCACCTCCCGGCCCCATTAGGAACCGGGAGGTATAATTAATTATTTATGAGAAAAATTTTTTTATCAGTAGTGATGATTTTAATTGGGTTTGGCATGCAGGCTCAAAGTAAAAGTGATTTAAATTTAGTTCCGGTTCCGGCGCAGGTAAAAGTCAATCCCGGACAGTTTGTGATTAATTCGAGCACCTCAATCGTTTTGTCTGTCGACAATCAGGAAATGCAGAATGCGGTTGCTATTTTTAATAATTTGTTAAACCGGGCAGCCGGCTACAAGTTAGCGGTAACTGTTACTCCGGCGACGTCCAATGCGATTATTTGCAGAATTAATCCTGCAATATCCAATCAGGAAGGTTATAAACTTTCTGTTCAAAAAAACTTGATTACTCTTGAAGCCAGTACGCCTCAAGGAATTTTCTATGGAATGCAAACTTTGCGTCAATTACTTCCGTTTCAGATAGAACGCCCGTATTTGAGCAATGTTGCATGGGCGGTTCCCTGCGTAGAAATCGAAGATGCGCCTCGTTTCGCATACCGCGGATTAATGCTCGACGTTTGCCGCCATTTCATGCCGAAAGAATTTGTGTATAAATTCATCGATATGCTGGCTTATCACAAGATGAATACTTTTCATTGGCATCTGACGGACGACCAGGGCTGGCGAATCGAGATTAAAAAATATCCGAAGTTGACGCAAATCGGCGCTTTTCGTAATCGCACGCTGGAAGGCCGTTATACATCGCCCGATAAAAGAAAGTGGGATAATACCCGCTACGGAGGTTTTTACACACAGGAAGACATCAAAGATGTTGTTGCCTATGCCCAAAAACGTTTTATTACAGTGGTTCCCGAAATCGAAATGCCGGGGCATGCAGTTGCTGCTTTAGCTTCTTATCCACAGTTATCCTGCACCGGAGGTCCTTTTGAAGTAGAAGGTTTATGGGGTGTATTCAACGATATATATTGCCCGAAAGAAGAAACATTCACATTTCTTGAAGATGTTTTATCCGAAGTTATCGACTTGTTTCCTTCGAAATACATCCACATCGGAGGCGATGAAGCGCCGAAAATACGTTGGCAAAACTGTGCGCATTGTCAAGAATTAATAAAGAAGGAAGGCTTGAAAGATGAGCATGAATTGCAATCGTATTTCATCAAGCGGATAGAAAAATTTGTCGAATCCAAAGGCAGGCACATCATCGGATGGGATGAAATTCTCGAAGGCGGATTGGCTCCCAACGCTACGGTGATGTCGTGGCGGGGCGAAGCCGGCGGTATTGAAGCGGCTAAACAAAACCACGATGTGATAATGGCTCCGAATACGTATGTTTATTTGGATTATTATCAGGCAAACCCCAAAACGCAACCGTTGGGAATTGGAGGTTTTCTTCCTTTATGGAAAGTTTACAGCTACGATCCCATGCCTGCAAGTTTAACTCCCGATGAATCGAAACACATACTTGGAATTCAAGGAAATATTTGGACAGAGTATATTCCCGATTCCAATCAGGCCGAATACATGGCGCTTCCACGAGGAGCCGCCGTCGCGGAAATCGGATGGTCGCCCCAATCGAAGCGGAATTATACGGATTTTAAACAGCGCATGATTCAACAGTTCAAGCGTTACGACGGCATCGGCTGGAATTACTGCGATGTAATAGAAAAAGAGGTAGAATAAAAAAAATATGTCTGAACAGGATTATTTTTTTATAAACTTTCCTTGAAAATTATCCATTACAATTAAATACGTACCCTGCGTCAATTGAGAGATGTTGATGGCGTTTCCCGAAAGAACGCCTGAGGCCATTTTCATTCCTGCAACATTATAAATCATATAGGCAGTCCCGGCCGGCAAGCCCGATACTTGAATCATATCGTTTGCCGGAACGGGATAAATATGGAGCGGGTTCTTTGCCGGAACCTCGATTTTATCAAGAGCTGTAATCACCTTCGCCGGACTGATTGCGTAGAGGTATCCGTACAAAGCCGTTTTCCCTCGCATCACCTGTTGAGGTGTATATTCATTGGCTGCATACACATAGCGCGTATTATAGTAAAGTTCGCCATAAGGCCAACTGCTGATTGACGGATAATTTTTGCCGGTCATCCACGTCGGGTTTCCCATAATCAGTCCGCCCCAATCGTATTGGTTCATATAAGGCGTATGTCCCGGATGAACGCCGGGCGTTCCGTCATTCCATCCGGAAGTGTACATATTTTCAACGCTTTTCTTAGATGCTAAAGCGGTCGTCGCTGTAGTCATATTAATCATATTCAAAGGATTTCGTCCGAGCGAGAAATCGGCTTCAAGAATCAATGCGTTTTCAAACAGGATTTTATCGTTGCTTCCGTTTTCCGAAAACGCATGAGCTACAATGGTTCGTTCGGTATTGATAGTAGTAATAAACCATCCGGTATTGTTATCGGTTGATCGACGGGAAGGACGCGAATTTGAATAATCTGCTTCTTTTGATTTTGCTTCGCTGATAATGGAACTTTTCATGTTGTTGTAGAGCGTTGGATAGTGAACCGGTTGATTGGTAAAAAGATAACCGGTTGCGGCATAAAGCTCGTCATACGCATCAATATTACAAATCGTTGAAGAAGCCGATTTACAAATGCTGTACATATTCAAGTCGTTCTCATACTTTGTATCTCCGGTTAAGTTATAGAGGAAAGCGGCGGCTGTGATTCGAAAGTCTTTGCCGGACATTTTCATATTTCCAACATCTTGTATTTTGCCGAGCATTGGGTCGGGCAAGTTACTTGCATACGTATAAGCGACAATAGCGCTATCGCGGTATTCCGCCATTAAACCGGCATGCCCGGAAATACGGAAACAATCGGCTAACATGGCTGCGTTGGCAGCATTCGCCCAAGCGGCAACCGCATCCGTACCGGCTTGGTAAAAAGTTGGATTCGTAATTTGATTGACCGGATTATTCAGTCCGTGACTGTAACCAGTCCCGTCGCGAAGGCACAACCAAAAATCAACTTCATAACGGGCTTCGTCGATGATGTCGGGAATACCGTTTCCACTTTCCGCAATTCCCAGATTATCATCTGAAAGCGCGCCATTCGTAATGAAATAAGGCAACAGTAGATCATAAATACTGGATACGTGCCCCAGATGCCGGTCCCAATCAAATGCGTCGGCATGTCCGCCCCAAGCATTCGGATTGGTCGGGTTTCCGGGTTTGCGGTAGTTTGCCCACGTAGTCGTATTATCCCACGGATCGCCGTTTGCGCCTATTTTTGACCAGTCGTTATCATAAGGTGTTATTGTCGTAATATAAACCGTACAATTTGACGGTGATTTTCCCGGTAAGAAAAGCGGTTGACGCGCAACGGGAGTAACCCCCGAAGCCTTACTGTCTTCTCCGACGCGCATGTAGTAGTAACCCTGCGTTGAGACTTTAAATGGTTCGTAGTAAGCCGTATCACTGATGGTGAAATCATCGCTGCATCCGACGTCTTCAACAGCGAGCCGATAGTTTCCTGCGGTATTGAAACCGGTAAAATCGGCTTTCCATACATTAGATTGGAGCATTTGATGATTATTGCTTGTCTCTCCTGCAGCTGTTTTCCACAGAGAAAGCGTTCCGACCTCTTGACTTTCCCGGGTAGCTGTATTATAAAGATAGATTTTTTTACCAACAAACGAAGAATAATCGCGTGAACCGCCGTCGCCCATCCAAACGTAAACATCCGCCGACTTAATGCTGTTCGCCGTCGAGTAGCCTGCAATATTTACTTTGACAGCCTCGCTACGGCTATTAAAAATATTAAAAGTAAGCGTTTTAGTTGTAACATCGCTATTGATGTTGGCGGGAATTTGGATTGTATAACTTTTCCCTGCTACCAAAGATTTGGGTAATTTCAGGAAAAGGGTATGCTCATAAGCCCAATCGTAAATAAAATCGTTTGCCGCCGTCGACCATGCCATTTGAGCCATACAGCCGAGTTTCGATTTTCTGTAAACATTGGAAGGTGAAATTCCTTGTGTTCCGAAATTCGAATCGTCGGTTGAAGTAATCTTCCAATTGCCGGCAACAGCAGCGTTGGTCGTATTCAAAAGCGAACCATAAGTGGTCAGACTATTTCCCGATGCGCACTGAATGTATAGTCCGCATCCCGAAGAGGCGCCTTCGGTAAAAGAAACATCGCCGTCGCGAAAATAAAGCATAATAAAATCTTTATCTACAATTCCGGCAGATACGAGTTTAGTCGCAGAAACATCGGGCGCCATCGATAGCAAAGCCATACAGGCACCGATAAGTAAATAGTAATTTTTCATTTTAGTAAATTGAGGTTCATTAAAATCAGGTCAAAGATAATCCATTTTCTTAGCAATACATTATACTTGATAAATATTATGTTGTGAAAATACAATATTTTTTCTACATTTGCAGCAAATATTAACGAAATAATATCAAGAAAAATGAAAAGCAATTTACTTCTATTCTGTTCAAACTTATTGTTAGGAACAATCTTAATGTTTATCGCATGCAATGTAAATACCACATCTGTAAGGCAAATCAATGATTTCACGGAAGGTTGGAAATTTTCTCTTGGTGATGATTCTTTGGCGAGTAACGAGAAATACGACGATTCGCAATGGCGAACACTGAATCTTCCGCATGATTGGAGTATTGAAGCGAATTTTTCAGCCGATAATCCGGCTTCGCCCGGAGGGGGCGCTTTGCCCGGAGGAACAGGTTGGTACAGAAAGACGTTTGTCGCCGATCAATCGTTTGAGAATAAGGATATTTACATCGACTTCGACGGTGTTTACCGGAACAGCCGGGTATGGATTAACGGTCAATATTTGGGTGAACGGCCTTACGGATATATTTCGTTTCGCTACGATCTTACGCCTTACATCAAGAAAGGAGAAAATAATGTAATAGCCGTACGGGTTGATAATTCGAAGCAACCGAATTCCCGTTGGTATTCGGGTTCCGGGATATTCCGGAATGTATGGTTGGTAGCAGTCAATCCGGTGCATGTCGATCATTGGGGAACTTATGTAACAACCACTGATGTTTCAACCAAATCTGCAAAAATAAAAATAGCTACGCGAATAAGCAATACTACAAAAGAAAACGCGGATATTGAGGTGGTAACCGTTTTGCTTGACGCAGACGGCAAAGTAATTACGAAAACAAGTAGTCCTGTTGCCGTTGCATCTGATAACACTGCGGATACGAATCAGGAATTGCTTGTTGAAAATCCGCATCTTTGGTCAATCGATCATCCTTACTTGTATAAAATTATGACGCAGGTAAAACAAAATGGGAAAATAGTTGACGATTATGGAACTCCAACCGGTATTCGTTCGTTTTCTTTTGAAGTTGATAGAGGTTTTATTTTGAATGGGGAACAGGTGAAATTGAAAGGTGTGTGCGATCATCACGATTTGGGATGTCTCGGCGCTGCCGTGAATTACCGGGCAATCGAACGACAGTTGGAAATTCTGAAAGAAATGGGCTGCAACAGCATTCGTACCTCACATAATCCTCCGGCTCCCGAATTACTTGATTTGTGCGACAAAATGGGATTCGTTGTTATGGATGAAGCTTTCGATATGTGGCGCAAGAAGAAAACGACTTTCGACTATAGTATGGATTTTCCCGAATGGCATGAAAAGGATTTAACCGACTTTGTGCTGAGAGACCGCAATCATCCTTCCGTTTTTATGTGGAGCGTCGGAAATGAAGTAATGGAACAATGGTCGGATATAAAAGCCGATACTTTAGACATGCAACAGGCGAACCTGCTCTTGAATTTTACAAGCACATTGAGCCAACGGGATACAACAGTCAAGGATATGCCCGTTAATTCGATGATTGCATTAAAGCTTGCAGACATCGTTAAAAAATTAGATCCTACCCGTCCAGTCACTTCTGCAAATAATGGAACCGATACGACTAATTATGTTTTTCGCTCCGGAGCAATGGATATCATCGGGTTTAATTACCATGAATATGACTGGTCTAAACAGGTTTTTCAACAACGATTTCCCAATCAAAAATTTATCATTACCGAATCTACTTCAGCGTTAATGTCGCGGGGTTATTACATGATGCCATCGGACAGCTTTTTTGTATGGCCTCAGCGATGGGATATTCGGTTTGATCAACCGGTACATCAATGTTCGGCATACGATAATTGTCATGTTCCTTGGGGTTCTACGCACGAAGATTCGTGGAAAATAGTTAAGAATAACGATCATATTGCCGGAATGTATATTTGGACGGGCTTTGATTATCTTGGGGAGCCTACGCCATTTTGGTGGCCTTCGCGCAGTTCCTATTTTGGAATTATCGATTTGGCGGGATTTCCTAAAGATGTTTACTACATGTATCAAAGCGAGTGGAGCAATAAAGTGGTGCTTCATATTTTACCGCATTGGAATTGGAACAAAGGAGATTCGATAGATGTTTGGGTTTATTATAATCAAGCCGATGAAGTCGAGCTCTTATTAAACGGCAAATCGTTGGGGCGCAAGTCCAAACCGGATGGCGTTTTTCATGTTTGGTGGCGAGTGCCTTATCAGGAAGGGACCTTACAGGCTATATCGTACAAAGACGGCAAACAAGTGCTGACGGAAACAATAAAAACGGCCGACGAACCGGCTTCCGTTCGGCTTACCGCTGATAGGAAAACGATTACCGCCGATGGTAAGGACTTATCTTTTGTTACAGTAGAAGTATTGGATAAAAATAAAAATGTTGTTCCAATTGCCGACAATCTCATCCGGTTTTCCGTTGAAGGACCCGGAACGATTGCCGGAACAGACAATGGGAATCCGACCGATTCCGTTTCTTTGAAAAAGCCGGAACGTAATCTTTTCAACGGTAAAGCGTTGGTAGTGGTTCAATCTGAAAAAGCAGCCGGTATCATCAAGTTAAAAGCAGAATCGGGAAATTTAGTGAATGCTGAGATTGAAATCGGAACTGTGAAAAAGGGAAAATGATTCCGGAGAAAATATTTTCATCCGAAATCATTTTTAATTCTGCAAAACACGCTCAACGGCAATTTTCGTCCGGACGGATCGGGTAAAAACAACTCGCCGCAGTTAATTTGTGTAGCTGCCGGAAAATAATCGTTCATTAGATTTTCTGCAACTAATGAAGAAAACCCCATGGAATATAAGTTGAGTACGCAGAAAAAGCCGTTTTCATCAACGATTTGACTACAAGCTTCCATCAATTCGGCGATGTGGTCTTCCAGGATCCATTTTTCTCCTTGGGGACCGCGTCCGTAAGCAGGAGGATCAAGCACAATTCCTTGGTAGCGCTTTCCCCGCTTAACTTCCCGCTTGACAAATTTTAGTGCATCTTCGCATACCCAGCGGATATTCTCCAATTCGGAAGCTTCCATGTTTTCTCGAGCCCAATTCAGTACTTGTTTGACCGAATCGACATGAACAACATCGGCTCCGGCTGCTTTAGCCGCCAAAGAAGCGCCTCCGGTATAGGCGAATAAATTAAGCACAAGGGGTAGCGCAGGAAGCTGTTTGACGGAATCGAAGATGTAATTCCAATTTGCGGCTTGTTCGGGAAAGATACCTACATGTTTGAAAGCGGTCAATCGCAAGCGAAACCGGAGTTTCATCGTCCGGCAGGCATACGTGATGAACCATTGTTGCGGCATGGTGGAGCAAAGAATCCATTCTCCTCTTTCATTTTCATCTCCTCCGGATTTTCCTCTTTCTTTTCGGAACCAGGCATCTGTTTGCTTTTCCCATTCACTCTCCGGTAAAGTTTTCCTCCATACCGCTTGTGGTTCCGGACGGCGTAACCGGTAGCGCCCGAAGCGTTCGAGTTTTTCGTAACCACCGGAATCAATCAGTTGGTAATCGGTCCAATTGTCTGGAGATAAAAGTTCCATCATTTATTTCCCTTTTGCAAACCGTATTCCATACAATATGATATGAAACGAAGCGACTATTATCAAGGTCAATGAAAAAGAAGAAAAGTTTTTCCATCCTAAGTTTAACTGATGGAGAATAGTGAGTGCGAGAAGAAAAATACCAACGCCGAATCCGACTACCGATAATATTTTTTCTCCTTTCTTTGAACCCAATTTACTTTTACGTGAACCGTAAAAAACATAAATATTATGTCCGAGAAGCATCCATAGCACCAAACGTATCCAAGTATCAAACGGTAAAAAGACCATCATCATCAAACAAATTCCGATCCCTAAGAAGGGAATTACCGGTACTCCGGGCGTTTTGAAAGCCCGCGGGGCGTCCGGTTGGTTTTTTCGCATCACTAAGACACTGATGGAAACAAGGATAAAAGCGAACAATGTGCCGATGCTGGTTAATTCGCCGGCAACACGAGCCGGAACAAAAAGAGCGAAAGCGCTGACTAAAAAAAGAAATAATAAATTACTCTTATAGGTGCTTCGGTATTTGGGATGAACTTCAGAAAATACGTTCGGCAATAATCCATCACGACTCATCGAATAAAAAATCCTACTTTGTCCCAGCAACATGACTAAAATCACCGAAGAAAATCCGGCAAGAATAGCTATTATAATTGCTTTATTTAGCCATGGAAATGCCGGCTGTATGCTTCCATCGGGTAAAACGGTTCCCATTTGGTCAATTGCAAGGGCGACGGGAGCAATTCCGTCTCTTCCTTTAAAAATCGTATAATGCGCCACACCGGTTAATACGTGGGCGAAAATAATGTATAAAACGGTACAAATAAGTAGAGAACCCATGATGCCAATGGGCATGTTTTTTTTAGGGTTTTTAGTTTCTTGCGCTGCCGTGCTCACAGCATCGAATCCAAGAAAAGCAAAAAATACCACTGCTGCCCCTCGAACGACACCGCTAAATCCGAATTCGCCCCAATTTCCCGTATTTTCAGGAATATATGGGACGTAATTAGCAGAACGAATGTATTTCCATCCCAGAACAATAAATAGGATAACGACGGTTACTTTCAAAAAAACGATGAATGAATTAACTGTCGATGAGCTTTCCGTTCCTCGAATCAACAGTAAACTCATCAAGACGACAATGAAAGCCGCCGGAAGATTTACTATTCCTCCTTCCCAAGGACCTGCCGTCAGTCCGATTGGCAAATGGACCTGAAATCCTTCAAGTAGTTTTGTAAAATAATGACTCCAACTGATACTGACGGTAGCCGAAGAAACCGCATATTCCAGCACCAAATCCCATCCGATTACCCAGGCAATAAATTCGCCCAGCGTAGCATAGGAATAAGTATAAGCGCTTCCGGCTACCGGAATCATGGATGCGAATTCGGCATAGCACAATCCCGCAAAACAGCATCCGGAGGCA
>Ga0123354_10008525_pt1 | contig 15597 bp, 11 predicted proteins | sample TergutLab28metaG_2_FD_97872 | JGI IMG/M metagenome (GOLD analysis project Ga0123354, IMG submission 97872) | Labiotermes labralis P4 segment gut microbial communities from Petit-Saut dam, French Guiana - Lab288 P4 | ecosystem: Host-associated > Arthropoda: Insects > Digestive system > Gut ...
AGGTCTGGTGTATCGGGAGCGGGTGTACTGATGCATGCGTTGTGCCTGTTTGATGGGAGGGGTGTGTGGTGCAGGTGTTATTAGGTGCACTAGGGGAAGTATGCCGGTGATGGGCAGGTTGGTTGTTGAGAAATTGTTGAAAATAAACATCTAACTGTTGCATCTTGTTGGTTTTCTCTCTCACTTCACAATTTGCTCACGATGCACGGTCACAGAAACCTAAAACCTTAGTTAGCATGTGTAGAAGGAGTTTTACATATCCATATATTTAAATTAAGGTTATGTTGACGATATGTGACGAGGGTTTGCCTAATTGCATTGTGACGAACATTGTACGTAGCGCTGTATGAACTATATTTGTAAATAGTTGACTGATTTTGTATGTATTAAATCGTCGATATTTAATAACTTTCCAACAAGATGCGACTTATTCAGTTTATTACATTTCTGTAGACAGCTCTACATGTTTCGGGTGTTGACACCCATCATCAGGAGCTCGTACAGCTGTAATTACAGCTTCTGGTAATGATTGACTTCAATGAGTAAAATACGCTGCTATTAATATATTAATAGCAGCGTGTTTTATTCATTGCAGTCAATCGATAGAAGAAGCTGTAATTACAGCTGTACGAGCTCATGATAATGGGTGTCAACACCCGAAACATCTAGAGCTGCCTACAGAAATGTAATAAACTGAATAAGTCGCATCTTGTTGGAAAGTTATTAAATATCGACTCACGATGCACGGACCCATGTATATAAAATTTATTAAATCGTCATTGACATGAATCACAATTAACGACAAATCTGTCCCACGTAATGAATTTCATGTTCTACACATCACCAAACCTCCTGCTCATTCAACTTTAAAATTTGGATACTTTTTACTTTTATTGATGTGTTTGGATTCGATCTCGGACCTTCCAGTCCGTAGTCAGTCACTATACCGACTGAGCTACCCGGCATATGGACAATATACCTATGACAGTTGTCAACTACAGTACAAAGAACTCTGCTGCCTTATCCATATCACTACTATGATTAATTTTCCTCCGACTTTGCAATTCCATAGAGTTGAATATATTTTGTAAGCACAGCGCTATATTTTGCGAGACCTTGTCGTTTTCAAATTCTGTCGTTGTCACAAGAAAACTAATATAACACACTGAAATATGTGAATTACTCAGACCATTGTGTTCGCAAGAGTCAAAATGCCTTATATTCACTTGCAACGATAAAATAATTACTGGTGCAGTTTGATATGTTTACTTATAATGAAATTACTTTCATTTAAATGGTAGAAAAAAGTTTTGCCATGTATTTATTTCATTAAAAAGTGTAAAGGAACAAAATTTTCGCAGATTCATCTTCAGATATTTCAGGATTTTGCACTAACATGTGTGACTTTTTTCCTGTTAGAAATGGGCTTGGCTTTTTCTTTCGATTTTCCGTTTGTTTTTCAAGTCTCGTCAAACTGCATCAGTAATTATTTTATCGTTGCAAGTAAATATAAGGCATTTTGACACTTGCGAACAAAATGGTCTTGAGTAATTCACATACTTCAGTGTGTTACATTAGTTTTCTTGTGACAACGAGAGAATTTGAAAATGACAAATTATCGCAAAATATAACGCTGTTCTTACAATATATACAACTCTATGGAATTGCAAATTCAGAGAAAAATCAATCATAGTAGTGATATGGATAAGGCAGCAGAGTTGTTTGTACTGTAGTTGACAATTGTCATAGGTACATTGTCCATATGGGGACCGCGGTAGCACCGTGGTTAAGGTGCTGTGCTACAAATCGGAAGGTCGCTCGTTCGATCCCAGCTGGTGTCATTGGATTCTTCATTGACATAAAATCCTTCCGATCGCACTATGACCCTGGGGTCGACACAGCCTCTAACAGAAATGAGTACCAGGAGTATTTCCTTGGGGTAAAGGCGGCCGGTGCATAAGGCTGACAACCTTACCACCATCCTATGCCGTTGTCATGAAATCTGGGAACCTTAACTTTCTGGACCCCTCTGGGCCACTCCAGGCCTGTAACGGGACTGCTTTACCTTTACCTTTTTACATTGTCCATATGCCGGATACCTCAGTCGGTATAGCGACTGACTACGGGCTGGAAGGTCCGAGATCGAATCCCGATGGGAATGAGATATTCCGCCCGTCCAGACTGGCCCTGGGGCCCACCTAACCTCCTGTAACATGCGTACCGGGTCTTTCAAAGAGGTAAATTGTGGCCGGGGCGTACTGCTGACCACTCACCCCCTTCTAGTGCCGCGGTCATGGAAGAGTAGAACTATACTTCTGCCCACCCTCTGGACCACACCGGACCTGTAACGGGATCACTTTACCTTTTTTACCATTTCACATTGTCCATATACATGGTACTAAGGATATGCTTTTTATTTAAATTGCAAGGCTACTTACACCATCGGATGTTTTTAGGTGGCTCCGGCGATTGCTTAAAGTTGCTTAGAATTAATTCATTCACTGTGAGTGAGAGTGATCGTTTATTTTGTTGTTCAGGTGATCGCGAGTTAGACATGGAGATCTTCGTAATTATATTAGAGTCTCCTTTCATAAAATATAAGTAGATGTAAGCTGTAAGGTCCAGAAAAACATATAACTTTTTAAAGTATTACAAAATTTTTATATTTTGTAATTATTTGTGTTTTTTTAGACTGATCTTTCGGGGAACAAGTTTAGATGGTGTAGCCTATACAGTACTCAGCACTGTCGTTGCAGTGAATGGGTGAATATCTTTTTCGCTAATGAGATTATCGTATGCAGACAGAAGTAATTAACACGAATTTCCCAAAGATTAAAAGGTTTCTGCATCCATCTTAGAAGCAGAAATTCGCCTTTTATTTTGTGAACAAAGGCTTTTCGAAATTCATTTTTTTTTAAATTATACATCAATACGTCACGTTTAAGAGCGTAATTATGAAGGTATGGAAGTAAGTGCTGATAAGACCAAGTACATGGTCATTTCTTGAGATCAGGATGCAGAACAAAGTCACAATATAAAGATTGATAGTAACTCCTTTGAAAGGGCAGAAGAGTTCAAATATTTGGGAAGAACCTAAGTAAATCAAAATTGTATTCAGGAAGAAAATAAGAGCAGATTGAAGTCGGGGAATGCTTGTTATAGTTCGGTGCAGAATCTTTAGTCTTCCAGTTTACTATCCAAAAATTTAACTTTTAAGATAAACAGAACTATACTTTTTGTGTGTTGTTTTGTGTGGGTGTGAAAATTGGTCGCTGACATTGTGGGAGGAACGTAGGCTGAGGGTGTTTGTGAATAGGGTGCTGAAGAGTACGTTTGTTCCTATGTGGGACGAGCTAACAGGGTAGTGGAAAAAACTACGTTTTGAGAAGCTTAATGATCTGCACTCCTCACCCAATATTGTTCGGGTGACCAAATCGAGAATAATGAGATGGGCGGGGCATGTAATATGCATGGGGAGAGGATAGGTGTTTACAGGGTTTTGGTGGGGAAACCTGAGGGAAAGAGACCACTTGGAAGAACCAGACGTAGATGGAAGGATAATATTAAGATGGATATTCAGGAATTGGGATTTAGGGTCGTTAACTGGTCGAGTTGGCTCAGGATAGGGACAGGTGCGGGCACTTGTGAATGATGTAATGAACCTTTGGTTTTCATAAAATGCGGAAAATTCCTTGACTAGCTGCGAAAATGTTAGATTCTCGAGATGGATTCAGCTCCATGAAGTAAGTAAGTAAGTAACTGTGAAGGCAATGCTTTTATTATCATTATCTTCTCTAGAAAAAATATTTTGCCTAGATTATGTCCCGTATGTTTGTAAATACGGTGACAGCCTGTAGTAGATAATTCTCCGACTTCAAGTTCTTGTGTAACGAATATTGAAATATTCATTTCCATTCCTCCCAAACGATGCAATTTTTTCCACGCATTAGGTTTTATTTCTTCATAGCAGCAATTTTAAATTTCTAGAGAATACTTTAACGCAAAATAGGACATCAAAACCATACAGGCTCCAATCTATGAAATTTATAATTATGCCGAATGAATTTTGATAGTTGAATTATGCATAAGTTTCTGTGTCAGTTTCATATATTTTCAACAGAACGGAACAAATTTCTGAGTAACGCTGATGCCACTTAATTTTGCTTGTAGTTTATTTGGTGGTGGAAAGGGCATCAGCAGGAGTAGCGGTGACTGGGATGAGGTGAAACGTAATAAGGACCATTGACTGTACAAGATTTAGTTCAGGGGTATACAGGCCTTCACATATTTTGACGAATCATTCAGTTTTTGTCATATCATTACGAGAGAAGGACCCTGCAAGGAAGTGGTTTGAACATTGTCGATTGTGTGACAATAATTACTCTTTACTGTTGTTACACATGGAAAAATATTATTATTATTATTATTATTATTATTATTATATTTCATAATACATTCACGACTTCTTGCTGACGTCAATGTTTGAAGCACGAGTTGCAACAATGCAATAATGTGAGTGAACTGAGGCTTTATGAGGTTTTGAAGAGTATTTAAGTTCTGTCGTTTGACGCCATGTTAATGGGTGTTGTTTATTATTCATTGCAGTTATTATGAGATACTAAGAATCCTAATTTGTAGACCTAACGTGCTTGAAAGGTCTGTTTGCTGCATCTTGCACTTTTGGTGCAACTTACACTATAATTTCTTTGATTTAAAAGTGGTTGTCATATATCAAACAGGTCTGCATATAATAATAGAAACTGGTAATGCTGTCGGACAGAATGCCTCTTGTCTATAATGCATATTTTGATTACTTAAATGGCTTTTGACGATTGCTGTTGTCTGGGATGTGACGCCTGATATACCAGTATACCAATTTTTCCGGGGAATCCCCTTCTTCATTCCGCTTCGACTCTGATAATGAACGCAACCAGTTTCTCTGCAACGCTGGTACATACAGAGCGTTTCATAATGTTCTCCGTGATTACAAACATTTATAACAAGAAAACCAAAGGACCTACCTTAATGGAATTGTTCACAGCCACAGGAAAACAGGAAAGTTTTTTTTTGGCAACTAGAGTTATTCGGTGTGTGCACCACCGGAGCGGCTATTTTCTCACTACATACACTCGCATCCCCTAGCGGCAGAAATGTGAACTACGATAAAAAAATAACTTACTGGAAAAAAAATTTTTGCGTTGTTCCTTCTATCTGTACATGTTTCGTAAATACGTGTACTACGGTTTTCCTATAATGAATTTTTGTAATCCCGGATTACATTATGAAAAGGAATGTATTTAACAGACTACTTGGTATACCAACCCTCAAAACAGCAGTATTTATTTTTCTACATCTCACTGAATGTCTGATATTTAAATTTATTACCTAATAATGGTAGTAGCGGAAGAGAAGTATCAAAAGACCGTTTACCTTTTGCCGTTTTTTACAAATCTCTACACAGTCTTAATTCTTGTAATAGACGTTTCCCTTCGAATTTTTCTTCATGTAGAATTGAATGTTTCTTTACATATCTTATGCCTCAGACCTGGGTAATGCAAACACATTTCCCCCATATCATCATAGAAAGTATTCATTTTGTGATTGTCTTCCATTAGCTACTATCTGCATTTAATGGCAAACAAAAAGACCTGGGTGTTGTCGCTTCTTGGCCCCATTGTTAGGATTGTGATGTTAGACACATATTTAGTCTGGGTCCTTTTAGTATTGTTGTCATTCTTGCTGCTATACATGTAACAGTAGTTTTATCACATATTTTTCTAAATTCATATAAGGCTGTTTAACCAGCACACCAACTAATGCACATATATATTTTTTTACATTAAAACATTTAAAATCGCCCCAACATGTTTCGATCCTAATATCATCTCATCTCATCTCACGCAACATAACACACGACACACACCCACACTCAGTCGCATTCTGAGCAGCGTACGACTTGCACAATACGACATGCTGCCACAGCACCAAGTTAATATAGGAAAATCAATCAGTGAGTGTTTTTAAAAATGTGACTTTAGCAAAGAACAGTATAGTTCCCTGAAGATGATCTTAGGATCGAAACACGTTGGAGCGATTTTAAGTGTTTTAACGTAAAAAAATTTTGTATCTGCATTAGTTGGTGTGCTGATTAAGTGACTGTACGAAATGCACGGTGCAACGATAAAGATCATATGAGGCTGATTTAACAGAGGCGTGATGAAGACTTTTAATTTTCTTTCCACCTTTCAGTAACGTCAAAGTTAAAAAATATTTTCAGTCTTAGGAGACATACGTGTAAAAGTATTTTAAGAAAATTGACATAAACATTTAGATGAAGTTGAGATGATGTTCTGTCACTGCTCTTGAAGAGTAGATCTCACACAGAATACTAGCATTTTAAAATAAAATTTTCTTCAGCCTTTCTTCGTTCAGCAGCCTAGCGGACCTGCCTAATGATCGCTATTACACCCCTGTCCCAGATCATGAAAATTTCTGCGTGCCAGAAGTTGGTATGTTGGGTTGCTAGAGCATAGGAAAGGACTTGATTATTCTGAGAGGGAGACAGAAAATTCGATTACACAATCTATTGCTGAGTGTGGGTGGTAATGAGACTGACGAAACACAAATTACATTTTCTGTTGTTCCTGCAACTCCAAGTTTTTGCTTCCCCTTTTCCTTCCTACCTATTCCGTTTCCTCTTCTGTAATCGTCGTTGAAGCGGAACAGAGAGAAAGAGACAGAGAGAGAGAAAATGTTTTACTTTGGGTAGAAGCTATTCCCCCGTCTCACAAACTTAACGTACCGCCCAATCGCTACCCTTGTGAGTGATTATTGACGGAAATTTGTTACTTTCTGGGAACTAATTCGTTTAGTTGGCGTTTCTTGGAATCTAATTGTCTCTTATTTTACTCACTAAAAGTTACAAAATGTTAGCGCTAGGAGGAAATTCATATAATGTGCTCTCCCTCTGAGGGAGTTTCTACAGCAAACATCGAATTTTCTACACAAAGTGTCGCGTGATAATCTGTTGCAACACGTAGTAACGGAGTATGGTTTGTGATTTCTTGGAATATTTCTACATGAAATATAGGTACACAGTATTCATTTTAGTAAAGGTTATGTTAGAATGTAAGGTAACAAATTCAGATACGGAATATATATTACTAACACAATATTATTATTCTTGAAAAGTAGTTATGTTGGAATGCAAAGTCTGTCCATAAAGTGTGTTTAAAAATACAGGGTGATTCAAAAAGATGTACTCAATTGAACAGTAAACGGCGCCTCAATACACGCCAGACAGTTGGTTGCGGTATTCCAAGTTGTCTGCTCGCTCTACGGGTTGACTTGCGTGGGCTACGCTCAAAACTCTCTTGAATTCGTCTCACGTTCTCCTCTGATACACCTGGTCGGCCGGAGCTCTTTACACAGACAGCATATTTGTTCAAATTGGTGATTCCAACGACAAATGCTCTTCCCCATTTGAGGTTGAATGTTGAAACGAAGCCGAAACGCACGCTGCACAGCAGTCGCAGACTGAGTTTTAATGAACTCACAAACGCAAATACCTTGTGCTGCATAGTAGCCATTTTGCTCTCAACTGATGTTGCTGCACGGATTTGCGCTAGGTGAGCACTCTACCCTTGGTATTTAAAAATATAGGATCTTTTCTTTCAAATGTTATGTAGATCATTCACATACCATGTATAGTTCAGGAAATACAGATTAACGAAAGAGAGTCCATCGTTTTGAATCACGCTGTATATTTGTTTTCAAATAATTTTTTAAACGGTGCTCGTATTATAATTAATACACAAGGTTTGCTTTGTGTTTAACTTTTATTTTTAGTTGACTGAGTAGTAAACCCATTGGTTTCTCACCATTATTTACACTTTAAGGGCAGAGAAAATGTCAAAGAAACAAACCTTCTCTCACTGCTCATTTCACATTAATTTCTCAGGCCCATTTTCTCAAATGTACCTTAATGCAACCGCGTGCAAATACGAAGTCTGTGTGTTGACGACGGCAATTTTTCGATAAAAACATACGAAAATCTTGCAAGTTCTTAGTACCTCAGTTCTGATAAAATTTAAGATTTTCGTTTCTTTTTCTCTTGGATTTTGTCTCGTGTTCTCATAGTCTGTGCGTGTAAGAAGGAGATGAATGTGATTGGTGAAAAGCTGTTTATGTTAAGTTTGTCTTTATTTCCCCACTGCTTCATAAGTTAGGTCTGTTACCTTAAGACCCACAAAAATGTTTATACTTACATACATTCATCTGAACGGTTCTTTCTCCGAGTTTAATGGAAATCTTTTAATTTTCACTCTTGTATCTTCGTGGTTTTCAGATGTATTTTCAGCTTAAACTGAGAAGTTTGGTGTGATTCGTGTCCGTTGTGTTTACGGTATGACAATGTATGTAAATATGTTCAGTGTCAACTCAACTTTATGTTACAGGTAAAGCCAGCTACATGTTTCTTCAAATGATGGTAGCCGTCTTAAAGCTGATGACAAAAGTTTAAAAGGGAAATAGTTAGAGCTTCATTGGTGGTTAGAGATCTCGTATCTTACACACTTAGTGTTATGTAAGATAAACGAAAAGATAAATCAGTCCCGTTACAGGCCTGGAGTAGCGCAGTGGGTTGCAGTAAGTTAAGGCTCACAGATTTCGTGACAACGGCACAGGATGGTGGTAGGTTGTCACCCTTACGCACCGGCCGCCTTTACTCCCAGGAAATGCTCCTGGTACTCATTTCTGTTAGAGACTGAGTCGACCCCAAGGCCATAGTGTGATCGGAAGGATTTTACATCAATGAAAAATCCATTGGCACCATCTGGGATCGAAACAGCGACCTTAACCACTGTGCTACCGCGTTCCCCATGTGAGATACATAGCATATAAGATACGCACTTTCGGGAGTTTACAAAAATTATATATTTGTGTAATGCATGAAATTTAAGTAACTGTATTTGTTTTGAATATTTAGTAATAATAAAACGCCGTATTTCAAATGATAAACATTGTGATACTTCAGGCGAATTTTGTAGAGACGGCTGGTGTATATCTTATTTCTTTTATATTTTTCGTTTGTAGCACGTTGCAACCGATCCAAATTTGCTCGAGGAGCTCAGTATCGTTTAGTTAGTTTGTTGTTAGTTATGTATGTTACGCTGAAAGATAGAAAACGCTCATTGAGCGGGAAAAAGACCACAACGCGTTGTGGCATTAGAGAAACAGCCACAGCGCGAAATTGGGTGTTGTGGCTGTTTTTAAACGATCACAGCGCGTTGTGGTATGAGAAAAACAGCCACAACGCGAAAGGTTTTTTTTAAATTAATTGTTTATAAGTTTAGTAATTTATTGATAAAAATATATGTAACCTAGGCCTAATGAAGAACAATGGCGAAGCTCGTTTATTTTTGCAGGAGCTGTTAGAATGACACATAGAATTACACTTCACATTTTTCGAACGACATTTGCACATTTATCGACGCTGTAAGTCTTACAATGGCAGCTTACAAATCCTTAAGTACTTCCAGACGTTATCATTGAGGCTGACCGAAGAGATAGTGAAATTGAGGGCACATCATGTGCCTCGATGAAGTTGTTGTCGGCAGTTGTGAATTCATTGCGAGCATTCAGCCGCTCAAGTAGGCCTTCCTTCGTGCCCAACAGATAAAACCCAGAAGAGCTGACATCAACGACGACTGCTAGGACATTTCTGGGGGCTAGAAGTCCTCGATCAAGGTCAGGCACCCTGACCACAACGTTTTTCCCAACATCAACTGCTGGAAGTCTTGAGTTGAGAGAGAAACCGTTTTTTGAGCTTGTTGTTCCTGATCAGATTTTGCATCTTCTCGCTCAATGATGATTCGATTCTTCCTTACACAGAGGTTGCAAGTGACTTTCAGTCCGAAACCCTCACTGACTTCGCTGTAACTTCCACAAATAGCATGAACAAACTGGTCACACAATGAATACTTGTGAGCACCTGATGACTCCTTCTCACAACTCACACAGTAAACTTTTTTGTTGTCTTTCTTTTCTACCGTTTCTTCTGAAGTGTCATTGGTTTGATTTTCATCTTCATCTTTTCTATCCTGTTGGTTGCCCCCTTCCTCGTCTTCATTGTCTCGACCACTATTCATTACTGCATTAAAAAGCTGTTCAAGTTCTTCTTCAGTTTCTGTTGAACAGTACATGTTTTCAGTGAGCGGAGAATCCCCAAGTCCGATCATCTGCGCCGTTCCAAACATAGCCTCATAAGGGCTTGTCTTGATGACTGAATACGGAGCTCGGTGTTTCTTGCTTTGGATAAACCGTGGTCCTTCAGACCAGGTTTTCGTGTTGTTGTCGGACATCCAAGCAACCAGCATGTCTCGAACATCTTGGTTGGATCTTTCAACTGATCCTTGACTTTGAGACTGTCTCGGCTTTCCACGCACGAGCTTCATTCCTGGCCACATATCAGCCAAGTTTTTTATTATTGTGTTCGCAAATTGGCCATTGTCTGCAGTATGAATGGGACACCGAACATACAAAAGATATCCATTGGTTGATGAGCCACTTCCTCGGCGGTTTGTGGTATTTTTATGAAGTCCGAACTCGTTGTGGTCATTTGCTTCAACAGCCACAACACGACTTTCGCATCATGGCATATCTTCACATGCCACAATGCGTTGCGGTTGTTTAAAAACGGCCACAACACCCAATTTCGCGTTGTAGCTGTTTCTCTAATGCCACAACGCGTTGTGGTAGTTTTTTCCGTTCAGTGAGCGTTTTCGATCTTTGAGCTTAACATATATATTAAACATGTAGTTAAAACTGTATTGAGCTTCATATATGTCTCAAAAATTAATTTCTTCTTATTTTCTTCATTTAAGTAACACACCAACAGATGCACATATATAGTCTTCAATAATAAAAAATTTACATTAAAACACCTAAAACGCTCCTACACGTTTCGATCATACGATCATCCACAGGGAGCATACTTTGTTCCTTGCTAAAGTTACAGTTTAAAACACTTATTGATTTACTTCGTTATATTAATTTGGTGCTGTGGCAGCATGACTGTAAATAAAAAAGAAGCACCAAATTAAAACTGTAACTTTAACAAGGAACAAATTATGCTTCCTGAGGATGATCGTATGATCGAAACATGTAGGAGCATTTTAAGTGTTTTAATGTAAATTTTAGATTGTTGAAGACTATATATGTGTATTTGTTGGTGTGTTACTTAAATAAAATACAAAATGCACCACGCAACGATAAAGATTCTTGTTGTTTTCGTGTTTTGAACACATTTCTGTGTAAAATTTACAGATTTATAAAATCCATTTCATTCGAGTTATTGTCGATGATTTTGAGCGCGTTTCCTTCTTACGGATTTTGAAATCAAGGAAGGTGGACCGTAAGCCGAAGACTGCGATATTATTACACTCTCCAGAATAAACTGAGGTTTTTTTTGTTTTTTGTTTTCTTTGTTTTCACATAATGTTGAGTGCTTCTGGCTCTTCGTTTCACGAAAGTAACACAAGAGTGCAGTGTCAGTGAGACAGGCCAATGTTTTATTAGCGCCGCTCCGCTTTTAACATAATGCATGCCCACTCCTGCCTCACGTTTCATTTCCAAGGAGCACCATGCACGTGGCATCGCGCAAAGGGTGAACAGGAGGGGAGGGAAAGACAGCGGGATTCGTGATGTTGATGGAACATAACACTTATTGCTGCCTCTCGTAACATTTTTTCCGTCCCATTTTTCCCCCACGCCATACATTGGATCCCATTGTCTATATATATATATATATATATATATATATATATATAGCGTTTCTTTAAGACATAATTATGTTACTGTTTGTACACACTCACACGAAAAACTGAGGCAGTTTGGCAAAAGAGTTTCCGTGGTTATATTTTTAAGCATTATTATTATAATATGTATGTGGGCCCGGTAGCTCAGTCGGTATAGCGACTGACTACGGGCTGGACGGTCCGGGATCGAATCCCGGTGTGGAAGAGATTTTCCGCACGTCCAGACCGGACCTGGGGCCCACCCAGCCTCCTGTAAAATGGGTGTATGGGTCTATCCCGGGGGTAAAGTGCTGCCGGGGCGTGCTGCTGACCACTCACCGCCTTCTAGTGCAGCGGTCATGGAAGAGTAGAGCTATAACTCTACCCACCCTCTGGGCCACACCGGGGCCTGTAGCGGGATCACTTTACCTTTACCTTTTACTATTGGTAATAGACCGAAAAATCGGGTGGCAGGACGATTTGCATGCTACCCGCAGAGAGTGACCAGATGATGACGAGTGATCCTAAGATTTTAGTAGAGACGGATGACATATATATATAAACGCGATGCCAGTAATTTGGTGTTTTCCTCTAAGTGATAACGAAAAATGTCAAATCTGAATCAGGGCAGTTGGGCAGAACTACTGCCACACTGGTATGAAATTGTGTTTCGGGTAAACATGCGGGGTGCGACACCACATAACGAGTGTATTTTGCTGCAGAGTAAACTTGTGCACAGTGCCTGGCGCCCAGGTCTCATACTCTGCAAACACTGAATCTAGACCCACTAAAAACATGTAAAGTGAAGATCCCGGTATTGTGTGATATTACACCGTCCTTACTTATATATATGCACCAGCGTCTCGGACTTTAGTTGCCTAAGTCTTCAGTGTATTGAAAAGAATAATACCTTTAAGATAGAGGTAGAAATCTTCTCCGTAGCCTTGTTACTTTGATACCGTTCTATACCGTATCATATGCATGAAGGCCCGGCAGCAGTACACACACACACACACACACACAAACATAAGCGCGCGCACACATGTAAACGTAGATACATAATTTTGAGTGACGATGGTGCGTAGGGAAGATATTTAAATTTTTAATGTTTCCATAACTCTTAGATAATGTTTTGTAACTGTAGTTAAAGCAGAAAGACGTAAGTTACAGAAGTTTTTTTGGAGTGTTTGCGGCGTATTCTTGGACAAAATTATCTTGTTACTTTTAAACAAAACCACAAAATCTTACCACATATTCATTAATAACCCTACACTTCCAGTCCTACGCAATTGCAAGTTAGCGACTGCGTACCAACGAAATTTAAAAAATACGTTTAAAATATTTAAATGAGAGCATGTTTGAAACGCGCGTCGAAATGTTCCTTGCGGGAATAAAGGAGCAATTTGACGAATGTGGCGGAAGAATATTGTTGGCCATTAAGACTGGCGGCTGGGCGGTCACCCTGCAGCCAGTCGCGTACCCGTGTGCTGTAGTTTGGATATCAGCTGGACATCTTTTATGTATTTGTACAGTTGACCATATGTATGCCCAATTGCGATTTTCGACGAACCATCCGGAACGTAAGCGTAATTCGGGGAAAGTCTGTATATTGTAATACTGAAAATGTGCAAGCGATCGTACCTTCTGACTGTCACGTAGCTCTTTTACTTGTTTCTTTATGATTGTGACCTGAAAGGTATGGATTTTCAGCATGTGGGCTCTTCTTAGGACGCAAATAATATACCTTTTTAATATTTTTGCTTTAACCTTAGATTTGTTTGGCGACATCGCCCATTATTCTGTTCTGACAGCAAGTCAATCTGTTATACTGCATTGGTATTATGTTATACACTGTTTTTCTGTGTTTATAATGCAGGCTGTAAACACACACACACACACACATATATATATATACACATATACATACACATATACGTACACACACACATACATACATATATTTACATATATACAAACATACATATATACATAAATAAAAACATACATGCATATACATACATAAATAAATACATAGTACCTATATATATATATATACATACATACATATATACATACATACAAACATACGTTCTTGTATACAAACACACATATATACATACGTACATACATGTATTGAAACAAACATACGTACATAGAGATGTACATAATACAAACATACATAATACATACGTTTATATACATATACACATAATACATTCATACATACGTACATACATAGTACATACACTCACATACACACCAATACATGTAAGTACATACATACATACTTACATACACACACACATACATACATACATACATACATACATACGTAAGTACGTACGTACGTACTTACGTATGCACGCACACACACACACACACACTCGCACGCATACACATACACGCACACGCATTTGCTTGTTAGATTAACGTCCCCACGAGATCTTCTCTGTGACACTGCTAACGACGTGTTAAACTTAACCTCTGTTCCATTTTTCCTACAACAGTGCCACCAGTGTGTCGTGTGTAGGAGGCTCGGACATGAAGCCATTAAAATTCTAGTGTATACATACATCATATAAATAAGCTGGAATTTTTTGAATTCGCTTCTCGTTATTTACAATCACGCAACGATTCTGTGCTGGAAGACCATCCCATTTCACTCGAATAGCCATTCTAAAAATGATCTTCAGAATGACTTTATCAAACGCTAGCCGGTGTAATAGATGTAATAACAACTGTAAGAAGAGGAACTTCGCTGTTGGAATTATAGGTGCGCCGAATGTGGGCACGAACACCGAGTGACGCAGCCTTTGCTGAGGCTACACGTAGCTGCTGAAGTGGAATGAACGTACGCAAGGTTCAGGTCTCTTGAAAAACATATACTTACACACTTTTATTGAATTATCATAGACACAGTGCCTTACGTAATTTTTATCATCGTTGAAGCCTAAGTATACAGAATAGCATGGAACCACATGCTACAAATAAGGTACATGTGCTTAGTGAGACTGCAAATTCGTTACATGGGAACGGAATGTTATAAAGATAAATCTGATATCCTTCTACGAAAGAGTAAATACAATGAACTGTCATTTAATTAGCGTACTAATGCACATACATAAAATTTCACATTAAAACACTTAAAATCACTCCAACATGTTTCGATCCTAAGATCATCTTCAGGGAGCTATTCTGTTCCTTGCTAAAGTCACATTTGTGACTTTAGCAAAGAACAGTGTAGCTCCCTGAAGATGATCTTAGGATCGAAACATGTTGGAGCAATTTTAATTGTTTTAATGTGAAATTTTATGTATGTGCATTAGTTGGTATGCTAATCAAATGACTCTAGGAAATGCACGGTGCAACGATAAAGACAGCGAACTGTATATAAATGTAGATGAGTTTATTGGTATTAACGTGTGGCACATCCAATCCCAGGTATTAATATTATTCTAAAACCGTACTTTAATACTTTTAGCTGCCATAAAGTTTAAATTTAATATTATTTCTGAATAATGGTTGACCAACTAGATGACACTTGCTTTATTATATATTGCTCATCAATACAGATGCATAAAACACCAAAATACCACACACAAAATGTTCTAGGACCACAGAACACCACACGCTTGCAGAAACACACTCACCCACAGCCACACACGACACATAATATAGCTATAGCACTTACCACTAGATATATAAACTAACACACAAAACCTCTATCATTGCAGCCTACACAACACAACAAGTACTCGCTAGCTCCTGAAGATGGACGTATTAACTTCTGAAACATGTTGAG
>Ga0123354_10008527_pt1 | contig 15597 bp, 7 predicted proteins | sample TergutLab28metaG_2_FD_97872 | JGI IMG/M metagenome (GOLD analysis project Ga0123354, IMG submission 97872) | Labiotermes labralis P4 segment gut microbial communities from Petit-Saut dam, French Guiana - Lab288 P4 | ecosystem: Host-associated > Arthropoda: Insects > Digestive system > Gut ...
AGACAGAAATGTTGTGCAAAAGGAAGCGGAAAAGAAGTTAAAATACAAGAGTTTGTGTATAGAGATACAACGAATGTGGAACCTGAAATGTACGATTATACCAGTAATAATTGGAGCCACTGGGATAGTAACGAGAATTTAAGGAAAAATTTGGAAGCTTTACCAGGAAAACACTCGATAGATTCACTACAAAAGACAGCTATACTTGGAACATCACACATAATACGGAAAGTACTGCAGTGTGAAGCTTGAAGCCTGAGCGGTGGAGATCACCGCTGGTTCAAGAGAAGTACCAGGAAGAAATGCCTGTGACAAGAGATATCCATATCGTACAATAATAATAATAATTCTAGTTTATCGCCGTGCTGAGTCAACAGCCAATTGGCCAAAAACAGAAACATGAAAACATAAAAACACAAATAAGAACAACACTAAGGAAAGCACACACGAAACAAACAACAAATGTAACAAAAACTTCTTAAATAATTTTGTGGGACACATTATATCCAGATGAAAAATAATTTGAAACTTCAGCGTTATAAATTGCTTCTGAAGATATCAGAATCACAAAAAAAGTGAATTTGTTGCAGTGACACACTTGGCGGAAGGACAGGTTTAAAGAAATGGATAACGTGCAACAAAGGAAAGTCTCGGAGATTCGAAGTGGGAACTCGAAGACCAATAATGTCGATTGAAATCGGGCAAGATTTAGAACACAAAAAACATTAATATCAAAAACTGAGTGACGTTTATGCCTTCTGTCTTGCACAATGTGTAAATTAAGAATCTGAAAAGCATTATTATTATTATTATTATTTATTTTATTTTTGTCTTTATATGAACATGACCTTTCTTTATATCCTTGTTTATTTTAAGCCTATAGCAGTATTTCAAATTTTTTAATATCATATTGGTATGCTTGGATTTCTAAAACTTTTGAGTTTACGATAATTCTTAATATTTGGCATTATAGCAAGCCATTTGAGGACACACGAACCTTTTACCCTCCGAAGCCCTACCATGGATAGTACCAAGCAGGCGTGCGAATTGCTGAAGTGTGATCCACTGTAAAAGTTATTAAATGCAGGATCCTGAACATCTGGGTTGCGATAGATACTCAAAAAAATATACTTCTCATAATGAGGAACCTTTTCTTCGAACAACCTGAGTGCCAGCATGACGAAACGCTTAATTCTGTAATTAGCTCTGTATTTGATATCGGTCAATAAGAACAGTTCGAGCCCGGGGTGCGCACCACTTTCTAGGCAGGGATAAGATATAAATGGGCATACAGATTTTAAGCAAACTGCTCTCTTTATATAAAGTTCATACACCAACAAATGCACTCTTTATTAAACCTGACAAATTTTTAAAATTTACATTAAAAATCACTTTGACTAGCTCCTACATGTTTCGGTCTACGACCATCATCAGGGAGCCTTCACTAGAGCCTAGCTAAAGTTATGTTTGGTTAAGATTCAGTAAAAACTACGTCGGTATATGTTATGCGGTGGTGTGGCAGCATGTCAAGTTATGGTGTGTGTACTGTTCGCTGTGTTGAGTGCGATAGCGAACGGTACACGTATCATACCTTGACATGCTGCCACACCACCCCATAACATATGCCGATTTAGTTTTTACTGAATCTTAACTTAAATATAATTTTAGTTAGGCTCTAGTGAAGGCTCCCTAATGATGGTCGTAGAACGAAACATGTAGGTGCAAGTCAAAGTGATTTTTAATGTAAATTTTAAAACTTGTCAAGTTTAATACAGAGTGCATTTGTTGGTTATGAACTTTATAGATATCAAAATGCACGGTACAACAATAAAAAATGCTCTCTTTGTGTTAAAAACAATAGCCGGTATATCGACTCGCTACGGGCTGGACATTTCGGAGTTCGAACCCCGGTCGTGGTTAGTTTTTTGCACACCCCGTCCAGACCGGCCTTGGGACCCACTCAGCCTCCCATTCAATGGGTACCTGGGCTCCTCCCCGTAGGCAAAACGGCCGGGGCGTGGTGTTGACGCAGTGGCCAACCACCTCACCTAGCGCCGAAGTTACGCGTGGGTACAGCTACAAGTCCACTCTCTCTGTATGTTCTCAGTAATATGTCACAGAGTGACCTCTGCCCTTAAGTTTACAAACGTGTGATGAAGCTTAGCTACAGAATATGTGTGACTGATTTAGTCGGAACCTGTATCAACGAGACGCGTGTACATAAGTAGTAAAACACTTTTGTAGTTATTGATTTTCATGTCTTCCCAGCCTATGTAAGGAAAAACACTTGAAGAAGAACAGGATCAAGTAAGTTCTTCGGGAAATATTTAAACATTTGTCATAAATTTCAGGGATATTTTAAATGTTTTAAGTAATTTGTTACGGGTTGTAATATATTTAATGGCAACAGACACGAAAACGTAAATTTGCAATGGTTTATGCAGTGTATTTACTCCAGTTTTACCCTTTTGTTATTAAACCAACAAACGCACGCAAAACTTACACAGTCGTACTTTTTCATAAATCCTCCGACATGTTTCGGTGTTACAGCACCATCCTCAGGGTGTTAATACACCAAGTCCTCTAAAAACCAGTTAAAATATAAAAATTACAATCCTAATGACTGTATATAACCTCAGCTAAGTTATATACAGACCTGAGCTGAGGCAAGCTATATACAATCATTAGGAATGCAATTTGTATATTTTAACTGTTTTTTAGCGGACTTGGTGTATTAACTCCCTCAGGATAGTGCTGCAGCACCGAATCACGTCGGAGGATTTATAGCAGATATACGACTGTACATTTTGTGTGTACTTTCATTGGTCTGATAATAAACATTTAAAAATAACGAACACGAATATAATTCACCTTTAAATTTTTGGGATCCCTCTAGGGTAAGCTTATTTAAAAATTCCGTTTTGTTGAAATTCTCAAGAGTACGTTCCCTAGCACCGCGGTAGCACAGTGGTTAAGGCGCTGAGCTACAAATAGGAAGGTCGCTGGTTTGATCCCAGCTGGTGTCATTGGATTTTTCATTGACATAAAATCGTTCCGATCGCACAATGGCCCTGGGATTGACTCAGCTTCTAACAGAAATGCGTACCAGGAGTATTTCCTGGGAGTAAAGGGGGCCGGTGCGTAAGGCTGACAACCTACCACCATAGTGCCGTTGTCACGAAATCTGGGAGCCTTAACTTCCTGGAACCCTCAGGGCCTGTAACGGGGACTGCTTTACCTTTTCACCTTCCCTAACACTTTCTTTTCCAGAAAACAAAAGTAATTGTGAAGTTATTGACGCAGTGTATTACTCAACTCCTCTTGACTTCATGTAAAAAAAGAAGTTTATTCAAGGAGAGTACTTTGGGGGTACTTACCATTAGTCTGATTTGGTCATACCACAAGAGCTGCTCCTCGAAAGGGGTCATAAACTTACGTGTACATGAAGGCACACGGTTGAAGTAATTTTTTCGGATTACATTACCCAACTAAGGACTCATTCAGTGGAAGTCGATGTTCGCAACTAAACCTTAATTTACTCAAAATATCGCCAAATTTAATTTTAGCGACCTTCAAGGAAATTTGTGAAAATCGCTGAAAGAAACATCCCGATTTGTCCTTCCCTACCCTTTGTAGTGTTCGGTTTAATCCATTCTGTGAGAGTTCAGTTCCGCAAGTTTTAAAATCAAATTATACCGCGGTTTTAATTAAACGTACGACAACTGCCCTCCGTGTAGTCACATTTTATATTTTAATTATTCTTGGACATATAAATTGATTATATTAATGGTGGAGTGCTGAAGTCGGGGGGTGGGGTGAGGGTTCTGGTTCATTCAGTTCTTTGCCCTCCCCCTCTGTAATTCCGGCCTTGTCGACCCCTGCAATTATTCAATATAAAGCAGAAAGGAGACTTTTGTCCCAAGGCTTATTGTAGTATTGATTCCAAACGTCTCCATGTTTTATATCCTATTCTCATATATATTACGTATTACACTACTATTTAGTAACGTGATAGTCCAATTATGCTCAGCGGGAGAGCGATGTTATCTAGAAATATTTCCCTCATATCAGTTTTCATGAAAACGACCCACTTAATAAAAGAAACCCTGTTTTGTCCATGGATATTACCGCTTTCTTGGGCGTGGTGCCTTGTAGTCCTGTAGACACGCACCGATGTTTCGGAGAAACCTGCATACATAATGAAGGATCTTTTTCTATTAAGAATGTTACAGAAGGTTTGTCCGAAACGTCTACACTTATCTACGAGACTGTACGTCGCCAAACCCCAGAAGACAGTAATATTCATTTTCTCTGCTGTACGAAACTGAGGTCTCATTTTGCTATATGCTGAAATTCAGAAACACTGGAAAAATTGTAAACTTTAAAATCAAGTGTAATAAATTTCACTTCTTGTTAATTTTCATTGATAGAAAATCATGCTCAGGAATTAATCACTGAATTTTGAACTAACTAATAACTTACATGCTGTTTACTCTATGCCTAATTCAACAGATCTTGTGAAGGATTGGAGAGAAGCAGTCACAGTTAAGTTCATTGAAGGACATTTTCCTTCAGAGTATGGACTGTGCTCTCAAGCACGAACATATGTGTTGTCGTGCCATTCTCACCGTTTTGCAGATGACATATCTTGCTCGGAAGTCCTTCGTATTCCAACTCTAAACGTTTTTGGTGTTTGACAGCACGAGCGAAAATCAATTCTCCTTCCAATGCTTGACAAATCAAGCCGTTTTCATCAATAGAATTTATTATTACAAGTCGTGACGTACCAAAGAAATACAAAACCGTTTCGTCTTGTCGCTGAAGATTCAAATCTTTCTGGGACAATATGTGACTTGAACTGGTATATGCTTACCGAACTTTCGGAGGCACTTGATGTTTTCATCTTCAAGGTAATCCACCCTTCTGTGGCTGCTCTGAACGTCTAGGTAACAAGCTGTTGAAAAACGTCGGTAGTTATAACTAGTAAACAAGGCGTCATTTCACGGAAGACCTAAATCAACTTCAACGCTGCCGTGAAAGTCTCAAGTCTCACACAGCTAATTAGCTTTGCTACAGTGAACTTGATCTGCACCAAGAAGTTAAATTCAGACTAGATGGGAAAGGCATTTCGAAAGTGCAGACTCCAAATGGAGTGCATTTTTTACTTACTTGTGTTGGTCCACAACCGTCGGTGTCACCTACGACGTTGGGCCTCGGTGATAGAGCATGTCCTACGTGCACCATAAAAAAGCCATGTTTTAAACAGTTCACCCGCAAAGCCAACTGCACTGCGTGGCATTCCTCTATTTCTACTGACTTGCTTTGACTAGAAATTGAGAATATTTAGCCAAAACCGTTCCCTCTTCATCGATCATCAACATCATCACCACCACAACCACCACCACCACCACAACAACCACAACCACCACCACCACCCCCCGTCTTCAAGTGTCAAAAATCTTGCTTCTTGAAGGTGGGACTTATAAGCTGTCCCGAAGCGTCGGTAAGAAATTGCCACAAGTCGCTGCGTAATGACCCAGAAGAGCACTGTAAAATATAGGAATGTGTACTTGCCCAGTATTTCACTTGTGTTTTAATCTAAATAATCTTTAGTGATAATGTACGTCAATTGACTGTTGTATAATGCTGCTGTATGTTCGCTTACCAATTACTGACATAAGATACACAGCTTGTCTCTGTAATATTATAGCTCCCTGCTGATGGCCACAGTAGGTGGCCGCCACATGCAGAAACGCAAAAAACTAATCTTTGTACTGTAGCTGGAAATTAATCTAGCATGTAGAATACAATGCACGGAATATGCATAATATTAAATATAGTATTTTTACATATTTACGCTGAAAAAGCGATGACTTTTTGCACAACATTTGCGTGATCGATGCAATTATTGTTAATTCGTTTGCTTCTCTATATAACGGTAAATAACGATCGAAAGACAGATTAAACGCGCTTGCGTTTAAAAATTTCAAATATTTTATGCCGCTACACGAAAGTCTGCACTGTTTAAGATTCAAACGAAAAGTGCGTGACAGACATTTCCTTAGAAATGTGTGTACTTAGGTGACAAGAAATTTGGTGACTGAATAATTCAGCCTTTCTCTTGCCTTCTTCGGCAAACATCCAGAAATTCAATGCCATTTTCTAATACTTTCTGCCAGAAGCTAAGTTAATCTAACTTGGAAGGAATTTGTTAATTAAAAGGCCTGAAGTGTACATTCAATTTGCGTGTAACCAGACTAGAAGCGGCACATCTGTTTATCCCCACGTATCAGAAAGTTTCTTCCGGGATTTGAAGCAAGTATGCCAAGTTACTTGAGTGAAATTTTCTCCACTGCAAAATAATATTTTCACTGACACCCCAAATTCTTTCTCTAAGTTCTGTGTTATCCAAGTACAACAGCGTGAACTTCGTCAGCACATAATTGTCGCAGAAGCAACTGTATCTCTTTAAAATATATCAACTTTCATTTTAACCATGTAAAATCTAGTGCCATGCAGTTATTATTACAAAGAGTAAAGAGAGGCGCCGAGCTGATGACGTCATCAGTCGCTGTGCAGCAAGGTAGCTAGCTCTAAGTGAGTTTCAGGTTTTATGAGCAGGTTCCGCTTTCAGCTGGACACATTGTGTACCTGCCTACAGGGTTACCTCTATGAACTCTACGCTTTGCCCACACGGTGTATTTATGCGTTTCTTTTAAGTCTCGCGATAAAGTTCCTTTATTTCCCTACACAGCTTTCACTAGCCTTTCTGATGGAAGTACTCTGTGTTCTCTAAGTATAAAATAAACTTTTATATTGGTTGATTTTCATTCGCAAGGGGTTAAGCATTGTCCACATTTGCCAAGCGAATAAAATCAAGATACAAGGTTAAGCTATTGCATTTCCGATTACCTTCGCCACTAATAGACTTGAGCGTTGGCTTTATATTTGTGAGATTGTGGGACCGATTCCTTCCGCAGAATGCGTAAAGTAAGACAAAAAATTGAGTTTACGTTGTAACAAATGATCACGAAAACCACAGAGAAAACAAGTCTTATTTGCCACATTTGTTCTTATGTTTCTTGAAAGGTAAAAAATATTCCTAACAGTAATTTTAACTTTCCTTCACTATCAGCGCAAAACATTATATACATTTGCGTGAAGACCGTAGACTGAGAATTGCACTAATAAATAACACTAAAATCATCAGAACACATTTTCAAACTGATTTATAAACCTATGCACCTCAAACTATTTTTGACCTAGAATATCATTTTTAGTAGAACAGGTTTCTTTAGAGAAATATTCGTTAATAGGTAACTACATCTAAATGTTCTTAATATTTAGTAACATTGATTGACTTAGTGTTGATTAAGTTAAGTGTACGAATTATTTTTAAGTGCCAGTTAACCTAAAATCCTCAGCAATTTACAAGATTTTACGCCGAAACGAGTTCTGTGATGAAGGTCTAAGAGCCGAATTTTGTAGAATTTGATATGAATTAAATTTGTACATTATATTACATTACGGCGAGTTTTTAAATTAAGTTACAAATTAAGTGGGCGACAAGTAATACATTGACGACGCTCAATCTGCTGCAACCTATGGTGTAGAAAGGAATATGTGGAGTTAAGACAGACGCCATAAGAGCAGGACAAAAAAGTTGTGTAATTTGGACTTCACGTCATATATTCCTCGCCAAGGAATTTTTGGATTCCACAATCGAGAATGACGAAATGGACAGGGGTGTAATGCTTAGGGCAGGCAAAAGAAATGAATAAGAAATTTGGGAATGAAAAGCAGATTGAAGAGTACTGCTCGATAGTGAGAATTACGCAAAGATTTTATGAACAGATGGGGATGGTGATTTTGGGGTTTAGAGGCAGGTGATGGGATTTTTGAGCGTAAAATTTAGCGTGATTGTTGTATAAGAGGCAGCAAATTTCTTTATTAGCTGAATGACTGTAAGCTTCTCCAACGTTGTCTGCTGCATGTACTTTGCTGTAAACGAGTTACCTATATATTTACAGTACAATCGCCCTTTCAAGGTTCTACGAAACACATCTCAGTAACAGTGAATTAAAATGACTGTAAATTGGCCCGGCCTGTTGCATTCTCTGCAGTTGAGTTTACTGCTGACTGTTGGTCTTTGTAGTACACGGTTCATAATTTAGGTACATGAAGGGTGTAATCTCTAATGAGTAAGAACATGTTGCTGAAGGTACAGTAAGTACAATATAAGCTCGAAAATAACTTATCCTTTAATGCAAAGATGGTAAGTCCGGAAATTCCTCCCTTACGCGGTATTTCCTCTGTAGCGTTAGAAATAGCGTGACATGGAGTTATTTGAAGTTCGGAATTCATATATATTCTATTGGAGCGACAAGGACATTCAGGAACCAAGCCGTCTGAGGCCCTTCCCTTACCATTGCGGTCAGTGGACGGTTCTGTGTTTGTGCAGATATGTAAGTCGTTTTCTTCAGGACAGTTCTCACTCTTGTTGAACTGCTTCTACTTTACCTGAACCACTTTCTTCACAAGTATATAAAAATGCCTTTCAGTATTTTGTCGGAGTTGTGTTATTTGCGATGTTACCACTGTGGGCCGTCCTTCAGTGGGAGTTCTTATTTCAAACAAGTATAGTTTTGATCTAATAGCTGTTTTGTTCAGTGAGGATGGAGGCAGCAGATTTCTCCGTAACATTGATACTACTTACCCAAATACACGGAATCATATCCCAGATATTTGTTTTAGCATATGTGCCTTTTTAACCGAACCTGGAATTTTTCAGTTGTGCAATATAGCAGCACTAAATATTACAGCACGAGATGCAGTAAAGCTCATTTTTGTAGGGCTAATAACGCTGTGTGAAGTCACTCTGTGTAACGTGATAAATAGGTTCGACATTCAGCCGGATACGCATGTACACACACTATAATCTCAGAGCAATTCTGCCTCCATTATTTTATGACTTTTTTATTAAAACGTATTTACAAAGGGGCTTTCATTTTTCTTTTACACTTTGTTCGAAGAGTGAATAAAAATTCAGTGATTGCACTCCAAGTTTATTCACAGATATCCCCCTGACCTCATTCATTTAGTTAACGACGTTTAAATCACAACCTATATCTGTCAGAAACCAACGGTGTGTGCGTTATAAATGCGCTCTGATGTTCAAAAGGAAAATTACTGAACGATACTGAACACCACTATTGATGTCGAGATAATTTCTACTTTCAAACTCTTTTGGTAGCCCATGCGGTGTGTACGAGGGACCCTGGTTACAGTAGCACAGCAATGGTTCTATGAAACTCACCACAAATATTGCTGTAATACTGTGGTTTACAGTGCGTAGATTTTTATCCACAGGGCTTCTCTTCATTTTCATGCTTTGCGGCTTAGATACTCTAAAAAAAAACAACAAACTCTAACTCTGCTACTGCAGACGATGTTGTTCTGAGTTTAATGTAGGGGGGTGATCTGCAACACTGCAACTCAGTTGTAACCGTACGACGTAATAAACTTTGTCTCGACTTGAAACATTTATCCCGGCTGCATTCCGGTTTCTGGATTGGAACACCTTCAGACATCCTTTACTCTCCGGTTTGTAAAAATGTGAATGACAGCTGGAGAAAGGATGGGCACAATTCCAGGAAATGAGATACTTCTGTGCGTCGCGGAAAGACGTACTACCTCGAAACTCTTCAGGGAAGTGATTTAGTGATCCATAACAATGTACAGTGTCTGCTTCCCTCAATTACATATATTTCTTTGCGAAACAAAAACAGTCTTTTTATTTTGGCGTTTTCTTTGTTGTGGCCCGTAGATCACTGACGATACTTGTTTTAAGATAAACAGTGGTAAGATGTGGGATTATTCGAGCAAGGAATGTTATTGCTGAGAACTTGCTGCTGTAACATGTAATTAGACATCCGTTCTAGAAATTGTATATTTTATGAAACTACTAAATAAATATTCGTGTTTTTAAAATCTCTCCCCTTATTGTTTCTATCGTGTGACAGTTGTATCAATCCCATTTCTCTAAGAACTATTTTAATATTATCAGTCTCATTTATTTGTACCATCAACCTCATAACGTCCCACTTCGCTTAAACAAAGGTCTGCATACAAAACATAATAATAGCCCAACTGCCCATTTTCTGCATATGGCTGTTACGTTATTTTTCTCAACCAAGCAACTACAGTCACCTACAGTAACAGTCATTGACCTAGTTTCAGAAACAAGCAGTTAAAATTAAAACGGTTTATGTATGTTGCACGTTTCTTTAGCTGTTGTAAGAAAATTTTAGCGAAACTGTAAGACGGTCTTATCAGTAAACATGGTTCCAAATATTCTTTCGATGCTAGTAGGCCTTGTGTCACAATGTGGTTCCAAACGCACATATTGTATGGTGATTCCCTGGTATTTTATCATTCCTAATTTACTCTAAGACCCGTATCCTATAGTGATTCAATTAACTCTCTCTGTTGGTAATATGATGTAATATTACTAATGGTATGCCGTACAGTCTCCATTGTATGCGGTGTATTTGGTATGCGAGTACAATGGAGCTGATTGTCGTTCTCTTAGATTTATTCATTCTCAGCTGCACCATCTGCTAAAAAATTAAAAGTTAATGTAAATGTTAAAACATAGAAGTAATAACAAATATAAGAAGGTGAGTTAAGAACAAATGTCAAAATAAATGCATACACAGCTTCAGCCTGCTACACGGATACCACCCCAACACACCCACACCGAAACTCCAACACACATCGAAACAAGAACACATGACCAATGTGGTGATACAATAGAAAAGTCGCAGGCTCCTGATGATGGATGTATTAATGTCCGAAACATGTTGAGCGTAGAAGAAGTGAAAAAACTTAAACCTTTAAACGCCGAGTTAAATCCCATCTGCCATCTGCTGGCATTGTTAGAAGCTCACCATATTCTCCGAGTTAGCAGATTAAGGGTTCATAACTAGTGACATAAAGTTGGTCTCTTATTCCTCAACTATCACAATGATGCATGGTCCAATATACATAAAACATTTATTTAGTAATAATATCCTTCAAAAATAAAAGTTAACTCGTATGTGTTATATGACTTTTATATTTTGTTAATAGTTTGATGCAATAAAATAGCAAGTCACAATTCTCAAACAAAGACATTCTGCATAATTACATTTTAAGCATTCAGGTGTCCAATAAACTGGTCATTACAGTGTATGAAAAAAGTGATTATTTCCATTTTATATCTGAAACTGCTTCTCCGTGAAATTAATGCACGTGACTGAATGTGTTATTGCCTCGAGCCTTTCAGATATCAAACCAAAAGTCATAACAGCATCAAAGTAACAAGACAGGCAATGCACTTATAACGCGTTCGTGCAAACATTGTAGCGGTGGAGAAACAATAAGTTATTGCATTTTACTTTTATGTTTATACCGTGCATATTGAGTAATAAATGTTTGTTATATACCAACGTACGCACAAATAAGTACTGTATATTTATATAATCATTATTGTTCATCATAACAACACATTACTATAATTTATTTTTATCGTTTTAATAACTCATAACTTTAGCTAACACAAATTGTAAACTCCCTGAAGATGGTGTATGAACACCGAAACATGTCGGAGTAATTTAATACAAATTTACACTACTTATTTTCGCATAAGTTCGTACATAATAAACAAAAAGTTATTAATTTTAATGTTTTGTTGACCGTACATCCCTGTATAATCTTTTTCAAATGAAGCCAATTAGGTGTACACTACTTCTTAGTATATTTATTTCAACTTCTCTACATGTTTCGGGCAACTATGTGCCCATCATCAGGAGAACATAATGCAGTCTGCAGACCAGACAGCCACCCATACAGAGCGAAAAATACCAGTGTAGCACAGATGCATTATGTTCTCCTGATGATGGGCACATAGTTACCCGAAACATGTAGAGGAGTTGAAATAAATATACTCAGAAGTAATGTGAACCCAGGTGGCTTCATTTAAAAAAAAGTTATTATATGTTTCGTGTTTGTGTATGTATGTGTTTGTGTGTATTTAACCTTTGGTACCCAGCGTGAAATTTGCGTGTGCAATATTGTCATTTGTGGCCTCTTCGACTTTACTATGTTGTTCCGCATTATCTCAATAACGGAACGATTTTCGAAACACGTTACTGAACATAAAATGGGTGTTTTGGTTATATCTACAACTTTTGTCTGAAGCATTTCACTTTCTACGAATAATTGAACGAGATATGATAAAAAATGTACATCGGTCTTTACGTAAAGTACCTCTTATTCTTGTCCGATTTTAATGCAACTTGAATTTTCTCGACTGATTCTAGAAAATTGCTCAATGTAAAAGTTAATGAAAAGCCGTCCAGGGGGAACGGAGTTATTTAATGTGGACTGAGAGAAGGACGGACAGACATGACGAAGCTGATAGTCGCTTTTCGCAATTTCGCGAAAGCTCCTAAAAATTAGTATTAACTAGTAACAAGAAGTATAAAAATGTAATAAAATATCTAAGTAAAATGTAATAATAAATAGCAAAATAGGTGAATGGTAACAGCTATCCAGTAAAACAGAAGAAGATGGACGGAAAATGATACTGGCTGGATGCATCCGTTTAGTTTAGCGGTTTCCAGTGTTTGTGCACCGAAAATACGTACAGTTAATTATAGTAAAAATACTGAAGACTTGCATTGTGTTTACAGCAGTTAATTATGCATTCCGATACCTTTCCAAAGATTTGGAGAATTTTTCCATTTGATTTTATTCATTAGCCGAGGCCTAATGCAAAATAAGTCTTGTATCTTTGCGACAGTGCTTCCCTCTGTCTCTTCGAAACAAGAAGCTTTTTTTATTAGATCCAGAACTGGAGAGTAGCTCCTTCTGAAAGACCCAACAGATTAGGCCGTCCCCCACTTATTTCCACCTGAATAAGGAGACAGGTTCATCCCCTGTAACGTTGTGGCTTTTTTGGACCTGACACAATGGCAAAGACCAGAACATCAGTCATGTCTGTTAATGCACACTGTCGTCAGATTCCTTTAAACCTGAACACAGTTTTAATTTTTAGCAAGCCATGATATTACTCTTTGCATGGTGAAATTTTGAAAAATTGCTGGTCAGTAAACATAATGTAGCAGAACTACTTACTAAATTTGTTAGGATTATGTACAACATAGATTAAAAAATTATTTAATTCTTCGAATCTTACCAAGAGGATAGTGGAAAAATCACGTTCTTCCATGGACCTATTATTTTCCTTGAATTAAAATTAACAATTCTCCAAATGTGTGTAACAATACAAGATCCTTTGTAAGAAATGTACGTTTGACACTGTCCGGATTCTGAGGTGTGATATACATAGGCTTTTATGTAATAATTTTCCAGAGGTATGTTACAATAGTTGACTCCTTAAAAGCACATTATACTGAATATTTTATGTATCCTGGGCACATACATTTGATACACGGGCATTGATAGTATTACTTTAATTGAAGACGAGAGCAGCGCCAGCTCCCGAAGTAGTGTGTCTGTCAAATCTGCGTCAGACAATGGAAAAATATCCAGCATAATATTATTATAATAAATAGTTGGCGTTATGTATATCGAGCCTAAAAGATACAGATGAAGTGCACGTTTGACAAATAATCAGCTTTGAATAAAATAAAATCTAATAAAAGTCATCTTATACGCCTAGAATACCGTCGATTTTCCACGGGTTTTGTTGTGTTGACAATTCAGCTTCAACGGAATATTGATATTTCTTTGTCTTCAAATTGCAGCGTGGCATCACACAACTAGTGAAGAGAAGCAATTTTCAATAATTTGAAAAGGAATGACGAAGCGAAGTTGTTGTCACTCACTCCATCTTCTGAAATCCCATCCTCTTTTGCCCTTTCTGGCATGGACTTAAGTACTGGAACAAAAAAATAACTCTCGGCTTCTTTTTTTGTCTCACACAATGGTCTTCAAAAATATGAAAGTTGGCAAAGATTCGTCGACCGCATATTCTCCCCCCTCCCCATCCTTAGTTTTGTTGTGTTCAACAAGTGCGGGTACTCTGTGGCTTCATAACACTTCCCAATTAACATTTTTGGTACAATAATTGTTCGCGCTGTAAGAGATGAATTGAACCTGGATACAAGATGGCGAAAATTGTTCTAATTTTGGCTACCTCAAACAAAGTAACTATCTTGATTTTTCTTGTGTTTTTTTGTAATCGGTCCCGGAATACAAACTTGTGTTTGGATCAGAAAATTTGTTTTCCCTTCGCGTTATTGTATCTAGCCTTTTGAATCTAGTACTGCGCAAATTTCTGCTCTCCGTTTCGCAGTTTAATATTCATCATTATCACAATTTTTGCAACAAACGCTGAAGGAGAAAGGGAATAATAAAGAACAGGTAAAAGAGAAGTAAAAAAAATATGATGAAGCAGAAAGAAAGGAAAGTACAAATTAGTATGTAATTACCGTCAGTACGAAAGTTGACATTCTAATTTGTAGCGCTGTAAAACATAAGGGGATGTATAAGATTAAAGAAAATTAACTGAATTAAGAGAATAAGGAATATGAGTAGACATAATGATGTGGTGCTTTTATTCTAGATTATCTACATTTAAACGTTGTTCAATGCTCTTCTGTCCCAAAGAATGTGCACATTACGGATCGGTTTAGTCCGAAGTGAAACACATTTTATTACGGTAACATGAATAATGTTGGAATAAAGTGAAATGCCAACTTGATGCAACAATGTAATTTATTAAAATTTCTTTAGCCAGACATGTTTCGGACGCATACGCCCTTCATCAGGAGCACTAGATTTTAAGTTGCAGCATATGGTTTTCTGCACCCAGTTTGGATGGTGCAGTGCGATTCACTGCACCATCCGCACCGTACACACGACCTACGCAGCGGCTCTCAAGACCACCACCCATCTACAAACTGGGTGCAGAAAACTATATGCTGCATCTTAACATCTAGTGCTCCTGATGAAGGGCTTATGCGCCCGAAACATGTCGAGCTAAATAAATTTCAATAAATTACATTGTTGCATCAAGTTGGCATTTCACTTTATTTCATGATGAAGATGCACGGTCAAACAACTCTCAAATGAACACTGTTGTCTAGAACGTAACGCCATTCTTGTTAGTAGACTTCTACCAAAGTTCGGGGTAGCACGTTGCCACCAACTAAATCCTACAAAAGAATACAATTCGGTATCACCTCCATGAAGCCCACAAATGTCAATATTAAGGTGATTTAACCCTGTTGTATTTTATTCAAATGTTTTATTGAACAAACAAACCTACACAACACATATACCAGTGTTATGGGTTACTCTTCATGGGTGTGTTAACAAGTCGTCGTCAGGTATTTGTCTTTATCAAGAGCCGTCCAATGAAGATTATCCTTGCAAATACGATTGAGATCTCTTACCTTTTCAATATACTTACTTAATCCATGATGCAGAGTCCTTCTTGAGAAGCTAACTGGTTTGCAGCTAGTCAAGAAATTCCCCGCATTTCACGGAACCAGAAAGTTCATTACCGCACTCACAAGCGTCCGCCAC
>Ga0123354_10008528_pt1 | contig 15597 bp, 9 predicted proteins | sample TergutLab28metaG_2_FD_97872 | JGI IMG/M metagenome (GOLD analysis project Ga0123354, IMG submission 97872) | Labiotermes labralis P4 segment gut microbial communities from Petit-Saut dam, French Guiana - Lab288 P4 | ecosystem: Host-associated > Arthropoda: Insects > Digestive system > Gut ...
ACTTGAATTCCAAACTCATACAAAAAAAATATGTTATTCTTCTTTTTCCCCCGTTCGTCTTTTTCCGCCGGGGCAGAAAGCCAATCTGATATTAAAAAAAAAAAAAGGGGGGGGGGGGGGGGGGTGTTCAGATCTGGTTTGGTTGATGTGGGAAGAAGACCCATACTCAGAGCTCTGCCTGGACTCGCAACTACATTCTACTTCCACAGGCAAGGTCCTGTACTGACTGTGCAATATTCTTCATCAAAATCGTGATCAAGCTCCTACTAAACCTCACATTATCACAAAACACAAATATACTGCTTGTTTAACGACAATAACTAAACTTCCTGACAGTTACATGTTGACTCAAAATTTTCTTTGTTACAACAAAAGGTAAATTTCGCCACCACTCTTCTTACGTGGGATGGAAATAAACTATTCATGTACATACAATGTTATTACCATGTTCACAGAAGGTCCTTTTATCGCACATCTTTACTTCTGTAATGAAGGAAACGACGAAGAACATGTCAGAAGCACTGTTAAAATAATGTACAAGAAGAGGTTCCAATTTGAGCGAAAATAGAGAACTAAAGAGATTGTAAAGAAATGGAGAGAAGCAGAAAAAATTACAAAAGACTGATTGTTCCTTAATGAGAAGAATGTGACATAGAAGTAAAAAAGGACGTATTATAAGTAGATTCTAGGGGCATGCACAGTGGATATTTGAATAGGGTGCGCGCGCTATCTGTATAGAACACCGAACAGCATTCACAAAGACATGCTTCGCATCTGAATGAATGGAAAGTCACACACACACAAGAATCCCTTTCTCTGTACGTGTGTGTGTGTGTGTGTGTGTGCTTTTACTTTTTTATCACTGGCTTGTAGAAGTGCTGGTTAAATTATTTGTACAGCGGTCTTCACAATACTTGCTACTTGCTGACGCTGTTACGTACATCACCGTCTATTTCGATTGTTACATACAGTAACACGTCAAGTCTTGGTGCAACAGCGACTCATGTCCCATATTCATAATTCACAGATTATAACGTACAGTGACAAGGCTACGGGGTGGACGACCGAAGAATCAAGATTCAGTTCCCGGCAGGTTCTCCTAAGATCGGCCCTGATGTTTATCCAGTCTCCTACCAAAGGATATCGGGTACAATTTCCCCAGGGATTAGAACGTCGGTGCGTGCAGCAGATTGCTTAACTCTGTCTAGTGCCGAGTTTATGAATGTCTGAAGCGATACTTCTACTTCCCAGCAAGTTTTCATGGCGTGGTGCTCAAATCGTCAAACAGACTTTACTTTTTCCCTTCCGTTTATGCTGTGAGGGACTGAATGGGATCCATATGCAGCTCACTGTGGACAAGGAAATATGTCATCGGGTTCTATATGACGTAAAAGGATTCTTGGCTATTTCGGAATGTATTCGTTCGTCAAGCAGGATTATGTTCCGTAAAATTATTTAGCTTGGTTATCCTATTCGGACATGTTTCATATTGAGCGGTGCCTATTTGCCAATGCTATTCAACTTGACAGTGTATCAGTAAGAAGGTCTAAAAAATACGTGCAAGACTACTATATACTGGCTACTGCACATCGTTGACTGTGCTGATGATGTAGTCTAAATGTATTCATTAATTCCATTGCCATGTGCAGAATGCGACTATTCCTTGCCGTTCTCAGGAGCTTCTTCCATTCCTCTCTGTTATGTAATTTTTCCTGCTACCCTTCTCCACCTACTATACTTCCATCTTCTCTCACCTCAGCTTGCCATCTATTTCTTCGTCTACCTCTCAATCTTGTTGTTCCAAAATTCATACACAATACCCTTTTGGGAATTCTATTTTCTTCCATTCTCTGTACATGCCCAAACCAACGTAATCTATTTAAACTTATTGTCTCTATTGTAGTAGGATTTTTAACACTTGCATAAATTTCTTTATTGGTTAATATCCTCCAATTTTCTTTTTAATTGTCATATACTGAGACTAAAATTCTTCTTTACACTTTCCTTTCAAAGATTTTTAATTGCTTTATATCTCTCTTTGTTACTGTCCAAGTTTCTGATGCATATGTTAACGGGTTGTCTATTGCTGTGTTCTGTAGTCTTAATTTAAGTTTCTTTGATATGTTTTTATTTTTAAAAATTCTTGTAGCATAAAATATGTTTTTTAGCATTTCTTATTCTTTCTTGCAAGTCTATTTGGTAATTGTTATCTTCAGTAAGTATAACTCCTAAATATTTAAAATTTTCCACTCTTTCGAATTTGTAATTTTTTATTTTCAAATGTCCTATTTTATTTTGTGGGCCGGATATCTCAGTCGGTATAGCGAATGACTACGGTCCAGACGGTCTGGGATCGAACCTCAGTGGGGACGAGATTTTCTGCCGTCCAGACCGACCCTGGGGCCCACCCAGCCTCCTACACAATGGGTACCGGGTCTTGCTCGGGGGTAGAGGCGGTCGGGGCGTAGGGCTGACCCCTAACCTCATCTAGTGCCTAAGGTCCTAGAAAAGAGTACAGCCGTACGTCTACTCACCCTAAGGGCCTGCGTGGCCTATAAAAAGGGTGAAAACCTACCTAACTATTTTATTTTTTTAAACAGTTTTTCCTTTCCACTATCATATATTTTGTCTTTTCGTGGTTTATCTGCAGTCCGAACTTTCTGGCAATGTTTTCCATTTCTACAAAAGGTTTCCTTATTTCTATTTCATTTTTTCAAATTAATGCAATGTCATCTGCATAAGCTAATACATTCAATTGTTCTTTACCAATCTTTATACCACTAGGAACCATTTTTATACTTTGTATCACTTTCTGTAATGCCAAATTGAGTGATATTGGTGACGAAGGGTCACTCTGTTTCAAGCCTGTTTTATTTTCAAAAATAGATGACAATGTTCCTTCTATTCCAACCGAACTTCTTGTCTTTTGTACACAAGTTTTACACATATTTATTAATTTAGTAGGAATTTTAAATTCTTTCACACATTCCCATAATGTATCTCTATGTACAGAGTCTTATGCCTTTTGAAAATCAATAAATAAATATTGTACAAGCTGATTGTAATACCAAAGTTTTTCCTTTATTGTTTTCAATGTAAATATGCTGTCAGTTACAGATCTTCCGTCCCTAAATCCATTCTGATAGTCCCCCATATTTTTTTCAAAGTATGGCTTAATTTTTCCCAATATTATATTCGACAAAATTTTGTAAGCTGCATTTCCCAGTGCTATTCCCCTGTAATTATCACACCTATCTCTGTCTCCTCTTAGGTGTATAGGAACTATTATTGTTTCTTTCCATTCTTCAGGTATCCTTTCCTCCTCCCAGATTTGTCTTACTAGTTCATACATTCTATTCAATAGTTTATTTCCACTGCATTTTATTAATTCCGGATTATTCCATTAGTTCCAGCCGCCTTCTTATTTTTTAAGTTTCTTATCGCCTCTTTTACATCTTCTATAGTGAGTTCTTCTACTTAAAATTCAATTTCTCTAATTTCTTTATTTCCTTTCTTAATTAATTCCCTTGGTTCTTTTGCGTTCAGTAATTTGTCAAAGTATTCTTTCCATATTTTTGCTTTCTCCTTTGTATTCATTGTCAATTCTCCTTTCTTGTTCCCAGTTACGCTAAATTTATGTTGATATCCTTTCTCAAATTCCTTTACTGTTTGATACATTTTCCTTGTGTTATTATTCTTCTGATCTTCTTCTATTGATTCTATTACATTTTTCTTTTATGTCTCTTTCTTATTTCTAATTATTTTGTGACCGTCTTTTCTTTTATGGTGATATTCCTGCTCTTCCTTCTCCCTTCTTCCTTTTATCAACCAATTTTCTCTTGCTTTCATTTCTTCTATTGAAAATTTGCATTCCTCATCGTACCATTTATTTTTAAATGTTTCTGTGCCTTCATCCTTTTCTATAAGCTGCTGTTTGGTTTCCTTGGTTATTGTTTTAATGTTTTCCAATGTTTAATTAATATTATTTTCAATACTATCGTCATCGTCCAAATTTTCCAGTATTTCAAACTTATTATTAATATCTTTCGCATATTCTTGTTTACACTTTGGATTTTGAAAAATATTCACCACTTTTCTTTTCTCATTATATTTATTTCCAGTTTTTACCCTTAATTTCACTTTAAAATTTATCTTCAGTAAGTTGTGATCTGATCGAATGTCTGGTCACCTTTGTGCTCTGATGTCTCTTATTGCACTTCTAAATCCGTCACTAATGAAGACATAATCTGTTCGATTCGCTGTCCTGCCGTCTGCTGAATACAATGCCTCTTTGTGAATATCTTTATGTGGCAACGTTGTACTTCTTACATTTAAACCATTAGATATCGTAAACTAAATCACTTTTATTCCATTGTTGTTAGTTTCTTTATGTATAGGGAAATAAATTTAATATTACAGAAGAAATTAAATTTTATTAAACGGTAATAAGGAGAGACATCCGGAGAAAAATACTTGCAAATTAAGTGCCGTCGAACTCCACTTATCCGGATTTATTGGGACGACGAGCCATCTGGATGTGCAGAAAATCCGGATAATTGGATTTTTATTTGAAAATAGGCCACATTTGAATTTAAAATGAAAATATTTCTACGGACAGCTGTTTTGGGCCACATATTTATAATAAATGCCCTTTATCCTAATTTCAGCATGTAAAACGTACCATACAGTAACTGTATACGCAACCGTCTTCCGGAAGATGAACCCTCGGTTTCGAGACACGTAGAAGACAACAAAAAATTAAAAATGAAAATATTAATTTACGAAATGTTCATTTCGTTGAGTTATATTTTACAACCACAAAAAGACGTATTACAATTACAGTACGAAAATTTTTACCCGAAGAGCCAAGCCGATCCTGAAAATTGGCGAACCGGATAACCAGAGCCCACATAAGTGCAGCTATACTGTACATGTTTTGATTAATTCCAGTTACCATACTGAATGAACTTCGCCCTCACGTACCTCTCTCCGTTCTCTTTCCAAATGTTCCACCTTACATTCTATTTATTGACAATTTGCATTTTCGGAAATAGAAAATGAATTTTCTTTTTCCCAGAATGGAGACTTTCCTTTAATCCCAGTGACTAAAAAGTTTACGTGGCTCCAGTCTGTGTGTCTCCAAATAACAAGTTCCAAACGAAGCCACGAAAGTAACTGCTTTTGTTAATTAATAAAGGGCCCAGTGAATTCACGTATAGTAACTAACACAGCTTAATATTCTTTGTCATCTGATTTAGTTCATTACATAAAACAGTGAATTACAATTTTTTCCTCTTAATAAAGTCTCGATTCAATTACGGATTATTAAAGCTGCTATGATTCAGAAATGAGAGTGAGAAGTTACCATTTGAATAAGAACAGGCTTTCTATTCACCACAGTGAGGGGAAATTCGGTAGCGAGAGAACAATCAATAGTGCACATGCTAGTACAAGACTACAGGGTGTCCATACAATAATACCGAAGTTTCGAGCTAAAAACTGTGTTCATCGAAATTCTTAACATTTTTATGTACGAAATTAATGTAACGATTATTCTAAGTGTGAGTTTAAACATCACGGTTAAAATGACATGACAGTTTCAACAAGTTGTGCTCAAAAATCGGATTTTTGGAAGTTAAAAGGTTTTTACACATTGCCACCATTTCGTAGAGTACAACCAACAAGATGCAACGTTTCACAATTTATTTATTTCTGTAAGACGCTCTACATGTTTCAGACGGTTTTTTCGTCCATCATCAGGAGCTCGAAATTGCACATACAGCGTCAGGTATTTGTCAGACCGCAATTTCGAGCTCCTGATGATGGACGAAAAAACCGTCTGAAACATGTAGAGCGTCTTACAGAAATAAATAAATTGTGAAACGTTGCATCTTGTTGGTTGTACTCTGCGAATATATTAGCGATGCACGGACCTATGAATGCTAAATTTCCACCGCTGTACATTAAATTATGAAGACATGACGCTCGTTGAACAGGCCGACAAAATAAGGAAATTCACTAATCGCATTGATTTATTAATATTTAACAAGAGAGAAATAAATGAAGTCGCGAAAATAAATGGCACAATGATGAGGTGCGACCCATAAAACAGTCATAAATGCAATACTGGAGCGAAGACTGATGATAATAGGACACACATACTTCGGGGTTCCTTAATAAAAATGATGACTTACATATTTTTGTTACACGTAAAAAAAGTGCCAGTAGCTCTAACTACGAAGCATCGAACTGTGTGCTGAGGTGTGATTAAGAAACTGGAAAGGATGAGGAAGGGAGCGATCAATATCTTATTGGATTTACTACTACAGCATTTGTGTTGAGGGACGGCGGAAATATACGAAAAGTTTATGCATGTTATCCAATAAGAAAGGCATAGATTTGAACCCGGAACCTCGAAAATTAAAGGTAGGAGTTCTAAACACTCTGATAGGACGTCCGGTAAAGTGTTTACTGAAAGCTACAAACACAGCAACAAAACAAATTGTAATCCACTAGCTGACGTAATGTGCACGCACACCTCTCATTCTATTCATACTAACTGCCGGACACACACCTTCTTCTTCAAATTAAAATCAAATTAAAGAAGGGTCTAAGGAAGTTTAAAAATAAGAATTAATTAAAAATTATATAATTAACTTGAAAAGGGGCCCTGTTGTCAAATATATTTCAATTTTTTATGTTAAACTTAACATAATATTTAATAACTGCAACATAATCAGAGATGTCTAGGAAGTGTGTCTTCCCTGTTGTGTGTGTGAAACTTGGAAATTGTATATAGTCAAACACAACTGTGTCACATAGGTGTATTTAATGGCTAAATGGACAACTACATGTTTCGGTCCGTACTGGCCATCTTACTGGCTTAGGATCTTAGTAAGATCCTAAGCTAGTTCTCTTAAGACAACCTGAAGATGGCCAGTACGGACCGAAACATGTAGTTGTCCATTTAGCCATCAAGTACACCTATGTGACACAGTTGTGTTTGACTATATACAATTTCCAAATGATCAGAGATGTTTCAGTTTACCTACAGTGAGGAAATTTCACTGCGCTGTAAAACATAAACCTTATGTAAAGAAAAAAGTTTTAATTTTGAAGAGAGCTGCTTGTTTAATTCAACATTGCACGGCTCTTGACGACTGTGTATAACTCACTGTCACAATCGACTTCTCCTGGACCTTGTATCTCGTCCAAAACTAATACATTTTAGAGATGGACAAGGTTCAGAAGAAGGAGACTGTGACAGTGAGTTTTTTTGTTTATATAATAACAAAATAATTTTTTCTGGGTAATTTTTCGCCAACGAAAGAGAGATTATGACTTCCGGACTTGTGGCAGTAAAAATAATCCTTTTAGACACGCATATCACATGAAACATGCAGTCTACAAGAACCTTAACTTTAACATACTCCTAAACGACTAGTTTTAAAGTCCTCGCTCATTTGATAATTTATCAAACAATGCGAATTTGTTCAAAGTAAGTTTCCTCAGTCTTTATCAACGTAAAGAATTGAATCAAGAAAATTTCTCAACTTCTTCAGTAATGTATTTTATATTCTGAAGTCAAAATAACAGATATAAATAATAATAATAATAAAGGCTGTTTATACGACAGTTTTTTGAGGTTCCTATGTTATTACATTAAATTTGTGATACTCACACACAAATATACAGAATAAAATAATTATTTTCCTGTTTCCTGCAACGGTCGTATAGCAGAACTCCACAAACATTAAACAGTTTCCGTTCACTTTCGGATATGTAATATAGCTACAGCTACTAAAACAACGTGCATATATTGCTGTAGAAATTCTGATTACAATCCGCCTCCTCATTTCTAATCTGTAAGTGTCTGGATAAAAAAATGAATTTTTGTTTCTTAATATTGGTGCTCTTCGTTCAGTAAAGATTAGGTAACAGACTCGTATATTGTGATGTTGACAGAGAAGGCAAATATATCCCGAGCCAAGAAGGGGTATTATTGTTTATTTTTTACGTAAAACCTACGGGTCTCTATCTAGATGCATGTGTATATAGAGGATCAGCCATTCGCGCTAAATTTAAAGAACAAATTGTGGTACAGAATACCTCTAAGCTAGAAAGACAAAAGACGCTCAGCAGAGCGTGAGAGAGTCATGATGCATATGAATGTAACAAAACCAAGTGCGGAATTTTAGTGGTAAAGTTATTATGGCTTTTAAACGCGTATATAGACACAAGCTTAGTGTTTGAATTTACGACAGAAACAGGGGGAATATAATTGTGTTAGGCGCGTGATTCTAATACAATCAATGCACCTATTGTTTCCTTTACCAGGACGCCAAATCCCACGCTATAGACTACGGAAGCGAATACCCGGAGACTTGCCTCAGCGTCGCGACGAGAGGCCTCGACACACCATAATGTGTTTGTATAAGCTGGGCAGATACGCTGAATTTATGTAATTCTCGCGTTTACCCCTACATAAATATAATTGTTATAAATTATCGCCTGGATTATTGCTGGAAGGCTCTGACTAATGTTGAGCGGTTATTGGCTGTGACGACACGTGCAGTAATAATTTGAAGGACGCCATACACGTGTTTACATTTTAAAGCACGGTGATTAATAGACGCACAATAAATATTTTGCATTAAATCCCTGCATTTTTATCCCACATAGCCAGTGGCGTAGATAAAAGTTCGAACCCTCTTGGGACCCAATAAATGCGCCCCCCTCCCTCCCCCGCGACTCGATAATCGCGGCCTCTAACTATAGATCTAGACGAAGTTACTGCTAGACGTCATACGAGAGCTCTAGAATAAAGCTTGCTATCTGAATAACGAAATACGTCCCGGAAGCCTCCATAAAGATTTAAAAATTCTGTACCTTTGGGGTCCTCCCTCACCGAAAGGGGCCTCCCACGCGTGGGGGGGTCTTATCTACACTCCAACGCAGGACATAATTTTGTGTTCTGTACGGTTCTGGCAATAAGCAGCATTCACCGATTGTAGTCAATAATGGTAATGGACTGTTTCCACAGTATTGAAGTACTTAATGGGTCCTTTGTTTAGAGGCACCAGGTTCGAGTCCCAGACGGGGGTTATGTTGTGATTCAATATATTCCCCCCTCCCCTAAATTTCTTCACAAATATTGGTTCTTGATCCTACTTCATTAGAGACAATGTGTACGACATCATTATCTTTCACACTGACGCGCTGGCGATAAATAAACTAAAGTCCAATATTCAAAGCTAATTTACTTTATTCACTTACACCAAACACACAGCGGAATAAATGAAACAACTGTGAAGATAATAGAGATTCTTCCTCGCTGTTTTCAAACATGTTGAAAGTCCCTCAGATGACACGAAAAGCGCGAAGTAGAGTTCATATTCTGAATGGCTGGAGAAACTCTGAAAAAAAAAGACTTTGCATGTGGGGGGGAGGGGGGACATCCGTCAGGCCTTCCAACTAAAATGCCGCATAAGTTCAACGTTTATATATGCTACCTTGCCTGCCCATCTAACCTTCCTTTATTTGATCATCGCAGGAATGCATGGTCAAAGGGACACATCATGATGCTCCTTTCTAAGTAATTCCACCTGTCCTATTATTGCCTGCACCGTAGTTCCAAATAGTCTCTTTGGCAATGAGCGGACGATACAAGTCATTCGTATGACGTCATAGCGACATTTGCAGTATGCACATTTCAGGGTGAGAATGTATTAAATATGGTTCAAGTGACAATCCAGTGCCTGCAATTGCTCATATAACAGGCTGCGTCCGCTTAAAAATATTGTCCGTCTGACACGTGACACGGTGTAGTCTGGTATAAACGTTTGAAAGCAATTTCCCGCCTCCAAACCCAGGGCCCAGTAGTGACAACTACCGTGAAGATGGGGTCGGCAGATTATTCTAAAGTTTTGGTAGGCCAACATATTTACTAAACTTCACGGCGTCACATGTCAAAAGAATGAAACGTGAATAAATCTACTTAACGCCCTGAGACATTCAGGTTTCATCTTTAGAATTTCTTAACCTATGTCGCAAAAAGCACATTGTGTCTTCATTACAAACATCAGCCAGTTATCTTCATGTTTGTACCGTGCATCAATGAGGATCAAAACACTTTATTATCCAACAGATGCACAAATATATAATTCGTAGATCCAATTAGTATTGTTATAAAATATTTAAAATATTTAAAACATGTTTCGGATCACAAAGGATCCATTATCAGGGAGCTCTATACAGTGCCTCTCTAGCCTGTGCAGTACACACACGCACCACGGGCAAATATGCTGCTGTAACACCGACTACGTCCATATCAACGGACGAGATAGAACCATTACTGTAATTTTAGCCAAGCACTGTATAGAGCGGGGACTGCGGTAGCACAGTGGCTAAGATGCTGCGCCACAAATCGGAAGGTCGCTGGCTCGATTCCAGCCAGTGTCAGTGGATTTTTCATTGACATAAAATCCCTCCGATCGCACCATGGCCCTGGGCTCAGAAATGAGTACCAGGAGTATTTCCTGGGGGCAAAGGCGGCCGGTGCGTAAGGTTGACAACCTACCATCATCCTGTGCCGTTGTCACGAAATCTGGGAACCTTAACTTCCTGGAACCCTCTGGGCCACTCTAGGCCTGTAACGGGACTGACTTACCTTACTGTATAGAGCTCTCTGATGATGGATCCCTTGTGATCCGAAACATGTTGGAGCAATTTTAAATATTTTAAATATTTTATAACAATACTAATTGGATCTACGAATTATATATTTGTGCATCTGTTGGATAATAAAATATTTTAATCTGTCAGTTAATTTGATGTAAGGGTAAAAAATCGTCTTTGATTTTGAGAAGCATATGTTACAGACAAATACACTGTATTGACAAAAGAACAGTTTTTAATGTCACAGAATGTGGAGTGCATAGTTGCCAAGCCATAATTTAGTTTAAGCCTTTTAAGGTTTAACGTAAATTGACAGAACTACAGGAAGGATCGTGTGCTGGGCTCTCTCTCCGAGCTACGAACTGCCATGCAATTGTTTTAATAACGACGTCAAGCGGAGTATAAGTCTGTTTTCTAAAGGTCGTATAATATTCCAGCAGCGCTGAGCCCATGACAATGATTCATCAGCAGACATCGTTAACCGGTAGGCCTACCTGAATGAACCGAACAAACAGCGCCATCTTCTGGCAATACAATTACGGCCTCACGTGTTGAAGTGAACTCTCATACAACCACAGTGGAATGAAATTCCAAGACGGAGAAAGCGGGGTGTATTATGGTTTACACATCCCACAATACAGGGCAAATATCAAGTTAAAAGATCATACCTTACAATACAGTAGTTCAGGAATTTAGAATGCATAAATCGTCAAGTTAACGAAACTTGTCTTAATTATAATCTGAATCTACGCACAAATATTATGTAGCGTTCATGTTAACACCATGCAGGCTACGGTTAGGTAAATCATGTCTGAATAACCAGTTACTACCACCCAGGAGACATACTGGTTGTGTGTTCAAAATACATATCAGTCAATAACATGTCGGAAAGTAATAGGATTTTCTTTTTGCGAATAATTACAAATAAATGTACTGTGTGGGCAAAGTGAAGTGTTACAACTGTGCACTAAACAGTTAATTTTGCAATACCTGAAGTTTATTACTTTGCACTAAAGCATTCTGGTTTAATATGCTCCAATTAAGCATTAAGCGATGAGTTTTCGTACTGAAACCATTAGAAGATCACAAATAACAAGTACATTACGATATGGTATGCCGCCCTGTGTTCTAGTAACAAGAGTGGTAAGCATAGTAACATTAATAGTAGCGTCAGCAGCAATAACATAAAATTTCTTTCATTTCCTCCCAAACTCTTTGAAATATTAAGGGTATCAACCCAATGAAGTATCTTTCATTCGCTTACTGTGATGCCCTGTAATTTATTCCCCAATTGGTTCTTTAATACATTCGTAAGTTTGACAAAATATTTCTGTACGTTTTGATGTATGTACTGTGCATCTTATGCAGTTTATTACACAGACGAACAAATGCACTATGTATATTATATATCGTAAGCACACCCACACATTTCAGTGCATCTGCATTATCTTCAGGTATTCTTATACTTCTACTTTGCCAAAGTTATAAAAACCATTAACCAGTGGTTAAGGTGCTGTGCTACAAATCGGAAGGTCGCTGGTTCGATTCTAGATAGTGTCATTGGAATTTTTCATTGACATAATCCTTCGATCGCACTGTGGCACTGGGGTCGATTCAGCCTCTAACAGAAATGAGTACCAGGAACATTTCCTGGGGTAAAGGCGGCCGGTGTGTAAGGCTGACAACCTACCACCATCCTGTGCCCTTGTCGTGAAATCCGGGAACCTTAATTTCCTGGAACCCTCTGGGTCACTCCAGGCCTGTAGCAGGACTGCTTTACCTTTACCTTTACATAAATCATTGAGATGACAAACTAAAAAAAATCATTAAATTAATATATATATATATATATGTATATATGTTATGCCTTTGTTAGTTCGGATAAGAAAATTTGTGTAGGTGTGTCAGCATGCATTTTTTAGGTTTTTGATACACACGTAACAAAATCTTCGATTCCAATAGTCATCCGAAAAGAAATATTGGACCACATACACTATGAAGCCTATAACTGCACCACAAGGCGTTACGTTTTATTTCCATCCTATAGGGACGTCCATTATTATTTACCGTAAAGAATATAAACGTTTGTTGGCTCTAATATCGTAGCTCTATAGACCCACTTATTTCATCCAGCATCACCTTCCCGCGACTTGAGCATAATAAACAAAAAGCGTCAGCCACGGGCACATTGGTTTTGTTTGCTGACTTGATTAAAGCAGCAAATTACCTGCTCAATCAGTTTCTTTATACGCGACACAGCTTTGTATAAATGTCACTTCGAGTTCAGTTGTTGCTGAGTGTTAAATGTGGCGCTTAAATGCAGTCTTTGTTCTTGCCTGTTTACAGCGCTTTCGCCTTTATAACAGAAATCAAATCTCGTGAACAAAATATAATTACAAAATTACTTAAAACATTCCTTTTTAATGGTGGTTCATATCAAGTTGTGAAGCTGTAACTGAATTTAAAATGTAGTTTAATTCCTTATTCTTATAATAAAACCAACGAGAAGCACTATTTTCTAAAATTTATTTTTGGAATAGAACTCTACATGTTTCGGACAGTTCTCTGTCCATCATCAGGAGTCTAGCACTGTACACACAGCAATACATACAGGTTATGCTGTGTGTACAGTGCTAGACTCCTGATGATGGACAGAGAACTGTCCGAAACATGTAGAGTTCTATTCCAAAAATAAATTTTAGAAAATAGTGCTTCTCGTTAGTTTTATTATAAAACTATATCACGATGCACGTTCCTCAGAATGTCAAAAAAGTAGTTCAATGCCATTACACTCTAAATCTAAACGCAGATTATGATGACGTTTCGTCCTCCCTCTTCACTGTTAGCAGACTGGATGACGTAGCTGGTACAGAGCCTGGGGTAGAAGCTGGACAAGGGAGGAAAAATGTTCTGATTTCCGGCAGAAGCAAGAATTTATTCTGTTCTTCCAAGCGTCCACATTGTCTCTGGAGATCATCCTTCCTCCACTTCAAAGAGAAATGCAAGCTCATTCTCTGGAGGTAAAGAAATCGGAGCATGAAACTGACCATCTACTTCCACCTAGTGCCAAGGATGGGATGAGAGGAGCTATAAATAGCCCCCCCCCTGCTTTCGTAGTGTTCACAAGGGCAATAATAATTCTGCCATGGGTAAAGGGAAAATAGAGTAGGTACCAAAAGAAGTACAAGTTCTTTGTCCGTGACAAGATCGCCTTTCTTCGTTATTTATCATGATATAGCCGAGAGCTACGAAGAACAGGACAGGCAATGGACCTATAATGTAATATTTAGGCACATTTGTGCAAACATTGTTGCAGCGGAAAAGATAAAATATTACATATTCCGAGTGTGTATCTTTAGCCTTAGGTTTCCAGCATGGAATGCGCAAGCGCCATATTGTCGTCTGTGGCGTGTCAGGCTCTACAGTATTTTTTCCCACACTATATAATAAACGGTACGATTTAAAAAAAAAAGTGACTTAAAATAAAATGTCTGTTTCGATTCTCTCTACAACTTTCGTCTAAAATAAGTTCTCATTTTAAGAAGAAATGAGCCAGATGTGATCAAAAATGTATATTGATATTCACGTCAAGTTCCAGTTATTCTAGTCAGATTTTAATGAAAGTTGAATTTTCTCTATAGAGTTTCGAAAAGTAACCAAATATAAAATTTCATGAAAAGCACTCCATTGAAGGCGAGTTGTTCCATGAGAACTGACAGACGGACAGATATTGACGAAACTTACAGTCTTTTTTTTTGTTGCAATTTTGCGTACGCGTCTAAAAAAGGAATAAGGCTGAAATTAAAGAATATCCTCAAAAAGGATTAATAACATCCTAGGCCTACCGGAACATACATGTTGCACACAGAAAATTCCTTATTAATTTTGACGTTTTGTTGACCGTGCATCTCAGTATATTTATCTCAGTATTTAACCAACTTGATTCACAAAATTTGTTTCACAATAAGTTTTATTTCATGCCTCTAAATGTTTCGAGCACATGTGCTCGAAACATTTAGAGGCATGAAATAAAACTTATTGTGAAACAAATTTTGTCCATCAAGTTGGTTAAATATTGAGATAAATTCCTTATTAAATTTGTGTGTTCACTGTTAGGTCCCGAGTAAGACATAGAAGAGGTAAATATTTATATTAGGAGGCATTTTGTTAGAATGAGTTATTACTCAAATATAAAATCAACTCAGTTATTTTTAATTACTTGAGAAATAATTTGAAAATTCAAATTGAACCCTGGTTACTTGATATGATATGCTACTCTGAGCTTGCCTATGGACCGAAATGATATCTAATACCGATGACGTAAGAATAAAAATGAGGGTTGTTCGGACTAAATAAGAGGCATGAATCAGGAGGGAGTGAGGACGTAGTGCTCGCCTGCTGCAACGCTGGCAGTTCTGTCTTCCTCTCACAGATCGCAAAGTGAGTGTTCCGGACAACCTAATTACACTCTGTCCCTACTAGGTTCTAGGCCCCAGGAGAACGCACTTTTTTCTGCCCCCTTACTGTGATACAATATACGCAATTTGGGGATCCTACTGATGCTTCATTATTTCCCAAACGCGAGAGCGCGCGGCCATGTACACACATACACACATGCCTAGGCGAAGACACGTACATACACACATTCTCAAGCATTTATCTGTAGATGTATTCAGAATACCATGTATCATTATATCTACGTTTATATCATTGCTTTCTTAGTCATAAGCTTTGTGGCATACGAATTTCAGCCTGAATTCGGATCTGCGTTGATTATTGTGGCGCGTATGGGTGAGGGGAGGGGGGTGTATAGGGTCTTGGTGGGAAACCGGAGGGAAAGAGACCACTGGGGAGACCTAGGCGTAGATGGGTGGATAATATTAGGATGGATCTCCAGGAGGTGGGATGTGGGTATATGGA
>Ga0123354_10008529_pt1:0-5000 | contig 15597 bp, 11 predicted proteins | sample TergutLab28metaG_2_FD_97872 | JGI IMG/M metagenome (GOLD analysis project Ga0123354, IMG submission 97872) | Labiotermes labralis P4 segment gut microbial communities from Petit-Saut dam, French Guiana - Lab288 P4 | ecosystem: Host-associated > Arthropoda: Insects > Digestive system >...
CCTAAAACAATACCCCCTGGCGACCCGTGAAAATTGATCATAAAAAACGGAAAAGGGAAAATAGTTATTAATTTGTCCTATTATTGTTTTTTTTTTTTTGACAAAAAACCCCCCCCCCCCCAGTGGGCCAGGGCCTCCTCATTCACGAGGTTTCTAGATCACACACGACGCACCACATTCGGTAGGACTCTTCTAGACGAGTGATTGGCTTGTCGCAGAGACCTCTATCTGACAACACACAACACTCACAACAGACAGACATCCATGTTCCCGGTGGATTCGAACCCAAAACTTCAGCGACCGCGCGGCCATTTGGACCGGGTATTTGTCACATTAGGTTCTCCGTGTTTTGGGTTACTCTGCACTCAAAATTAATTTTGTTGTCTAACAATTTAAAAACGTGAAATTCTTCAAAGAGTTATCCATAAATTCACTCCTTACCTCACACTAAAACAAGCCGGTATAACTCAGTCGGTATATCGAATACAATGGCCAAGGAATTGGTTTTAAAATTCCAGTCACGGGAAAGAGACTCGTCCCTTCTCCGGATGAGCGCCGGGGCCCACCCAGTCTCCTAGCTAATGGACACAGAGGTCTCTTCTGTGAAGAGAACAGGCCGTAAATCTGACAGCTAGTCTCCATCTGGTATCCGGTTTAATAAGAGTGGAACTGCAACTTCACTCAACATATGTCTTCTTGAACTTGTGTTTAAATAGGCACAGGCAGAACTTATTGCAGCACAGAGAAAAATATGTTTATTACCAACAATAATTGGTTAATGATATTTAAGCAAGTAGTCGGTGTTTATTTTGGGAATCTTCCAAAGCGTAAGAATGGGCCGGCATTGTGTGGGCAGACAGCACACATATTTTTGAAGTTAAGTCGAACAGTAGAGCATAAAATGTGTTCTGATAGGTTACAAATGTGTTAGTAACTACAACAAGCAAATATCAAGGCTGTCGGTACAGATATGACACACGTCAACAGCAAGCCTACTCATACACCAGCTAATTCAAACTGAACATACATAGTTGGCTGATAATTCTTGAGGCATTCTTTAATTTTTCTCAGTTCCACTATATTTAATTCAGGATTACAACTGCGGTTGATCAAATGGAAAAATCTGCATTCGTGACACAGGGCAAGTCACTGCACTCAGTACGCAAAATCTCTTCATATAATTCATTATTTTATCCAGCATAGCTACAGTTATGGGATTGAAGTCGTGCTATTAAGAAACCGAATGGACTGCACTATGTGCTGTAACTGGTGGGACTTGGCGTCGTGCTGTCAGTTCGCAGTGGCGTTACAATGACGATGAAAGACAAGGAAAGTGCAGAAAGAATAAAAAACGAGTATACTAGAAGGAAATGAAGGAAGAATTAACGAAGGAAAAAAAAAGAAAGACGCTATATGTAAAGTTGTGTCTGTGCATGCCACAGAGGCATACAGTGGAGTGTAGGCATAACTCCACTCATTCCTTCAAACTCGCTGGTAGATGGAGAAAAGAGCCAACTTCAGGCCCCTGTCAATTTACACCCGGGAAAAGAGCCACTATTAGAATGGAATGGGAGGAAAATAAGCAAGTACAGAGACGCATAAGTTTGAGTGCTATAGGAGAGGAGGAAGGTGAAGCAGCTGAACTAGGAAGAAGACAGAAGCACAAAACAACAAGGAATTGGATAGGCAGATGGAAAAGGAAGAAAGAGGACACGACAAGGGAGAAAGGACGAATAAAGGAAGAGGAAAAGAAAGATGCAGAGTCAGGCATAAACAAGAATAGCGGAAGAAAAAGAAGACAGATAGCTAAAAAGAAAGACTAAAGAAGGAAATGAAAATACAGAAAATCAGCGAATGTATATTTACTGATAATGTCGTTCAGTAGACCACAACTGAACAAAATGCAGAAAGGAGGAAATTGCGTGACAAAATATAAGGGAATAAAATAAGAAAGTAAATACAGGGAGAACACACAAAAGAAAGATAGGATGGAAAAAAAGAAAGCGAGATAGCACGGAGGAAATAAAAGACAAATTGTTGAAGTTCTCCTTACCCGCTCGCACGGTCACGCAGCGAGGCAGTGTGGCCAGCATCTCACCGTCCTTGTGGCGGCATTTGTCCTGCAGGAGGCGGCGCTGTTCCGCAAGTCAAGGTGTCTTAACTACGCAATGCGAATTTTCCCCCCACAGTTAAACTCCGCACCTTTGCACTTCACATGTGAAAGCCAGGTATGTCGTAAGAGGGTTCCATGACACACCAAAATTATACATGTCAAACTGGCAGACCGCAGGCCACACGTAGCCCGTCTTAATTCTTTGGACGGTCCGCGAATATTTCCGAGACAAACTGTAACTACCGACAAAATATTTCTATTTATAAACAGAAATGTTTGTTTAAGGTCGTAAAAGCAGTTACCAAATTTTTGAGCGAAAATCTCGTTGCCATTTCACGTGTTTAGGAGTAAATCACTAACATTTTGCTCTTTCCTTTCCAAAAGTTTATTAATTTGTATGCCAAACACGTCCGTTATATACTAGCACAAATTTGTGTGAACAGTTGTTTTCGTTCATGACATGAAAGAGAGAACCCGAAATTTCACATTCACCATTCTGTGTATTGTATTGCAATTTTTATAATTCGAACCAAGAAATGCATTAAATTTTATTAAAATCACCATAATACAGGGTGATTTAAAAAGATGGACTCAATTGCACAGTAAACGGCGCCTCAACACACGCCAGACAGTTGGTTGCGGTATTCCAAGTTCTCCGCTCGCTCTACTGGTTGACTTGCGTGGGCTACGCTCAAAAAGTTCTTGAATTCGTCTCATGTTCACCTCTGATGGACGCAAAAAAATCTTGTGCTGCATAGTGGCCATTTTGCTCTCAACTGACGCTGCTGCACGGCTGTGCACTAGGCGAGTTCTCTAGCGATGGTAATTGAAAACTAGGAACTTTCTCTTTCAAATGTTATGTTGATCATTCACACATAGAAGTGCGAAATTGAGTCCATCTTTTTTGAATCACTCTGTATAACACCACATTAGCTCCTACATGCAGAAAGTGTTGAGCAACTGTTATGTACATATGTTTGCTCCCTGATGGTGGAACAATAAGGCCCGGAAAATGTAGGAGCTGGTGTGCTGTAACATTATTGTGATTTCAGTAAAATTGAGAGCAGTCGTTATTCCGAATTGTAATAACTGAGATCCGAAATATCGCTGTTGACAGATATGCTTATGTTATCTGTAATGATAGCGGCATCATAACAATTCTAAACCTAATTAGTGTTGAAATACTCGTATTACAACAGTATCGTAACGAATAACATAATTTTACGTTCTTTATATTTAGAATTATTTCGAAAAAAATGGCTCTTTTACTTATGATTTCCTGATATAGTGTTATATGCTCATGTCTGTTGTAGAACCTTCTAGCTCACCGCAGCCCTCACGCACATAACCAGTCTGGTATGCCTGCATTAACTTACACACACATTAACCTTTTAAAGCCCAATGGGCAGTATGAACCTTCGACTGTAGCACGATGGGTTTAAGTTTCACAAATACCAGTCTGTGAAGGTTAAATCAAGCATAGAAGCAATAATAGAGTGAACGCAAAAAAAAAGGCGAAACACAAACCTTTTGTAAATAATTTAATTTATTATGCAAACATTTTGAGTTGTCCGTAACCTCTTATATGATAAACTCGTACATTCAATGCCCAACTGTAGCTGTAATATGAGAAATTTGAATGCGATTCACGATTGCAAACGAATCACGTAAATGTGAGGTCTCACACTAGGGGCAGACACACACGTAAAAACCAGTTTACTTCATTCTATTTTCTATATGCAGCCTAAAGAAACGCTTGTTTCGACATATGTAAATCGTTCTTAACAGGATATTGTTTGACAATAAACATACTTACGCTTAACTTTAGCTTTACCAGATAAGCATTATTACGTTAGCCTCTATACTGAGAATGCTAAGGGATGGGCAACATGGAATTCGGGATTACTTCACAGACAGGACAAATATTTTACCGTTTTCTACCGCATCCGCACTGACTTGAAGGGCCCGCCCAACTTTCTGTTTTGTAGTGGAAGATTCTTTACAGCGGGACGGAGCGGTCAGAATGTAAGCTGATTACTCACTTCCATCTAGTGAGGACGTTAAGAATGGGTGGAGCTGAAACTCCATTCCAAATAAATCTTCAAGGAGTATGGCTGAATTCAGCACAGGGGCAATTTTGACTTCCTTCTGCTTTACACATATGGCATAAAGCTGGAAACACCTTCAGAATCGCGGTTTCAGATGGTCTTCATACCAGCTACCACGGAGTGGGTGGTACTTCTCTATCACTGTGCTCTACAAACTGTTCCTACAGTCAAGGAAGGCCATGCCGATGCGACACCGACTGAAGACTGACGAAATGAAGATAAATCTTATCCGCCAGATCATATTAAAATTCTTCAGAATATCTTTCTTTTAATCAATAGAAACCAGTTGCTCTCTCACAGAATACATCCGACCTCTTCTTTACAACGAATCAGTTAATGTTGTTTAGATTAATGAACACTGTTGATGAGAATAATAATAAACAAACCTCCTGTGTAGACAAAATTCAATCTTTGAATATCAAAATGTTACAAATCGTTACCACAGAACATTCAAGGCCTAAAGACCTAGGAGGCAAACGTTCAACTGACTGCCTTCTTTAAAAACATTACTTCATCTACACAAATTGCAGAGTGAAAGTAGATGAAAATATCACCCTTAATGGTGAGGAAGATTCAGAGGACGACGGTCGTGGCGGATGTTAAAGGCACTGCGCAGCGGCACGACCGGGATACAGGCGACACTACTGCTATTCCGAACGGTTCATCGAGGTCTTCACGCTGGTAAAGTTGCCAAACTGACACGTTGATTTCAATTCACTGATCAGTGGCGCTGCCTCATGCATGGACACGTTAGACAAACAACCCACGGTCGATGAATT
>Ga0123354_10008529_pt1:7500-15597 | contig 15597 bp, 11 predicted proteins | sample TergutLab28metaG_2_FD_97872 | JGI IMG/M metagenome (GOLD analysis project Ga0123354, IMG submission 97872) | Labiotermes labralis P4 segment gut microbial communities from Petit-Saut dam, French Guiana - Lab288 P4 | ecosystem: Host-associated > Arthropoda: Insects > Digestive system...
TCGAGCATCATTGCTAAAACAAGATAAATGTAATAATTAAAGTCATCATCATCATCATCATCATTGTTGTCAACGTCTTCATCGTCACCCCTTATCGCCACGATTTTCATAAAAGTCATCACTACCAACAAATTCAGCAGGCTAAAATAGGCGACACCTCAAGCAAGCTAGAAACATATTTAAAAAAATACATACAGTATTTTAGGCAGGAAACTGTCTGCGAATTGATGGGAGATAGTTCGTAATAAAAGGTAAAGTTAGAGGTAAAGTGGTCTCGTGACAGGCCCGGTGTGGCCCAGAGGGTGGGTAGATGTCTAGCTCTACTCTTCCATGACCGCGGCACTAGAAGGGGGTGAGTGGTCAGCAGCACACCCCGGCCGCACTTTACCCCCAGGAAAGACCCGGTCCTCATTTTACAGAAGTTTGGGTGGGCCCCAGGGCCGGTCTGGACGGGCGGAAAATCTCGTCCCCACCGGGATTCGATCCCGGACCGTCCAGCCCGTAGCTCAGTCGCTATACCGACTGAGCTACCCAGCCCACAGATGGTTCGTAATACATATGTTAAATGACAAGCGTGTAAAGGCTGGGGATCGGGTTCAGCCATATCAGGACAGGAGCAGGAGACAGGCGTCTGTGGTCAAACTTCAGGTTCCATCACAGGCAGGAAATTTCGAGTAGTCCGGCCATTAAGCGAAGAATACCTCTGATCTACTTAGTTGTATATGTAGTTACTGTGCTGACTATGCCGTTTGAAGTCAAAGACACGGTGCATTTGAGGAGCACTATATTATAATTTTTTCATTCCTCTAATGAGTGTGTTATTTCAACACGTAATCCCATTCGTATTTATTCCGTATTGAGCCGATCCCGCTGGCCGCCCAGTCTGAGGCGTGGGTTCGAATCCCGCCGGGGGGCATGAATGTCTCTTGTGAAAGTTGCGTGTTGTTAGACAGAGGTTTCTGCATAGGTCCCATCACTCATCCAGTGGAGTCTTACCGAGAGTAGAGTGTCTGAGTATGATTTCGAAAACCAAACAATGAGGAAGTCTAGGCCAAAGTGGGCTGTCGAGCGATGAAAAACAATTATTTAGTACTTACCCGTTCGTTGGAACGAATACGGTTGCTTTCCTTGCCACTATCACAACAGATAGCAGATAAAACTTCAAAACAAGAATAATAATACATATAATGTATTAAGATATACTCATGTAATTAAAAAACAACTGGGGTGGAAGATCCGAATTTCACCCAGCAACTGTTCCAAAGTTCTCGTACATCGCCTAACAATCATGACATTCACACATACTGGCAACAGTATGGTTCAAATTTCATAACATCTTTGCGTAGTCTCTCTTAGGTCTGCGTTAGGAAACAGGAAATAGAACGATTTTATGGCCCCTGTTTATTGTATTTATTATGGTGTCTGATGGCGCATGAGTAAGACTCGTAAAGTTCAAAGGACAGTACAAAAACTAAGATTAATTAACAGTTTTATCGTTACAAAGCCTGTAACGTGAACAAGCCGATCCCAGTGGTCGCGTGACCTAAAGGTGTGGGGCTGCGGCCGCTCGCTTGCTGAGATTTGGGTTCGAATCCCGCCAGAGGCATGGGTATCTGTCTCTTGTGAGTGTTGTATGTTGTCAGGTACACGTTCCTGCGTTGAGCTGACCACTCGTGTAGAGGAGTCCTACAGAGTGCGGTGTGTCTAAATGAGTGAGATCGCGAAGCCTCGATAATGAAGAAGCCCTGGAACACTAGGGGCTGTTGAACCATGTAAAAAAAAAAATATTGAACTTTTCAAGCTAAGGTCGGGCAGGTAGTGACAGTCGAGGAACAGCCCGTATGGAAAGCTAAGAAGACGGCGGCGGCTAAGTGTTTGAGTAATTTCACGGTTAGCCGCGATAGCGAAAAGTTAATTTCAGTCTCTGGCTTCTTTATTTCCGGACAGACAGCAGCAAGAACAGCCGGTTAAAACACAATTGCAGTACATTAAGAAATTCTATCCTTGGGCGGAATCGAAGTCCTATACACCGTTTTACCCACAAGTGGAACCCCATGTCTTCGGTGTTTGCTTATGAAAAGACAGCACTTTGACCATCGCGTGTCTAACAGCAGGACGGCCATTGTGTGTCTAACTGTGGGGCACTTAAAGTCAGTGACTCATACGGCGACATATGTATGTGCCACTGTTCAAGTCGGCTTCGGAAAGAGCAGGGGCAGTGTAGACTCCGCCGGAGTGGAAGTATATGTGAAGTTACTATTTACCTGTCCTTATTTTGTATCTGAACGGATTTCAATGGGTATGTGTGGGCCATGTATTGCGTATTGGGGAGACAAGAGGTGGAGCAACCTGAGGGAATGAGACAACTTGGAAGAACCAGGCATAGATGGGAGGATAATATTAAGCTGGATCTTCAGGAAGTTTGAATTGATCTGGCTCAGGATATGGACAGGTTGCGGGTTCTTGTAAACGCGGTAATGAAATTTTGGGTTTCAAGAAATACGGGGAATTTCTTGACTAGTTGAGAGCTGATTAGCTTCTCAAGGAGTCTGCTCCTTGGATTATGAGTAAGTGTGACGTTAGAAACAGAAAACAAAAAATTAGCCAATGTACCACAGCGTACAAATCTGCAGCGTTCACTACATTGCTGCCTCCAATTTGTCGAGTTATGGCAGCATAAAGATCACTTTTGCTTGATCGTCTCTAAAACTGCAAGATCTACTGACAGATATTGCCGAATAAAAAATGTATTTCATTTCAAACACGCGTGACTTTGATGAACACGAACAATTCACTTGCTAGATCAGCGCAGCTACGCAGGTAAGTTGTCGTGTAAAATGCATGGCTGTGTCAACCGATGTTAACCAAAACTGGAATAAGCTGCCAAAGACTGTAAAACTCTTCTGTGTAAAAGACATAACAGACACGTGTCCCAGCTGACAGGCTCATCTTTGTAACTTCTTTTTGCGAACGTGCTAGGGACGTTTATGTTTGTACCGCCACATAATGAGAAGTTTCGTATAGCGAAGCACGCATCTAACTGACGGTCTTAAGCTACAGAATTACAAACAAGTTCAGTAAACATACCCGTCTGTTAAAAGCAATTGGCCGTAAGATGTATGGGGGTGTTGAGACATTAGCTCAGCACATTCAATTACGCAACAGACAGGGATATATCGCCATGCAATTTTTTTTTATTTTATTTTGGCTGATGGAGGATAGCGGAGCTGGCGGACGGACCTACTGGGTGTGATCAATTGGCGAGGGGGGGGTGTTTACTAGCTTGTGACTTCAGTGTGACAAGGTCAGCTGCACTTACGGAAGGAGGAGAGAATGCCTAGACCAAACACAACGCTGTCGTTTTATTAGTGACTCGCTCCAAGCCTACCGTTTGAATTTTCCACCGGCCAAATACTGTGAACTGCACTATATATTATAAGCTTTACAATCAAACCGCTTTACCCCTTGACAAACAACCCTCTTTACCCAGTGAATAGTACAACTGCGTGAGTCTCTAACCCGGTTCAAACATGGCGGGAAGTGAAAAATACCTAGATTAAGGTATTCTGGGATGTGACACCGTTTAGTTCATATGAACATACCAAATTTTCGATAGAACTTTTTGCCACCTCTTCTACCATGAAGATGGAGGCAGAAGGTTCCTCCGAGAGGACGGTACCAGCCTACACAACGACAGGGCGTCGCTTCCCACAAGAATGTAACGATTACAACTACAGCCACGAGAACCGCAGATCTTAAAAATATCTTCGGCGAAATCGAAACTCGGTCGTCCGTCCCGGTTCTTGCACAAAAATCCCAAATCTTCAGAATATTCACGACTACGCAGCTTCATTGTGTGGAAATTATTATTTTGAAGATATGATACTAAACCGTTTCAGTAGAATATTAATCGTCTTTACAGAATAAAACCAAGTGCTGTCCGCGCTCAAAAATCCAGGTCCTTCTTTCTCTTCTTGTGAACAGAAGCTTTGCGAGTACCTGAGGTCACGTGCGTATTTAATATTCTAATCGAGAAATGGGGAGGAATTTTTATAGCAAATGAAACTGAATGCTGTGACGGCGAAGCAGACTCTTGATGAGGTCATTCGCACAAGGGAGAACGAAAAATGTCATTGTCCCTGGACAATAATGTATGCATTTATCCCCCCCCCCCCCAATTGCGTCACATCGCATCCTGCAGTTCCTGGGGTCTGAACAAGCGTGCCTTCTGATTGCATTAGTTTTATCATTGCTCCATCCTTAGAATGGGAGAACAAGTTTAACACCCATTCAAAGCGAAGGTATGATCACTACTCATTCCCCTCTTACGGGATGTGAAACCGAGAAGATTAGTACATGAACGTCCCAACTTTTCGAGCGACAATACTACTGCAAAAAGTTCAACCTACAGACTAGCACAGCACCCACACACAAATCTACATACCTTCATACCCACAGCAGGAAATCGTCCATTGCCACTACTTTCAGAACTTCGAAATTCGCCATATCAGAAATGTGGTGACGATGTTTTGAGGCCTCGTAGGTGGTTATCAAAGTTTCGAAGGAACCTGCTGTCTCCATCCCCAGGTCTATGCTAAATATGGGGGCAGTATGTTGCTCTGAAACCTAATGGTGCAACATATAATACGTTGTCATGAGCGGGATGATAAAAACACAAACTTTCACCGCTTTAGAAATCTGGAATCTTATACAGGTAAAAAGTATTTTTGTATAACACAATCTTTAAATTATCAGAAAGTCATTATTATTATTATTATTTACTAATTTAACCGTACTTGGAACCGATAGGTGTCAAACCAGCCGCGTCACATCGGCGAACACTGGCAATGACTGTGTCTCCTCCGCGACCTCCCCTTGAGTTAGCCAGCCCACCGTTTCTGCCAGAATCTGGGTCACTGGCCTCAGTGAAGGTTATTAGAATCGCCGGGGCATGAGTGGAAACTAAACTAAGAAGGTAATGTGAAAGAGAATCAGCAGTGCGTGCTTGTAGAAGTATGAAGTTTCATCCCAGATATTTCATATCCTGCATTCATCACAGTCTATCTTGTAAGAAGCTGACGGTGGCTTAGATGGTCACGAAATTCCCTGTTTTGTGTGGAACCTGAAAGTGTATTACCGTTATTCTATGCATAACCTGCGGCTGTGTATGAAAACAAGTTAATTGGAGTTACCGACAAACTTTATACACCTTACAACTATTCGCAAGTCCTAGCGCGTTGCGACGCTTAATTCGTGTCATCGGTGTTATCTATTTCTACTTTTACTTAGCTATATTTGGCCATATTACACTTATATTGTCAGCTTGTCCCCTCTTCTCTGACCCTGTTCTAATCTTCAGTTTTCAGGCCTCATTGGCCTTTGTTGATATCGTAATTACAGTTTTGGTACATTAGACCAGCCTTGTTATTTATGCACAATTGCAACACGTTCCTCACTTGAACTACAGTGAAAACATCATGTTGTTCACATTAGTACAGGCTCTGTACATTTCAAGTTTTGGCCTGTATGCCCGCTCCCCCCCCCCCCCGAACACTATCAAAATATTGTGTCCGTAGGTTTGTGTGCAAACTGCGTGCTGACTATAAGCAGAGTACGAGTGCTAACACGTATCGTAATATTGTAAGGCTATAAGTTCGCCTTAGATTGCCATAAGGCAAAGGTTGTATTGAGTGCATATAAACTTGTATTAACACAAAACGAGAATATCCACCATCTTAATACGACCGTATAAAATAAATTTAAAACAAACGCTACAAGCTACGGATATTCGTATACGATAATTTAATAATTCTATCTTCATGTTTGCACAATGTATCAATGACATTTAAACACTTTATTATCCAACTAATGCACAAATATATAATGCGTAGATACAATTAAAATTATAATATATTTAAAAGTATTCCAACATGTTTCGGACCCGTTGTGCGTGTGTGTGAACACACACGCACAACGGGTCAGAATATGCTGCCATAACACCGACCACGCCCATGTCAACGGACACGATAGAATCATTCTTGTAATTTTTAGCCAAGTACTGAATAATGCTCCCTGATGATGGATCCTCTGTGATCCGAAACATATTGGAGCAATTTTAAATATTTTATAAATTTAATTGTATCTAAGAATTATATATTTGTGCATTAGTTGGATAATAAAGTGTTTAAATGATAATTATATATACATATAATTATTGGATACATTGAAACTAATTACAGATACTTTATTATTGAAACGAGAAGATAAAAGACGAAAAATAGAATATAGTAAATAGGATAATTACCGGCCCTAGCGTGGCAAATATGTAGAGGTTTCAATTGATTATTATCGAACCCGTACTACTAAAAAATTATTGTTGTGTTAATTGTTGATACCACGTATTGTGGCAGAAGTCAGTTGATTCGTATGCGATGACACCGAGGATGGCTCACTAGAGGTGAAACGCGAATGTAGTAACATGTGACACTATTCAAAAGAGAGCATAAGCTGTCGTACCATATATATATATATATAATAAAACAAATAATTTAGACCAGTGTTCGAATTCGAAAGGCGGTACGCCTGATTCTTTTCAAAATTTCTCGGGTCAACTGCGGTCCGGAGACATAGGCCTATACAATGACGTAATACATGTTCACCCTGTGTCCCCCTCCAATTATCCCACGACCGCATTCTTCACGTTCTTTCTGCTTCATTAATTAACCTTTTGGCGCCGGAATTATTTTTTAATTTTAGCACAACCTGTATATAAAATGTGAATAATACAGGAACCAAATACGTTAGAATTATGAAACAAACTGCATTTTGAAGAGAAAAATACGGAGAGTATATACCATGTTTAAAATATTCTGTACCTATGTTTGTTAAATAAATATATAAAATGCAACTTTGGAGGTTAGCGGTGCGGTACGTCAACTGTAGTTGATGTTAGGCTTCTAAAGTTTAATGCACATCTTAATATTCCAAGCCAAATACTCTCGAGTTAATTCTGGTGTAGTTAAATAAACATAACTAAAGTAAGTACATAGATATATGAAAGAACATTATTTCGGTCCAGCTGAGGGTGCCGGTTGTGAGTCTACCGCGATTTCCACCTCCACATCTCTGTCCTCCATAAACAAATTGTCATAACTCGTAGTTTTTAACGACACCTGTGGTTGGTCTAACACCTTTTTGAAGATCGGTCGAAACCGGTCTCCAGCAAGGTACACAAACACAGTACAGGATTAAAGGTGCTTTACATCGTGATAAAAACATAGCAATTGGTTCCTGTCAGTCATGCCTCGCCGTTACTGGTTAAGATGGTCACGGACACCATGATCACTGCGAATATCTTTGGCGTTTTTTCTAGAATACCACTCAACAGACAACGAACACAGCCGACTATGCCGTAAAGGTTGATCTTTTTTGATCTGTGATTTGCAGAAGATTTAGCATTGTCGGCCGGGTCACTGTTTACTACACGTACAAGGATACGGTCATTACTTCAAGATTCCGGTTGCTCTTAATCTAGGCACACAAGGGACAAAACCCGTGCCTTTTGCGCCAAAGAATCCAATTTTCATAGGAGCAAGGCCATGATACTCTACCAGCTGTACGGTATCCTAATTTACACATTATCGTTGTAACGGGGTTTTCTGTGACATTTTCGACCTAGTTTTCCTTCTTCGGGAAACAAAGTACGTGTATGAAATTATCACGCGGTCCGTGTCTCGCACATATCAAATTATGCACAAATTTGAGGACGAAAGGTTTCCCACTGCGGGCCATCTGAAATCCGTAAATGTTTCAAGCCGTACTGTCAGTAAGGACCACAGTGGCCGTGCGGAATTGCCACGTGAGCGCGACATTAGCTTCACACCGTAAAATATCAAATCCTAAAACTAAACTAACTAAACTCCGTGGCCTTAGTCCGCACGCGAACTATACCGATTGAGCGGCCGCCGCCGGTCGGCGAAGTTAGTGCCAACTTTTGCTGATAGAGGGGTGTCACGTGGTCAGCGCAACGGGTCCCCACAGCCGTTAATCTCTGTTTTCTAGACCTGGAGCCGCTACATTTTATATTCAAGTAGCTCC
>Ga0123354_10008530_pt1 | contig 15595 bp, 6 predicted proteins | sample TergutLab28metaG_2_FD_97872 | JGI IMG/M metagenome (GOLD analysis project Ga0123354, IMG submission 97872) | Labiotermes labralis P4 segment gut microbial communities from Petit-Saut dam, French Guiana - Lab288 P4 | ecosystem: Host-associated > Arthropoda: Insects > Digestive system > Gut ...
TATCGTTGCCCGGTTTGGATCTCCGGGGCCATTATCCAAACCCTCCAGGATGTCATTGATAATTTGATCCCGCCCAGCCATCATTAATGGTATGCTGCCAAATGAGGGCGTAAAGGGGTTTTTGAGTTGCTCTTTATCCATAAAAGCTCACACCTTTCACGGTTTTCTGCTGGATTCTGTTAGATTCCTTTGGATTCTGTTAGATTCCTTTGGATTCTGTTAGATTTCCTATTTTAGCACGTAAAAGCCATGTTCCTGGCGTGGCAGAATGGGGATGACAGAATGGTGCCTGACCCCATTCTGTCATCTTACTCATGCGTAGGGCGCGCTCAGGCTCAGGGCCTGATAAAGACGGGTGTGCCGACCTTTACCTGGTCGTAAAGCCAAAGGACATCGGGTTCGCTCAGGTGCAGGCAGCCATGTGACCAGGCGCCTCCGCCTGTTGTGCCAGCATGGATGCGGTAGCCAAAATCGACGATCTGCCCCAGCGAGTTGCGCTGGTCGACGTTCATCGCGCGCGGCCCGAGCGGGTTGCCCGGCCCCGGCCCGATCTCCTTGGGCATGCTCTTGGCCCAAGCGTCGCCCGGGTTGATCCAGGTGGGGTTGTAACGCTTGACCCCGATGAAGTAATCACCGGGCCGGGTCGCATACTGCGGCGCGCCCGTGGCGGTTACCATCGTGCGCACCATCGTGTCCCCCTGGAACAGGATCATCTGCTTCTTTGAAAGCCACACGACGATCGAAGGTGTCTTCGAAAGGCTGGCGGCGGTGACCTTGGGCTGGCCGATCTGCGCCTGGACCGTGACATTCTGTGGCTGGTCCTCCGTGACGGCTGCCTTGATCGCGGTATTAAGCCGCATGGCGGTCGTGCTTGCCTCAATGGTCAGGCCGACCCGCTCGGGAGTGATCACCGGCGCGGTCTTACCCTCGGGCAACGCCAGATGGGCGTCGACCGGGCCGGTATTCGTCTTTTTTGCCAGGGTATTTACAGCAGATGTGACTGCCATCTGGTCGACCGTATAAGAGAGCGGGACCGCATGAGAGGTTGACTGGTGAAGCCAGTCGCTGCGCAGGCGCTGGATCAGTGACATCTTGGAACGGGCTTGAGTGATGCCGTCAACGATGCTCGTGGTCTCAAAACTCACGAAGTTCTTGACCGGCACGGTGACCGGCGCGGTTTGCGTTGTGTCGATACCGCCCACTTGCATATTGATATTTTGTGCGCTCAGGCCATCCAGGATCGTCGCAACTTTTGGTGCGACTTCATTTTTGTTCAGTCCAGAAAACGACGCATTATAAAACGTCACGCCATCCGGGATGACGTCTGCCAACTGCTGGTCATGATAGTACAGGTAACCGGCGCCCGCGCCCAGTACAACGACCAGGCAAAGCACGATGATGAGCAGAGCTTTGAGCACAGGATGGCGCTTCTTTGTGGCGGGGGCCTCACCGGCCGCTGCTTTCGCGTGATGTTGCGCTCTCAACGCAGCGACGCTCTCATCGATTTCTGCCTCCGTGCCTCGTTGCGCTTCCAATGCGGCGAGCTGGCGGGTCAGTGCTTCCGAGTCGCTCTCTTCCACCGGCTCCGGCGCAGCCGCCTCCGCAGCCGCCTCCTCCGTAGCCGCCGGCGCAGCAACAGCCTCTTCCGCAGGCGTCTCCACCGGCTCGGCTTCCTCTGCCGATTCCTCCGCCGGTTCTTCTCTTTGCTCAACGGCTGATTCTGTTGCGACTGGCTCTGTCGCGGTTGCTTCTTCTTGCTCCAGCTCAGCGGGAGCCTTCTCTGGCTCGGCTTCTGGCGCCCAGAAGGTGGTATCTGTGTCTGTCATGTGCTCGCTTCCCGTTATTACTCACTCATCTGCTCTCAAATGATACTCCGAACATATTATACTGACCACAACAGCTCTATGGGCGCGGATGTTGTGTTCACGTTATACTAGATTGGTTATGGCACAAAACGCAACATATCAGGCGCCAAAAGGCACGGTCGATCTCACCGGTGATAGCGCTCGCGCATGGGAGCGGCTGTGCGACGTTGCCGCACGGGTTTTCAAGCGCTATGGCTATGCGCCCATCTACACACCGATCTTTGAGGCGACCGAGGTGTTCGCGCGCGGCATCGGCGCGGCGACCGATGTGGTCAACAAGGAGATGTACACTTTCGAGGACAAGGGCGGACGCAGCCTGACCTTGCGCCCGGAGAACACAGCGGGCGTCGTGCGCGCTGCCATCCAGAACAACCTCATAGGCGAAGCAGGCCTTGCCAAGCTCTACTACGCCGGCCCAATGTTCCGTTACGAGCGTCCGCAAAAGGGCCGCCAGCGCCAGTTCTATCAGATCGGGGCTGAGGCGCTGGGGCCAGCAAGCCCTGAGGCTGACGCCGAGATGATCCTCATGCTCTGGAAGTATTTTCAGGAGCTGGGAATCCCCGAGCATGAGATGCGGCTGCTGGTCAACTCGATGGGCTGCCCACAGTGCCGCCCTGCCTATCGGCAGCACCTGGCAGTCTACCTGCGCGACCATGCCGGAGAGCTCTGCCCTGAATGCCAGGCACGCGCAGATACTAATCCGCTGCGCGCGTTTGACTGCAAGAACCCGCAGTGCCGCGAGGTGATGGAAGACGCGCCCAAGCTCGAAGATGCGCTCTGTGATGGCTGCGCTGAGCACCAGGCGTTCTTGCAAGGTTTTTTGGCGGGCGCTGGTTTGGACTATGTTCCGGATCCAACGCTCGTGCGGGGCTTGGATTACTACACCCGCACCGTTTTTGAGATCCAGGTTGTGCAAGGCTTGGGCGCTCAAAACGCTTTGGGTGGCGGGGGCCGCTATGATGGGCTCTTCGAGCAACTGGGGGGCAAGCCAACACCCGGCATCGGTTTTGCCATCGGTTTTGAGCGGGTGATGCTGGCGTTGGAGGCGGCTGGCGTTACGCTGCCAACAAAGCCGGGGATGCCGATCTATGTTGCGACGACAGAAAACGATCCGTTCATGCGCCGTGAGGCCTTCAAGCTTTGCCAGGAATTACGGGCAGAAAAGCTCAACGCGTTTGGCAATCTGCAATTGAAGTCGCTCAAAGCGCAATTTCGAGCAGCTGATCGCGCCGGAGCTTTGGCGGTACTGATACTTGGCCCCGATGAACTTGCCGATGACAAGATCCGGATGCGCAATATGCAAACGCGCGAAGAAGACCTGATCGCGCACAGTGCGCTCATTGCGCATTTACAAAAAATGGGAGTCGCTCACCTGAGCAAGGAAGCCAACACGAGTGCCTGAGCAGAGCCCGGCACTGAAATGAGTTCTCGTAGGGGGAACAACTGAAAGGAACCTCAATGTACGACGCACGCTACTCGACTCGCACGCATACCTCCGCCCAGCTGGGCCTTGAGGCGGTCGGCGTTACTGTCACGCTGGCTGGTTGGGTGGCGCGCCGCCGCGATCATGGCGGGCTGATATTTATTGACTTGCGCGACCGCGCGGGCCTGACGCAGTGCGTCTTTGATCCGGCTGATTCCGGCGCGGCGTTTGCGCTGGCCGAGCAGGTGCGCCCCGAGTGGGTCGTGCAGATGACCGGCCGCGTGCGCCCGCGCCCTGATGACGCGCTCAACCCTGACCTGGCGACCGGCGCCATCGAGGTGCTGATCAGCGAGCTGACGGTGCTGAACCGCGCCAAGACTTCGCCTTTTGAGATCGAGGATGGCATCGAAACCGCCGAGGACGTGCGCATGAAGTGGCGCTACCTTGACATCCGCCGCCCCGAGGTCGAGCGCGCCCTTGAGCTGCGCAGCGCCGTGACCCATGCGTTTCGCTCCGGCCTGGCCGAGCGCGGCTTTCTGGAAGTCGAGACGCCCATGCTGACCAAATCGACCCCGGAGGGCGCGCGCGACTATGTGGTGCCCTCACGCCTGGCGCCCGGCAGGTTCTATGCGCTGCCGCAGTCGCCGCAGCTCTTCAAGCAGCTGCTGATGGTCGGCGGCGTCGAGCGCTACTACCAGATCGCGCGCTGTTTTCGTGACGAGGACCTGCGCGCCGACCGCCAGCCGGAGTTCACGCAGGTCGATATCGAGATGTCGTTTATCACCCAAGATGACATCATGGCCCTGACCGAGGACCTTATGGTCGAGGTCATGGCCGTTGCGGGCATCGACGACTTCTCGATACCCTTAAAGCGCCTGACCTGGCACGAGGCGATGGATCGCTTTGGGAGCGACCGCCCCGACCTGCGCTTTGGGCTGGAGCTGGTCGACGTGAGCGAAATCGTCGCAGGCAGCGACTTCAAGGTGTTTGCCGCCGTGGTTGAAGGCGGTGGTGTCGTCAAGTGCATCAACGTGAAAGGCGGCGGCGAGAAGCTCTCGCGCAGCCGCATCGATGCGGTAGGCAAGATCGCCACCGACGCGGGAGCGAAGGGCATGGCCTGGATCGTATTCGGCGAAGGCGGCGAGGTTCGCTCGCCCATCGCGAAGTTCCTCGGTGATGAGGTCATCGCGCAGCTACGCGAGGCGGCGGCTGTTGAGGACGGCGACCTGCTGGTCTTTGGCGCGGGGGAGCGCGACGCGACCAACGAGGTGCTGGGTGTGGTGCGCCTGGCGATGGCCGACGAGATGGGCATCGAGCGCACCGGCTTCTGCCCGCTGTGGGTGGTCGACTTTCCGCAGTTTGTGCATGACGCGGATACGGGAGGCTGGACGGCTAACCATCATCCCTTCACGCGGCCCTTTGACGCTGATATCGACAAGCTGGAAACTGACCCCGGCGCGGTGCTCAGCTATTCCTATGACTTTGTGCTCAATGGCCTGGAGGTCGGCGGCGGAACACTCCGTATCCATGATGCCGATCTGCAACGCCGGGTGCTGGCAGTCATCGGGCATGATGCAGCGGCGGCACAGGAGCAGTTCGGTTTCCTACTCGATGCGCTCAGCTTTGGCGCGCCTCCCCATGGCGGCATCGCGCTGGGGCTCGACCGCCTCGTGATGATCCTGGCCGGCGCCGATTCGATCCGCGAAGTCATCGCCTTCCCCAAGACCAGCAGCGGCATGGATCTTATGACCGAGGCCCCCAGTGAGGTCAGCGCGCGCCAGCTCGCCGACGTGCACCTACGCTTAAGCTAATCAAAAATCATAAAACAGGACGGTGTCCTGTTTTGATAAAACCTCGCGCCAGTGGCGCGAGCTCATCTAAAAGGATGATAATTCAACAAGCTACTTGGTGATTTATCATAAAGTTACTTGGGGATTTATGATTTTATGAATATAAGACTGCCCTCCCGACAGGTTCCGGAATCGCTAAAACGTCAGTAACTCTTCGATCTTGATGTCGAAGGCGGCCGCTAAGTTGAGCAGCGTGTAGAGCTGCGGATTCATGGGCGTGTGAGGTTTCGACTCGCCCTTCTCGAACTTCTGATAGGTATAGACCGAGATCCCGGCACGGTGAGCCACTTGCTCCTGACTCAGCCGTTTCTCCTCACGGAGCGCCCTTAAGCGTGCACCGAACTGCCTGGAAAAAGCGTCGCGGCGCTTTTCGTCCCCTGAATGCCCTAAATTCTCCATAAGTTAACTATCCGCGAACATTCCTTGCGGTACTACCATACGAGTATGGTATTATCAACTGGGGGTTACATTAAATAACAACAATATTTAACAAATAAGTTTTGACAAATTCCGTAATGATGGGCCGATTCAGGGCTCTATCTATATGAAGGAAGCTTGGCGTGGTCATGCGCCAGACCGTGGGGAAGGGCATTTAATGAGGGATACCATGAAGAAATACGGTGAGGTTTGTGAAACCACAAACTGGTAAGGGGATGCCAGAAGGAGGACTCCCGCCGATATCGGCGAGCCCACAACAGTTGGCCACGCTTGTCAAGCAGGCGCAGCGTGGCTCATCACAGGCCTTCACGCAAATTTATGAGCTCTACTTCGACCGCGCGTACTACACCGCGCGCAAGGTCGTGCGCGATGCGCATATCGCCGAGGAGATCGTCCAGGAGGCATTCCTGCGGGTCCTGACCAAGATCGACACGCTGCGCGAGCCGGAGAAGTTTAACAGCTGGTTTTTCTCTATTGTTTATTACGAGGCGACCCACTACCTGCGCGACAACCGCAAGGCGTCCCAGACTGAGTCGCTTGACGCGCTTGAGGACTACGATTCTGCGACGCCGGAGGTCTTTAACGCGGAGTTCTTGCCGCAACAGGCGCTTGCGGCTAAGGAAGACCGCGACCTGCTGCTCAATCTGATCGACAAGCTGACGGTAGCGCAGCGCCTTACCGTCGTACTGTATTACTACAATGAGCTCTCGATCCCCCAGATCGCCGAGGCGCTGGGCGTCAGCTCATCTGCGGTCAGCAAGCGCCTGTTCGACGCGCGCACCACGCTGAAGGCGGGCTTCACCCAGGCCGCACGCAATACCACAGCTCCGGTCAGCGCGGATCAAAAGCCGCTTGTTCTGACCAGGCTTATGAGCGATGAGGCCCGCGGCGAGGAAACGAGCGCCGCAAAGGAGCGCACGACCGCCTGGATAGCAGGCTGTCTGCCGACGCTGCTGGTGTCACAGATGTCTAATCCTGCTCTGGCTGCACGCGCCGAGGCCTTCTTAGGGAGCAACCAGCCCAAGCCCGCCACTAAAGCATCGCCATCCCATACAGTGCCCCTGGCTGCAAAAATCGCCTGTGGCGTCGCTGCCCTGGCCCTGGTTACTGGTGGTGGCGTCTATGCTCTGTATCACCAAATTGTCAGTGCGAGGAGCGCAGCGACGCGGCAATCCACAAATTTGCCATCACCTGCGTCGCCCACCGCCACCACGCCCGCAACGAAAACATCCGTGACAACTCCTGCATCGACTGACGCAACTCCAGCGTCGACTCCCGCGCTGAAACCAGCGCCCACGCCGAAACCTGCGGCGCCAAAACCAACTCCCGCCCCGGCCCCGGCTCCCGCGCCAGCATCCGTGCGTCCCGTCATCTCGGCCGTACAGTTGACGCTGACTTATCCGCCGGGTACGCCAGTTCCGGCAGCCAAAATCATAGCTGATGCGGGCGCGAGTGCGTGTGACGCCAAGGGTAGTACGCTTTCTGTCACACTCAGCAGTTTGGCAACCGTAGACTTCAACAATCCTGGCATCTACCAGGTTTATCTACACGCGACCGACAGCGTTGGCCTGAGCGCTAAAACGAAAATTCTGACTATTATTGTGCAATGACTGATTATCAAAGAAGGGAAGCCCAACGGGGGTTCTTGGGAAAACGGAGGAAAGAAATGAAAACGAAAACGGCAACAAGAAAAAGAGCAACCGCATGGCAACGTGCACTGACGCTCGTGTTGTCAGCGGCGATGCTCTTTCAGCTGATCGCGCCAATGGCAGCCCCACAGACGGCAGCTGCCGACGGTGCAGCCAACAGCCATGGCACCTACCTGCAGACCTTTGTAGGTACTACATGGCTCAATGCTCAGCAGGGGATCGCAGCTCCGCCAACCGCATATGTCCAGGCAAACAAGCTACCAACTTATGACAACGGCATCGATTTCGCTTGTGAGCCGGGCGCCATCACGAAGCAAAGTAAACTAGCGGCAAGCGGAACAGCTGGCTCAATTCCGGGGGCGACTGTTTATCTACAAACCATGGTGCACTGGGGAGCAGGTGAGGTGTCCAGCCCTATCACAGCGCCAACGATAACACTTAGTAAACCTGCCAACGCTACCTTTACCATAGGTGCTGACACCGGTACTCAATACTATGTAGCGGCGGTATCAGCATCAGTGGCAGGCACTACTGTGACGATAAGTCTTAAGACAGGCATCACTTACGACAACCTGTTCAGTATTAACTACTCCTATACCTATAATCTTACTTCAACTTATGATGGGATGACCGCGGACGTCACTCCAACGCTGAACATTCCAGGTAGTTCAGCGGTGACTGGCGATAGTCTTCAGATTACTACAGCATGCGAGACGGTTCCTTATCCGGGATTGCAGGTAGATAGTGTGCGCGCTAGACTCAATGGGTCTAATGATGGTTTTGCCAACTTCAACGCAAATATTGATGCCAACACGAGTCCTCTTACCACTCAGAAAGCGCGGGTTAGTTCAGCCTTTACCTATCGCCTATATCCTGTTGTGCAAGTCAAATTGCCTAACCAACCCTATACTACTACCAACCCCAACAGTGTTGTCGGAGGCAATGCTAGCATCCCTCGGTCCGCCACCTTCACATTGACGCTTCCTGTTGAAGCTCAGCTGGTTAACGGTATACCGTCTGGATGGACGCAATCAACGGACGGCTCAGGACGTATAGTGCTGACCACTTCGGCGTGGAACTTGCTGAATTACTTTGGGTTCCCTGCTAGCAACACTGGTTTTCTCGCTCAACCTAGTAGCACCGGATTCCAGATTTACTACACTGCTCCACCAGCCAACGGCACAGCATACCTTTATGACACTAAGGTCACTGGTGTTTGGCAGGATGGCACAACATTTTCAGAAGAGAAGACAGACGTACCACATCTCTATGAGACGACGCCTGCATCTCTTAATTTTTCTATGAGTGTTTCCCAGCGAGTTGCTTCAGTTAATGGGGGGGGAAACGACACTAGCGGGTATAACACTTTTAGCGCTCATGGTGTTACGAGTTCTCTTGCCTTAGGAGATCATGAGGCTTTCGTTTATAGCATTAATAACAATCTTACGGGGACTACCCCTTCGGAGGTCCCACTTTCTGATTTTACTGTTACGATTCCCTTCCAAGGGGATATGTGGGATATCGCTCATTTTATGCGTATTATTCCAAGTACGTATGACACGATAACGGTAACCTACAGCGATGGGAACACTGCGACTTTTGATACGAGCGATACCACAAAGTTTGATGTGGTGGCGGGGGCAGACTCTGGTATTGCAATGTGTGGTAGCGATCCGATGAGCTGGCTGATGGATGGTAAAGCTTCGAGCGTCTACATTACCCAACTGTCGCTACATGCTGCTCCCGGTTATATAATTCCGGTTGGATCAACTGGCTTATTAGGTCTTGAGGTTGTTCTGCGTAGCGAGCGCCCTGACGGCAGTCTAGTGGTCCCGGGTGTGGATGTAGGGAGAACTTCAGCCAGTGTGACGGCAAGCGCGCCAGATGATCTGACAACGAATCCAATGACACGTACGGCATCAGGCGCCTCGACAACCGCCCCCATCTACGCCACACAAGAGGATCGTCCTTCTTCATGGGGAAGCTGGATACTGTCAAATTTGGGCGGAATTCCTTCTTCGGTGACACCTGGTCAGAGCTTTACGATTACAACAGGTTCGGGATTCTATGTCCCAGATGTTTCCTACAATAATCGCATCCCTAACCCGACGTTGACCTTGAAACTCCCCGAGTCCCTTACTTTCGATTATGCGAACGCCCAACTGCTTTTGGGCTATGGGCCAATGACTCAGTACTCAAGCGGCAGCGCATGTACTTCTACTCGTGTTCTTCCGGCTGCGGACTATGAGGTCAGCACGAGTTCACCAGGGGATGGTTACACGTATTACACGTTCAAATACACGGGTGCTGCGGATCCTAACGATGCGAACACAGGTTATATCAGCAACAACGAAGATTATCGCATTTTTTTAAAAGGGACAATAACCGTATCGGATGATGCTGCGGCAGCAAGTGCAGTACCCATACGTGTTGATACAACCAGCCCCGCAATAGCGACTGCGGCGCCGAATGCTAATACTGGTTCTACCAACATCGTCGTTCCGACGATTCTGTCAACAGCCTTGGCCTCTTCTGGAGACTTGATTCCTAATACCTGGATGAAAGATACTGATAATTCAGTAGCAAGTCCCCTTGATTCCAACAATCTGGCAAAGGTCAAAGACTCAGGAACTCTGCGCTTCCAGGTGATCAATAACACGGCAAACGCTACTTCAGGAGATGTCTACGTTACTACCCCAGTAGGAACGTTTACTCCTGCGTTTGTAAACGCTAGCGCAGAGACAGTCAATGGAAGTACTACTACTGATAAAACTTCAGATGTTATCTGGTACTACACCACCGGGAGTTACAGTGATTACTCTGCAGCTCCAACTACTGCCTGGACTGCTTTTGATCCAGCTGATCCTTCTACCCTTCCTGCTAATGCTTCAGCTATAAAGATCTCAGGCGCCAGTCTTGCCGCCGGAGATCGCTTCAACGTCTATCTCAACTACGACATACCTGCCTCTGCAATACAAGGACAAGTAGCTCGCTCAATAGCACAGGTAAACATGGGAGCACTTCAGACTAAGACTCTCTATGCAGGCTTTAAGGTAGTGCGCCCCTCCTACATCGTTAACTACTACAAAGACTCAATCGATCCGTCTAATCTCTTGCCAGGAAGTTCCAGCATCTTTGCAGCAGACTATAACAGCATAGTCACCCTTGATGGTGGAACCTCAGATGGCCAGCTTGACTACAAAAAGCCAGCAACAGGTTATTTTGATGGCGTACAGACACCAAGCTCTTATACCATCGCCGACGGAGACAGCACCATAAACATCATCAATGTCCTCTATACCAAAAAGGACAACTTAGCCTATACGGTCAACTACTACAAGGGTTCAACTTCAGGGGGAGTCTCAGGGGCAAACTACCTGGGAAGCTCTGATGAAGTAACAGACATGACCTTCGGTGATCCTATTACCTTAGCTGCCGGTACCGGCAACGCAGAGTTAGATGCCTATTTAACAGATGCAGGCTCAGGCTACAGTTCAGGTGTACAGCAGGATCCAAAGCCTTACCTTATTGCTGATGGCGCCAACATCATAGATGTGGTCTATCCACTGGCCGCCGATATACCAGTAACGGTTAACTACTACACCGGCTCAGTAGCTTTAGCTAATCAGGTCGGTACTACCACAATACAAAACCAGTCCTTAGGTACCATGATCACCCTTGATACCGCCCAGCTTAACGCCTATCGCCCTGATGGCTACAGCACAGGTATTCAACAAGACATGGTACCTTATGTGGTACAAGCCTCAGCTAATGTGATCAATGTCCTCTATATGCCCCGTACTGATATCACCTACACGGTCATCTACTGGGCTGACAGCGTAGGAGCAGGTGGAACCCAACTTGGTACCTCTGCTGCAGTGACTGGTCAGACCTTTGGAGAGGGCATTACGCTTGCTGCAGGAATTGCTAATGCACAGCTGGATGCATATCTGCCCACGACCGGTTACAACTCTGGTGTCCAGCAAGATCCCAAACCTTACGTCCTTGAGGTCAGTGGCAATACGATCAATGTTCTCTATACCAAAAAGACGAACCTGAGCTATACGGTGGACTACTACATCGACTCAACTACCGGTGGTACAACGGGCGCTAACTATCTTGGTAGTTCAACGGCGATAGGTGGTATTACCTTTGGAACTAACATTGTCCTTTCAGCCGGAACCGGCAACGCTCAACTGGATGCTTATCTGGCGTCTGCTCCTGCTGGCTATGCCTCCCCAGGAGTACAGACGCCTTCTGCCTATAGCATCATCGATGGCGTAAACACCATTAATGTTATCTATCACAAGGCAACTGATATTGCAGTCACGATCAACTACTACCAAGATTCAGTAACAACGCCTGCAGATACTGATACCTTCTTAGGTTCTGACACCTTGACGGGTCACAGCATACTTGATGCGATAACTTTAAGTACTGCCCAGCTTAATGCTTACCAACCAACAGGCTATAGCGCAGGAACCCAGCAAGGAGCGCTACCTTATATGGTCGTAGCTTCAGGTAACGTCATAAACGTACTGTATATGCCGCGCACTGATATCAGCTATACCGTTGTCTACTGGCAAGATGCTGTTGGCACCGGTGGAACTCAGCTCGGTACGTCTTCTGCAGTCACGGGTCAGACCTTTGGCGATGGCATTACGCTTGCAACAGGTATCGGCAACGCTGAACTTGATGCGTATCTGCCCACTACGGGCTATAACTCTGGTGTCCAGCAGGATCCAAAGCCTTACGTCCTTGATGTCAGTGGCAACACGATCAATGTCCTCTATACCAAAAAGACGAACCTGAGCTATACAGTGGACTACTATATCGACTCAACTACCGGTGGAACCTCAGGCGCCAACTACCTGGGTAGCTCTACTGCGATAGGCGGTATTACCTTTGGGACTAACATTGTCCTGGCTTCTGGTACTGGTAACGCACAACTTGACGCCTATCTCACGTCAGCTCCTGCTGGTTATGCATCTCCTGGTATCCAGACTCCTTCTGCCTATAGCATCATCGATGGCGTAAACACAATTGATGTCATCTATCGCAAGGCAACTGATATTGCAGTAACAGTCAACTACTACCAAGACTCAGTAACAACGCCTGCAGATACTGATACCTTCTTAGGTTCTGACACCCTGACGGGTCACAGCATACTTGATGCGATAACTCTAAGTACTGCCCAGCTTAATGCCTACCAGCCAACAGGCTATAGCGCAGGGACTCAGCAAGGAGCGCTACCTTATATGGTCGTAGCTTCAGGTAACGTCATAAACGTGCTCTATATGCCGCGCACTGATATCACCTACACGGTCGTCTACTGGGCTGACAGCGTAGGTACCGGTGGAACTCAGCTTGGTACCTCAACACCGGTCACTGGTCAGACTTTCGGAGATAAGATTACCCTTGCAACAGGAATTGCTAACGCTCAGCTTGATGCATATCTGCCCACGACTGGTTACAACTCAGGTGTCCAGCAAGATCCCAAACCTTACGTCCTTGATGTCAGTGGCAACACGATCAATGTTCTCTATACCAAAAAGACGAACCTGAGCTATACGGTGGACTACTATATCGACTCAACTACCGGTGGTACCTCAGGGGCGAACTTCCTGGGTAGTTCAACTGCGGTAGGCGGACAGACCTTTGGTACCAACATTGTCCTTGCTTCTGGCACCGGTAACGCACAACTGGATGCCTACCTGGCATCTGCTCCTGCTGGTTATGCCTCTCCAGGAGTACAAACGCCGTCTGCCCATACCATCATCGATGGCGTAAACACCATTAATGTTATCTATCGCAAGGCAACTGATATTGCAGTAACGATCAACTACTACCAAAACTCAGTAACAACGCCTGCAGATAGCGCTACCTTCTTAGGCTCTGATACGCTGGATAATCACAGTATCTTAGATGCGATCACCTTAAGCACTACTCAGCTTAATGCTTATCAACCGACAGGCTATCAAGCAGGGACCCAAGAAGGAACAGTGCCCTACATAGTTGTGGCTACCGGCAATGTGATCAATGTCCTCTATCTCCCCCGTACTGACATCAGCTATCAGGTCATCTATTGGAAAGACGCCATAGGTACCGGAGGGATGCAGGTAGGGACCTCAACGCTTATTACTGGTCAGACCTTTGGAGATAAGATCACCTTGGCTGCAGGTGTCTTAGATACTCAACTGGACGCTTATCGTCTGGCAGGGTATAACGGCGGAACTCAACAAGCTCCTATCCCTTACACTCTTGCAGTGACCGGTAACACGATAAATGTGCTCTACACCGCTAAGACCTATGAGGTGGACTACGACACCAATGGTGCAGACTCTGGGCCGATACCTGCAAAGACAGATGTCTTATGGTCAGACGCTAACTTGCTTCCAGCACAACCAACACGTACCGGTTATACCTTTAAGGGTTGGAACGTGACAGTAGGTGGAACGAGAACTGACGTAGCTGCAACTGATGCCTACTCAGACCTGGCAACTGATGACTCTACCCTGTCTCTCACACTTCAAGCCCAGTGGCAGATAAACAGCTATCCGGTAAGCTATGCCTACAGCGGTATGGTTCCTACCTCTGCTCCTCTGGTTAGAGCTACAGCTACCACTGACTACGGCACAACGGTAGATGTTGCTCCAGCACCGGTAGTAGCAGGCTATACCTTCAGTGGTTGGACTACCACTGATGCCACGGTTAACAGTGGAAGCTTTGTCATGCCTGATAAGGCCGTTACCTTGACTGGTACCTGGACGGCTAAGAACTATACCGTCCACTACGACACAGCAGGAGGAGATCTTGCAACACTACCTGATAAGACAGGCGTACTCTGGAGCCAGGCAGGCCTTATCTCTGATGACAATCCAACACGAGTCGGTTATACCTTTACCGGTTGGACTGACAATGGCCGCTCAGTAGGGGCTTCTACTCCTTACTCAGCCTTAGTACCAGATGACACATCAGCAGAGACAACGCTTACTGCTACCTGGAAGATCAAGACCTATCCAGTTACCGTTATCTATTACTTAAGTGATAACCCAGGAGTAGCGATAGCAACCGATACCATCAAGGATCAAGACTTCGGCGCCACTATTGCCGTAGGCACTACCTTACTAGATGCTCACAAACCTGCTCATGGCTATACAGACGGGACAAGCTCTTCAGCGCCAACTTACACGGTCATAGATGGCACTAACGTGATCAAGGTCTACTACACTCAGATCAAATACAACATCGAGATCGTCTGGCATACGATGGATCCTTCAGGTACTGTCATTGCCACAGAAAAAGTCGACCCCGTCTATGGACAAGTAATAGATCCAACAACGTATCTGAACAAGCATAAGCCTGCGGGCTTTGGCAATGGTATTGCCGTAGCTACCCCCTGGACTGTTACGGATAAGTCAGGCACCAATGTATTTCATGTCTACTACCCCGATACCGCCCCTGTCATCAATGTGAAACGTCCAGTGCTCTATGTGCGCCAGCCCATTAAGCTTACTATCGCAGATATCCTGCGCCTGGCAGGCGTATCGATCACTGATGCTGAAGAGGCAATCCCGCTCTCTAAGCTGACCATCTCTGGCTATAGCAACATCAAGTGGAGTGTCGTGAACTACCCGTCAGGGGATGGCTATCAGATCAAACTTAAGGTTCAGGATACGCCTGGCCTCTGGTCACCCGTGGCGACTATCTCGATCTTTGTCGAGCCCAAGGCCGACAACGTCAAGCCAGCTACCCCGGAACAGCTTAAGAAGCTTCCGGTTGCCCCCAAGAACGCCAAGTGGGGGGTCGATGAGGATGGTAACTTCGTGCTCTACCTGCCGACGGCTTCGCCAAAGACACCCTTGGCTGACACAAGCCTGCCCAAGACCGGAGACAGCGTCATGCTTACCACCCCAGTCGCGCTGGTCGCAGCCGCAGCAGCTTTGCTTGCCAGCCGCCGGCGTCGGAAAGGTTCGCACAGTTAGCTCTTGCTTTTTACTGAAGACAGTCCTACGGGGCTGTCCTCAGGGCGCCTTACAAAGGCGCGCCCAACACCTTGGTGATTAGAGGCTATCCCCTGGCCTCTATTCATATTCTCTATAGAGCAGCCCGCTTCCCTTCTTCCCTCAAAGGCGGGCTGCTCGCCTTGTTTTTGTGGAGATTCTATCGTGAAACATTCCTTTTTTAAAATGAAAAGCCAGCTCAAAACTGGTGTGCCTGTTTTTGCAGTTGCTTGAGGTAAGGTTCTGGTAAAAACCCGGTAAGAGCTGTTTGCTATCGTTGCAGGCGGCCTGTGCCAGGCGACGCCCACCTCCTGAGTTATCAGGAAGGAGGATTTCTGATTTTTCTAAATGATTTCGATCTTTAGGA
>Ga0123354_10008531_pt1 | contig 15594 bp, 12 predicted proteins | sample TergutLab28metaG_2_FD_97872 | JGI IMG/M metagenome (GOLD analysis project Ga0123354, IMG submission 97872) | Labiotermes labralis P4 segment gut microbial communities from Petit-Saut dam, French Guiana - Lab288 P4 | ecosystem: Host-associated > Arthropoda: Insects > Digestive system > Gut ...
CTGAAGATGGACGTATTAACGTCTGAAACATGTTGAGCAATATATAATAAAGCAAGTGTCATCTAGTTGGTCAACCTTTATTCAAATATCAAGATGATGCACGGTCCAATACGCATAAAATAGGTGTGATTTTCGTCAAACAGAAAGGAGCTTTTTGGACTTAGTAAACACATAGATGTAAGCAGTGTTTAGGTGTGTTGTGTATGAGTAATATGCATACGGTTGTGAAACTTGGTTATATGCCATTCATGAAGAACACAGGCTGAAAGAGTTAGAGGAATAGAGGAAAATTTTGGATCTGAGAGAGGGGAAGTAACAGATTGGTGGAAAAGGCTGCATAGTAAGAAGCTTGATAATGTGTACTCCTCATCAAATTAAGGAAGAGGTGTGGAGGACATGTAGTATTCATGGTAGAAATGAGATGTGCTTGCAGAATTTTAGTCAGAGGATCTGAAAGGAAGAATCCATTTGGGAGATCTAAGCATGGATGGGAAGATAATACTGCATTAAGGGAATAAATTATTAATGTTTGGTTGGATTCAGCTGGTTTAGGGTCTAATTGTGAACTGCTGTGCTCTTGGTACTGAACCAGAGGGTTTGATTAGTGACCCACTGACTGACTGCTTCTCATGAAGGTCTGTGTACCCCATGGGGATCTTCCCATTTACATGCAAGAATATACATTATCCATGAATAATCTAAAGTAGAAAAGCCCCTGCCCTGCAACGCTGTTTTATGAGTCATCTCTTCAGTGGTGTTACATTATGTTTTGTTTAACAGAGGGACAAACATTAAGTCTAGATACACGCATATCCGTGAAATGGTCTGTGGAGTGGCCATGCACGTCTGCTTGGTTGTGATGCTGTAAGAATCTAAAAACTTGCATGGTCTGTTATTTCATTATTGTATGGTTATTTTGCAGTATTTATTATGAGAACTATTAGGTCTGTGGTACCAGAATGTCCAGGTTTAGTGCCAAAGCCTACCATTTGGCATGAGTTAATTTTTGTGATTCATTTATTTTTTCGCCCGAATCTTTCTCCATATTCCGAGTGGACGTTTCCCAAGAGTTTCCTGGACCAAAATTCTCTGCGCCTTTTGTCGTTGTTGTAGTAGGACTTAGCCATCGACGGTGTAGCATTTCTGCTTCGCATTTGGGAATTACTGCGTTCTAATCTCGACCCAGTGACCGCTTACCCTGACTGGCCATTTTCGTGGTTTCCCTCCGTTCCTCAAAACAAATGTCAGGATTCTCACTTGAGTGAGGTGTTGTTCACAGTAGCTACATCATAGCCCCGTTGATTTAACTATATTAGCGACCCGTGTAAAACACACATTTTCCCGGTATATAATGCCCTGCATTGCCTCACACGTGATTCCGAAACCCTGTTAGCTGAAATTAGTTTATTGCAACTAAAGCTGATCTAAGAAACTGTGGAGAAAACGTGTATGCAGTTCTATGTTAAGTAGTCCTTGAAGTTAGATAAGCATACGTCACGGCAGCACGCAGGTGGTATATTATCTTGTCTTTCTATGATAATACATATTAACCAGACTTCTTGCGTAATTGCCCTTGCTTGTGTCTGTATGTCGCCCATGGTGATTTAGATGGATGCGTGAATCCGCGTGGCCGATTTTTAATTAACCAGTCATGGTAACGCAATTGTACGTAGAAGCACTCGTACATGGCCTGAAATACGTATTATTACGTAGCTTATCTTTGATATCGCGCCAGTAATAATGATGAATGAAAAACTGACTTCCTGGATCGCATGACGTAAATTGATTGTGTTGTGTTAGGTGATATTTGCAAAGGAAATAAGAATGATTTGTGTGAAGACCACGTCCTCCGGTACGTCAGTGACCCAGTGTCAGCGGCTAAAGCGTTTGTTGGATATTCGTGAAATTCATTGTAGGAGTTCTGTACAAGTTGTCGAGCAAACGTGAGATTTACGACAATTGGCTGAGTGACAGTCGTGGCTTACTTAGGGCGTAAATGAACTTCTACGCATACGCGCCACGTTTTTTGACCATTTCGGGTAAAATTTGGTAGAGATCGCAAGCTAATACCACTGAGGAACGGCGAGTTTTGTAAAAATCGTTATAGCGATAGTCATACTTTCCTTAATGGTTTCGATGAAATTTTGACCATATTTCGTACACTTGCATTAGATTTGGGAAAGTTCGGTGCCGGAGATGTTCATAAAAATGTATTGAGTGATTGTGTGGTTCGTGAAAGTTGGCTCAGTGAAAGCCGTACCTTACTTGGAGGCGTAAATGAATTCGTATCTTCTCCCCAGTGTTTTGTCCAATATAGATTAAATCGGCGTGAGAGAGCTGCACATAAGACAGTTCAGTATTTTGGTTTCCGTGAAAATCGGCGCAGGGTAGACCGTACTTTTCTCATGTGAAAGGAACTTACATTTACGCGTGTACCAGACCGCATGGCACTTTGAAAACAAAGAATGCCTTGGTAAAGTTTGTATGTCACAGACTGCACAAGTTACAGTCTTTGTTATTTGAAGCTACAAATTTACCCATTTCTCGTCCAGTTGTTGCTTGATTGTAATGATTAAGCGACATTGGTTCCTGTATTTTGGTTAGGCCTACTTGCTTTATGGGAAGCATTCTGTCATTGTGTACCCTTTCCGATATAAATGGAGCACTATGTAATTTGCTCAAATAATGATTGGTTGTACAGATTGACACCGACAGATGATAGCTGTGATGCTACAGGAATGCAGCCAGTGCTACATGTTCTTGAACAAGAGATAACGAACGACTGATCGCGAAGCGTTGTTGATGCTTAGGAGAGGGAAACCACGCTGCAGACATAGTCACACATGGAAGCAACGGGTTTGATAGATACTGGGTCTGAAGATGCAATTGGCGCAGAGTGGAGACCAGTCCTGGACTTCGTGCAACTGCTATAAACGTTAGAGTTGCATAAAAAAACTGGATCATTTCGTCGCAGGCTGGGCTACCGTCAGCTTTTTAGGAAGGACCCTGCGATATGCAGTTGGATGTGTAGACACAAACGTGATAGACATTACAAAAATATCATTTGAACTGAGCATTATTTTCTCCTGAGACGTAGGTAGAAGATAAGCTTGTCCATTCTAATTTACGAGGGGGTGCTGATAAGTCCTTAGCCCGACCAGGAAGGAAACAAGCTACAACGACCAAACTCGGGATTTATTCAACATACTCTTCACGAAGTTCAATACACTTCTTAGTCCGTTGCTCTAACTTTGGCAAACCACTCAACAAAAAAAATCAGAAGGTTGTCCGTCCAACCAGGTCTCCGCGGCAGGAATGACTTCCGCGTTGGACGAAAAATGGCGACCTTTCAACTGTTTTTTTTTTCAGTCCAGGGAACAGATGGTAGTCCGACGGGGCCAGATCCGGAGAATAGGGTGGGTGATCAAGACATTGGAAGCCTAGGTAGGCCAGTTTCTTCTGGGTTGCAAGTGCCCGGTGAGCCGGGGCATTATCGTGCAAGATTAAAACCCTTTTGGTGACCTTTCCGCGGCGTTTTCCCTTCAAAATGTCCTTCATTTGCACCAGCAGAGATAAGTAATACTCCGCGTTGATAGTTTGGCCTTTTGGAAGATAATCAATGCGGAGGATGCTGTCTTGATCCCAAAAAATCGAGGCGAGAAATTTTCCAGTGGATTTTTGCACTCAGAATTTTTTGGGGGCGGGATGAGTCGCTATGCCGCCACTCCATTGATCAGTGCTTTGTCTCCGGGTCATAGTGATTTAACCAGGTTTCGTCCATGGTCACCATTCGCGACAGGAAATCATTTGGATTCCAAAAGTTGCTCATGCGACTGGCACCGTTGACTTTTTGATCAGCGTTCAGACATTTCTGGACCCACTTCGCGGAGAGCTTCCCCATGTCCAAATCTTCATGAATGATGGACTCAACCCGCTCGCGTGAGATGCCCAGTTGCTCAGCTATTGATTTAGCCGAAATCCGGCGGTCTTCCAAGATTAGCTCGTGAATTTGATCAATAATCTCCGGGGTGGTCACTGTTTTGGATCGTCTAGGACGAGGCGCGTCACAGGTGGAAAAATCACCACGTTTAAACTGGGCCATCCAGGTTTTGGCGGTGGGATACGATGGTGCATTTTCCCCTAATGTTTCTGTCAGAAAGGCGCGAATTTCCTTCAGCGCCTTGCCTTGCAGGAAAAAAAAAATTTATGAAAGCTCGCGTCTCCATGTTGTTGAAATCGCGCCCGTCGCCTGACATGCTTCCTTTCAGCCTCTGTACCAAGAAAAGACTTGCAGTTCGGTACATGAACAGACCCCACATTCCAACGACACTATCGATTCCGTCCTACGACATCGGGAAGTAGGTCAGGCTAAGGACTTATCAGCACCCCCTCGTATGCTCATCGTTAGAATGTGGGTTGAGCCGTTTGTGAAAGAGAGTCCCATTGAAATTGCACCTACCGGTAATGGTTGTATAGACCAGCGGGCGGTAACTTGAGGCCCTCGCTTTGTTTTAGGGTGGGCCATCACGTGATTTGGGAAGTAACGAACGAGAGAATTATATAAATTGCTACTGCTGAGAACATCAGTGTAAATAATTAACATAAACATATTTTCTAAGCATAAGGGCAAACAGGCACGAACATTATTACTCGAATCAAAGAAAGTGGGTGTAGAACTATAATGCTAAGATCGACGTACGTTTTAGTTTCAAGTAATACTGTTCAAATTTAAAGTTTTGTTGACCGTCCATCGTGATATATCCGTATAATATGAACCAACAGGGTGCACTATTTACTATTAATTTATTTCGATAACGAGCCCCTACGTGTTTCGAGCAGGCTTGCTGCTCATCATCAGGAGGATCGACTCTGTACAAACAGCAACTGGTATATATCATGCGTTATGCTGACTGGCTGCTGGCTGCAGCCAATCACCATAACGCATGCATGACATATACCAATTGTTGTTTGTACAGAGTCGATCCTCCTGATGATGAGCAGCAAGCCTGCTCGAAACACGCAGGGGCTCATTATCGAAATAAATTAATAGTAAATAGTGCACCCTGTTGGTTCATATTATACGGATAATACTGTTCAGTTTGCAGTGTACGTGCTACCTTGCTCTGCGACCTCCGACAAGAAATTAATAGCCAGTGGCCTGCGTAGCGACGTAGTTGCCGACGACAGGTGTCCCGTTTGCCGTGATTCGCAGTTCAGTTACGATCTGATTGATGTAGGCACACGGAGGGTTTGGAGGCACGCGACGTCTTTCTTGAGTTCCATTGCAAAGAGGCGAATAATTTGTGCCCCAAGCTTATTTAGTTCTGATTTCACAGAGACGAATTGTGTACTTCATGCTCCTATGTTTGTTTCGAAACTGCTGTTGATTTCGATTTCATAGTTGAATTTAAGGTTGTGTTGGCTGTTTCCGTTCGGAAGGAAAATTGTTAGTGAAAAAATTTCGCAAACGTGTAATTACGATAGCGTGTATAAGGCGAACTGTCTGAAAGGGAAGAAAGTTACGTGTTTGAGATACGTTGTTGGAGAAGGCCCGCTGTATGTGGATGTTGGCGTATTTTGATTGTTCAAGGATTTACAGATGGGTGAAATCTAGGAAGCATTCCTGAGAGGTTGACAAGCATTGACTGGAAGACGCGGAAGCGAATTTAGTCGTGTAGTTGTTGCTGCTGCTGCTGTTGTTGTCGTCGTCGTCGTTGTTGTACATGGCCATATTGTGTGCAGCGCCGGACTGTGTAACGCGTAGCGTGAATAGTATCTTGAAGTAACTTAACGTTAACCGAATTTTAAGATGGGAATGTGTAAATGGACTTTTTTTTTAAAAGGATATTGAAACAAATGGTGCGACACGTTATGGGCAGTGGATTCATATAGTTCTGGCTAATGTCCTGTTTTGGGCTCTTATTAATCACTTTGCTGATTGCGTAAAATGTCAGGAATTTAATGGCCACCTGAACGATTATCAGCTTGTCCACCAGACAGTGCCTTATTTGGTTACTTATCATCATCATCAGCAGCGGCTTGCAGGATATCACGGAATTACCTGTTCCATTCGCATTAACAAGTTCTTTGTTCAATCCGTCAGTGTAAAACTTCCCTTTTCGTTCGTGAATCGAAGAAATCCGGCGACGTCCTCACCTTCTTGTTATTAACTTGGCTGTGGAAAAAATGGTAAACTTCACAACTTCAAAGTTTTTTTAAATTTGTTATCCTGTGGTGAAAGTATGCCACGTATCGTTTTTTTTTTACTAACTACCTCATGTATGAAGCCCATTGTATCATACGAATTAGCTGTGATGACAGAATTTCATAGCCATCAAAGTTTCGACACTTAACTGCGTTTAACTGAGCGAAGAATATAACCTAATTCAAGGGCTCCCAAGCAGCCGTGTTCTGCGGCCACGTCGCTTACTGTTTACATGTACAGCAACACCTGTGTAATAGACAGCTGTTAATTTACGCGAATTGTTTAGAGCATAGCGTGAAGAAAATGTGATTACCATAATACACACCAGCTTACTAACGGGGAACGTGCTTCCTAGATGTTATTTCTCAACTGACGAAGAACCACCAAACGGTACTGGCAGGCGCACATTCGAAGGTGAGGTAGCACGTACACTGCACCGCCTGCACGTCAGCGAATTTGCAGAAGGTCGAGAACAGTTCGTCTCAAAATCGGCGAGACGTCAACAACATTTCCAACAACAACTTAGTTACGAAAATATCTGGTGCTTGCATTTGGGAGTCCCTAGTTTAAATGCGTCGTGCCAAACAACATTGAAGTGGCGAAGAGCAGATTACGCGAACCGTATGCCCAATGATCGTGGGTATGTTTAGCAGGATTTGGGCAGAACCGGGCGATCGTTGGATCTCGTGCTGCTTCTGAAAAGGAGCTTAGTTGAATGATTCTGAAATACATCTTTCGGGTATACAGTGGCATAGCTAGGTTTTTTTTGGCGCCCGGACCAATAATCATAATGTCCGCCCAGTAACAGAAATTGCGTACTTTTAAAAAATCGCAATTATTTACCGAATTTCCTTATATCTGACTTGGTAATTTAATGTTTGTTGAGAGCAGAAAGTCAATTTTTTTCTTTTAAAATATTCATTTTTCCGCCCAGTTTGCTGCCGCTTCAATTCTGCTGCCTTGTGCGGCACACCACTCCCCATATACGGCCCTGCGGCTGTGTACTGTTGTAATTTGGTACAGTTTACATTCTTGTCTTCAGTAACACTAGAGCTGTGTGTTGGCGACGTTGAAGATTCATGTAAAAAATTCAAGGCCGAGGCGTTTCGTTATGGTGCCAGGGTTACGTCCTTTGCCGTGTTGTATGAACCTAGTTGCAGTTCTGCATCATAAAGTAAAGAAGGTAAAGCTCACCCTAGAACAGGCCGCGAAGGCCCGAAGGGGGAGAAGATGCATAGCTTTACTCTTCCTTCAACCTCGGCGCTAGTTGGGGGGTGGGTGGTGGGTGGGTGTTGGAGGCTGGATGGGCCCCAGGGCCGGTCTGGACGGGTGCGGAAAATCTCTCTCCCATCGGGACTCGATCCCCGGACCGTCCAGGCGTAGCGAGTCGCTATACCGACAGCATCATACTGAACACGAATTAAGTTGTCAGTAACAGAACACGTTACACGTACTGTACCGTTGTTATCTTAATCCACAACGTGAAGACGCAGCTGGAGGGAGTGAAGATACGGCACACACAGATTTAACGGACGCGGGTATCAGTGTTGCAAGGCTATGTCAGTCAGTAACTGCACGTTACGTACTCTACCTTTTCCTGTAAGACAGTACAAACGTGAATTTGATTGAGTCTGATATTTTACGGATCAGAGCTGCTGAACAGCGCATGCTTAAAGAAAGTGGTCTGGCCAGTTTGATGGCAACAAAAAGGTGTCTGGTGCAGCCGGTTGGTTGGTGTGCCTTACGTATTTTTTCAAGACGCGTACAAGAAGAAGGGAAAGTTCGAAGCACGTTTACTTTCTCTATTCACCTTCTCGTGATTTATCACATAATATGGTCAAAGCAAAGCACGTACCGTTTAGAAAACTTACGGGCTTCCTGACTGAAGACAGCTGTCTATTTTCCAGCCAGTTTCGTCGTCTCGTCGATCACTTCTATTTGGGTTATGTTTTTTTTCCCCCTACTTAGGAGACCTAGGCATAGCTGAAAGATACTATTAAATAGATTCTAAAGAATTAGTGTGTTAGAGTGTGGGTGATGGCTCACAGTGTGGCCCAGTGGAGGGCTTCTTGATTGCGATTGCCCTTGTGCTGTGGGCTTCCTTAGAGGGGCCTGTGTTATGTCCTCTGTCATGTTCTTGTTGGTTCAGACTTTCGAAGTGTGATGCCACCTCTTCCCTATTAGGCCTACTTAGGGTCAGACGGAGAACTTACAGACGGTGTTGTGTACTTTGCAGTAAACATGTAGGTAACATGGTGTGATGGGGTGTGGTCTTTCGAAGTACTTCCTGTTCCGGTAAATAGCGTTACAGTACATTTGTGCAAAGAAAAACACAGATTTTAATTTTAGTTAATACCAGAAGCTGTAATTACAGTTGTACGAGCTCCTGATGATGGGTGTCAGCACCCGAAACATGTAGAGCTGCCTACAGAAATGTAATAAACTGAATAAGTCGCATCCTGTTGGACAGTTATTAAATTCGATTTACGATGCACGGACCCATGTATATAAAATATATAAAAATTTATATAAAAACGCATGTTTTGTAGTTGCTAGTAAGGAAGTTAATTTGGAAGTGAATACAGAGAAAATAGCATACTCTTCCATGGTGCAAAGTCGGAGTACCTAAACAGCGGATTATCCGATCCAGTTGAAATGAAGGAAATATACAAGCACCACAGGTGTTTGGATACGGAACAGTACTTTTAATAATTTTAATGATACTGATACTTATACCTTTCAGTACCAAATAAAAATAATTTTAACATAACTATCTATTTATGCCCTGGCGCCTTATCTAGTGATAATCTTCATTCTTATTCCGTTATAATATCTGTATATAGGCTACTTGCTGTCTGTGAAATCTACCATGTACGCTGCACACGTTGAGCAGACTTGTAACTTCCTGTAGCTGACCAGGATATATAGCCGAGACATGTAGGAGTTGTGTATAATAAATATAAAAAACACTGTGCACCTAGATGATGGTGAAATTTGTGTATTTGCAGAGAAAACCAAGTAAATGTTCGTGCGCCGTGTACAGATTGCAGGACAAAATCACAACTTAACGACAGCTAATTCCTTCTTCAGACTGTTGCCAAGTTCAAGTATTTCGGAGCGACACGTAACAAATCAGCATTGAACTCATGAAGAACTTAATAACAGAATGGATGTGGGAAATGCCCGCTTCGAATCGGTTTAAAACTTCGTCTGTTTCCATTTGCCGTCTACGAATAAACATTGCATGTTCTTGCGTGTGGGTGTGAAACTTAGTTTGTTGCGTTAAGGAGAAAATATAGGTTGAGTGTGTTCGAGAGTAGGGCGATGAAGACGTTTGGGGCTTAGAGGGAGGCTGTAACAAAAGAGGACCGGAGAAAGTTGCGTTGAGTTTCATTATATGTATTTCTCGCCAGATATTGTTCAGGACGAGGTGGGCGTGGTATATGACACTTATAAGGGAAAGAGATGCGTGCAGGGTGTCGGTAGGGAAGCCTGCAGGAAAGCGACCACTTGGAAGACCCCAGACGTAGATGGGAAGATAATATTAAAGTTAAACAAATATGATGAAGGGAGGGGCAAAGAGTGGATTAATTTGGCTTAGGACAGGGACAAGTCGCGGGTTCTTGTGAACACTGCAATGAATCTTTGGGTTCTGTAAATGGCGGGTTATTTATTGACTGCGAAAGAACTATTAGTTTATCAGGAAGGACTCTACTGCATGTAATTAGTACATTTGTTATCTCTGTCGTACAAACGCCGTCAACCTGTGGCATTTCCCGTGCCTGTTTTAAGTGTAGGTGTATTCTTAATTAGATTAAGTCAGGTGTGATATTTCTTTATCTGAAGTCAGCAATGCAGTATCTGAAGTGCGCTCAGAGCACTGCACCGGGCTCTTGTGAGATCGGTAATCGAGTTGTCATAAAAAGTTAGTAGTTTCTTGTTCGCCCCGCCACATGATGCTAGTTGCGACAGAAGAATGGCCATTCGTGAAGCCGCGACTGAAGCGAGGAAATCGGCGGATGATTTTAGTGTTTACGGTGTTGTAGTTAAAATAATTTCGGCTTGTCTCGTTCCATGAGTGTTACAAGTGGCGTCTCAGTCGTCAGGTGGCTGTCCACCCTGTGTCGCCGCCGAATTTGATGTGTTTTCCGAACTAAAAATTGTCCTACATGTCAGTAGGTTTCTGTAGTATCCATCAGTCGCGTGCTGTGTAATGCAAGGTATGAACGTTTCCCCTAAAGAAGCGGTACCTGCAATGGTAATCACTAGGAGTCTTCGATATGGAAAATACATCGTCACAGTCATCTGACATGTAGTTTCGCCAAATATGATTCATTTTCCCTATTATTCCGATGAGATGTGCGACGACCGAAAGTGAAAGGTAACTTTAATTCGAGTTTATTTCCAAAGTGATGTTGGCAGCACTGAAGAGACGGAAAATATAGACAGTATAAACTTACGTCGTCTGCACCAACTTGGTTTGCATTGTCGTCTCGCATAGTGGTAATAGTGTGACGTTTAAAATGGCTGCTAAGTTACTAGAATACACGAAAGGAGGAAATCACTCACTGACCTGTTTCTTTATGGTCAGAGGGTGTGAAAACTGGTGAAATTTGTTGAGGAATGCGTGCGGTAAGGGCGTGGGTTAAAGAAATGTGTGCGAGTGGGTGAAACGATTCTAAGGGGAGAACGATTTATTGAGCAAGATAGCCTTCGGGTCTGCCGTTGACTTCAGCATGTTGAAGTGAAGCGTCGCATCGATCACCATAACCGCGGAGATCGAAGAATGAATATAAAAATGCATATGTAATGAACATCAGCACCCGGGACGTGAAGCGGCCCAAGAATGACACAGTACGTGACAGTACTTTACTTTGGTGGAATCGGATAACTTAACAGAACTCAGTGCGTAAGACCGCTCATCCTGCTGCTTGTGACCCACAGAGTTCAAGACCAGTCGAATGCCATGCTATTGGTTGTGCTCAAAATCTTGCATACAGTTCGTACTTAGGCCAAGCAATTTTTACATCTTTGGGCGTTTGAAGAAACTTCCAGATTCACGTAGGATGTGGCTGTGGTTGAGGCAACAGTACAAGGAGTTCTTTGCAGGAGGAATACACCGGCTTGTGTAACGGTGGGACCCCTGTGCTGATTTCCTAATGTTTCAGTTCCTTCACCTGTGGACAACCTTGAACGAATTCCAGTTCTACTTGCCTTATGCCTCACGCATCGCGCGATATCTTGGTAATTGCTGAGTGGGACAGGCGAGCAATTGGAACTACTTGTTAGGCGCTTTCGAAAAATTGCGAACAGGGACTATTAGCTTCGTCCTGTCTCTTTTTCCGTACGTCTGTCGGTGTGTCTGTCCATCCGCATGGAACAGCTCTGCTCCCATTGGATGGATTTTCGTGAAATTTGATATATGTGTATTTTTCGAAAAATATTTCTTTCGAAAGTCTGTCGAGAAGATTCAGGTTTCATTAAAATATGACAAGAATAACGGGTACTTTACGTGAAGACCTATGTACATTTATGATAATGAGATATGTTGCAGATAAAAGTCTGTAGAGAAAATCAAAACGCGCATTTTATGTGCAATAATTTTTTTCCGAAAATCTTGCCTTTTATGAGATAATGTGGAAAAATATGGTCGAGTCGGACAAGCCACAGATGACAATATAATACTGCCCATGCTCATTGCGGGCTGGATAACTGTCGCTACAGACACACACTCAGAGTGTGTGATACTCATTGCTTTTGCACGGCAACATTGGTTACGCGAATAAGCGAAACCGCCATGCCGGCATCGGCGAACGAGGGGGGTGCTGATGTGCTGCAGTGGTATTAGCACAGATACCCGAAAATTACGAAGTGTGAGGCACCATAGGGCCCGATTTACGATCTGGGCGATTGCGGTTTGGTATCCGGCATGCACTTTTGCTTTGCCACCGCCTCTGTACTGGCTTCGAGATCCTTTGGTCTCGGGTGTAGAGAGGCCGGGGCGCGAAATTAACTGTAGTCTGTTGCGGAATGCATACAGCTTTACTTCCGCCCATCCATGGATCTACTACACGACATGGTATTGAATTGTACTGGCAAGTAACCAACTCCACGGAAAAGTCCTTGAGAAACTAACTGGTAGTCGTTCATGTGATCAAAATTTTCTTCCTTTTCTGAAGTCGCTGCTTGTTGTTGCATCCTGTCATGTATAATAGGTACAGTACTGTGATTACAGCAGTTTAAGGTAAAGGTAAAGCAGTCCCGTTACAGTTGCCCAGAGGGTTCCAGGAAGTTAAAGTTCCCAGATTTCGTGACAACGGCAGAGGATGGTGGTAGGTTGTCAATCTTACGCACCGGCCGCCTTTACCCCCAGGAAATGCTCCTGGTACTCATTTCTGTTAGAGGCTGAGTCGACCCCAAGGCCATAGTGCGATCGGAGGGATTTTATGTCAATGACACCAGCTGGGATCGAACCAGCGACCTTCCGGTTTGTAGCACAGCACCTTAACCACTGTGCCACCGCAGTCCCCAGCAGTTTAAAGAATGAAGTAAAATACGACAAGAAAAGAATATTTTATACAGCAATTCACGTCGATGTTCGATGTTTTTACCGCCCGATTGTGGTATTTTGACATCTAAACTTAGAGCCGCGTTGTTGTTATCGTTTATGAGATGTATGTGTTTATTGAGAGAAATGTTGATATCACGTACCCCTTCATGAAACTCGAAGCTTTGTCATTATGTTCGCAAGAGCCCACCAGTGTGCCCTGCTTTGAACCGTAGGGTTCCACGAGGACAAATTTATTCCTTTTCGGGAAAAAAATTGCAGACCGCCGAGATGCGATATTTCAGTGATGCAATGTTCACATGGTGTTTCATGAAAATATACCAGGTTCATTGGCTTATTAATTACTGGTGAAGATAGGTACGGACTTCACAATGCTGTAGTTTCAAAAGGAGATAATAATGACAAACGTGCCTTAGTCGATAACAGATTGATTGACCAAAAACTGTTAAAAGAAACTCAAAAAAACTTAATGTGGTTTTGGCGCAGTGAATACTGTCCTTATGGTAACTATGTTTGTGGAATCCCCGTTACACTTTTTTTTTTCACCAAAACTTTTTCGGGTATCATGGATGCTTGGAATTGGAAGGTATAATAGTTGTTGGTCACTTTCTGTTCTGCCAGACATCCGTGCCCAAGATGTAAATGTATAATAGTGTTGCCCTGAATGGTAGACTCTCGTTGTGTGTTCTGGCAGTGCTTCTTCATTTGCGTGGCACGTTTCATTGCATTGGTGTTTAGACCAAGGCTATAGCTACTGTCTGCTGGCCATTTATAGTCTTGTGTGACGTTGATTGGAGGTGGCTGGTTTCCCGTGCCTGTGGAGGTTACTGCCTCATGCTGTTTGTTTGGAAGGAAGGTTCAGGCCTACACGCGATTGCAAGCGTGTAATTTGTCACATTTAAGGGCGAGGTCATATAATACAAACATTTTTATTTCAGCCCGACAGCCATGTTTGAATTATTCAAACGTGACAGATAGCCGAAACATAGAAATGCGAGTTCACCTCCAATGGCATTATGTTTTTACAACGCTTTTTGAAAATCTTCAACATATTGAGTGTACGTTACGTACGTGGTCATTATTGGCTGAAAGTGCCCGTCCGGGCGCTCTGCAGAGTTTACAGTTTTTGCTGTTTGCCATATGCGGTAGCAAAATGCGTTGAAACATGGCGTTGCTAGAAAATGATAGGTGAAGTACAACACTTTTGTTGGGTAAGGTAAAAAGGTAAAGTTCACCCTAGAACAGACCACGAAGGCCCAGAAGGAATAGCGGTATAGCTGTACTCTTTCTTTAACCTCGGAGGTAGGTGGGGGGGGTCAACGCCACGCCCTGGCCGCTTTACCCCCAGGAAAGACCCCGTACCCATTGTATAGGAGGCTGGGTGGGCCTCAGAGCCGGTCTGGACTGGTGCGGAAAATCTCGAATTCCACCGGGATTCGATCCCGGACTGTCCATTCCGTAGCGAGTCGCTATACCGACTGAGCTATCCCGGCTCCCTTTGTTGGATGAGGTGTACCTAAAATACGTGTCTTGAACATCGGTAAATGATTTGCAGATAATCTGACCGTTCAGTGCACATCATCTAACTATTCGACTGCACACAGTCTACGTAGTTGAAAACGTTTCCTGCTGGACATTTTGATTCAGCGTGGTCTTGAATCGCACCGTGCCAGAAATGAAATGAAATTAATAATTGATTCGGACAGAAGTAACGAGTTACCGTTACGACCACAATAGAAATTTATGCTCGGAACCTCAAGAGCCTCTTACGGAACTCCGAGCTTCCGTTTATCACAACTGGGAAGCTTTGGCGGCGTGTTTAAATTATGCTGCAAGAGGATACAAACCAGACTAAATTATTCAGTGTCATTTGTCCATGTCATTCATTGATCCGTACGCATGCTTGGAAACTGACTTTCATGTACTTCTTTATTCTTACAGCAACGTGCAGAAAGTTTGTCCTTCCTTCTCTGCCATCCGGGCTGGGTACAATTCACTGTGTGGCACCTTCCACTTCACATCCTATACAATCTGTCAGTTCCCACCCCCATGACGAGTGATGTAACCCCCTCGTTTCCGTGATAATGACCGTCGTCTGCAAGCGAAGAATGATTTGTAACTTCCCCCATCCCTCCTTTCCCTTTCACAGTGTAAATCGGGCACGCAGATCAGGCTACAAAGTCACTGGACCTATGCAGCAGTCCGGTATACCATCACGGATTTTCGTTGAACACTTTTACTCTGCAAGTACGTCTTCCGGTTTCCGTCTGCGCATTCCATCTTCTCTGTTGTGCATGAAAACATTTCTGGAAGGTATTTACCGAAAGCACTCCAGTGTTGTTGTCTTGTTGCTCTGACCGCTGTCATCATACCCAAATGAAATCGTTTGAAGGAGATTTGTAACTTCTGGCACATGTGAAGCTTTTACCATGCGAGGATGGGGGGCGTGCGCTCCCCATTTTGGGGGTTATGGTGTTGGGTGGCAAACATATCTCTTCAGCGGAAGTTTTGTGTGGGGAGGCAAATTACCAGGATTAAAATTCGGCGATTCCTTGCACTGTGTGTGTTTTTTTTTTTGTTTCCGAAGAATGTTTTACTGTAGACTTCCCAAAATTTGAGGTACCGCGGTGTAACAATTGGTATGGAGGAAATATTAATTTTTGGGAGTACCTTGATGTTAACTAACCAAAACGTTATGGCTTGACATTAGCTTAGCTATTCTCCTCCCCTCCCCCCCCCCCCCCCCCCAAATATTTGGAAATTTTCGTTGGGGGATCCGTGGTTTTTTCTTTTGTTTTTGGTGCCGGGAATTCCAAACACC
>Ga0123354_10008533_pt1 | contig 15593 bp, 8 predicted proteins | sample TergutLab28metaG_2_FD_97872 | JGI IMG/M metagenome (GOLD analysis project Ga0123354, IMG submission 97872) | Labiotermes labralis P4 segment gut microbial communities from Petit-Saut dam, French Guiana - Lab288 P4 | ecosystem: Host-associated > Arthropoda: Insects > Digestive system > Gut ...
CCTGACAGTCTACATGGCACTGTAGCACCCACCTGACAGTCTACATGGCACTGTAGCACCCACCTGACAGTCTACATGGCACTGTAGCACCCACCTGACAGTCTACATGGCACTGTAACGCCCACCTGACAGTCTACATGGCACTGTAGCACCCACCTGACAGTCTACATGGCACTGTAGCACCCACCTGACAGTCTACATGGCACTGTAGCACCCTCAACACTGATACAACAAACTTTAATGCCACCTTAAAATTTTTTAAATTATTACAATATACTTTTTCCCCCCCACATTCATATCATGCATCATGATATTAGCTACGTTTTTTATTCACCAACTAAGACACAAGTGATTGTCCTAAAAACAATATTAAAATTTACATGAAAACAGCTCCGACATGTTTCGGTGTTACAGTCACGCCATCCTCCAAGAGCTCATTATCCGTGCTTGCTAAAGTTACACTTGTTAAAATAGCCAATTATGGTACATCGATGTGTGATCAATTCAGTGGTGATGCGGCTGCATATATTGGTAGGTCCTTGCTGGTGTATGCTGCACTGTTCCGAAGTAGTTTCCTTCTGAAGTAGTTCAGAAGTAGTCTACTTCTGAACACTGCAACATACACACACCAACAAGGACCTACCAATATATGCAACCACATCACCGCCGAATTAATCACACACCAATGTACCACAAATGGCTATTTTAACAAGTGTAACTTTAGCAAGCATGGATAATGCACTCCCTGAGGATGGTGTGACTACACTGAAACATGTCAGAGCTGTTTTAATGTAAATTTTAACATTGTTTTTAAGACAATCACTTGTGCATTAGTTGGTGAATAAAAAACTTTGATAATTACAATACTTTATCGAAAATAGGCAGACACAGCACCTGTGCCTATGGCGATGTGAATGTTTGTAATGAGAGAATGACTTAGCACTGAGGGGAAAAATTGAAAGACGTCTGTCATGCGTTTCTTCACTTCAGGCTGTATCAAAAATGAGTTTTTCCGTCACAGAGTACCAACCTCTTTTACCAAACGCCTTTCTTGTGCCAAACACCAACAAGCAGTACCTGAACTCACAAGATGTCTCACAATGCTGTTCACCTTTAAAGTAATGGCATCATAAGAGAGCTAATGACATTTTGTTAACTTTTTATGCTTTTCCTTTAACTTAATTTCACTAATCTAACACTTCACAAAAGAATCTCCATCCATGTTGGATTCTGGTTCCTGGTGTCAAACAATAACACTTAATTGCTGGGTGGACCCTATTGGTCATAAGCAAAACACAATAAAATGCATGCCACTAGCATGGGGAATCACATGATCAACACTGCAAACATTCTTGTAAACAGGAGTGCCAACATACAGAAGTGAACTGAAGGAGGGCGTTTCATAGCGTGAAGGCATCATGGAGGGGTGAATCAACAGAATGTTTCCAGTGTCTTCATATAGTGCAGCATAAGTCATTTTGTAAAATTATACATGTTCTTCTTTAAAACTTACCCTTGGTGGGTCACCACTTAAAATTAGGTGCTCAACCTCTGTTAATATCTGACCACGATGGGTCCCAAAATCTTCCACGCTTCCACGTTTAACCATTATGGCGATGACCTGAAAGCAGTTTCAATTGGGCTACAAAAAGCTGGAGATATAAGTGGAACACACAGACAGCTCATTTATGTACTCAGAACCAGGCAATACAACAGCTCATATGCTTCAGCCAAAATTAATATATTGTGAAAATCAATCAAAGTACTTCTGTTCAAGGGTTATTCATACACTCACACAGCATGGACCAGTAAAACACAAAATGTATGACACTCATACACACGGACCAGTGAAACACAAAACTAATGACAAACAACCCAGACAGATCAGCAAAACAGGAAGAAAAAAATGGTTGCTAACCTCAGTGTTCGAAGCACAAAATGATGAACCGGTTTCTGACCTCAGTGTTCGAAGCACAAAACAATGAACCGGATCATCCCATATTACAGGAAAAGACAAACAGCAAGTACAACTACAAATTAAAGTGTGTCTATGAATAACAGTCTGCCACATAAGTTTAGAAACAGTTTCAAGATATCTATGTAGATTTGTAACTGATGGTGACAACTGAGATAAGAAGTTAAATGTGACAGCAGTAACATAAATCCAGATGCCCACATAATGGTTTTTAAATATATATAATGTTGATGACACTGGATATTCAAGTATGTATATGTACAATTTTATTTTTAGTGAAATTGATATTCAGAGGACCATGCATCATGATATATTCTTCTAATAAAAGCCAACAAGATGCTCTATTTCTCAAATTTATTTGATAACGTACTCTACATGTTTCGGACAGGTCCGCCGTCCATCATCAGGAATATCTCAGTGCTGTATTCACACTATAGGTATTTGTCATGCTAGTTCTGTAGGCTGTCTGCTAGCGTGATCAGGACCAGACCATGCTAGCAGACAGCCTACAGAACTAGCATGACAAACAACTATTGCGTGAATATAGTGCTGATATACTCCTGATGATGGACGGCGGACCTGTCCGAAACATGTAGAGTAATTTATCAAATAAATCTGAGAAACAGTGCATCTCGTTGGCTTTTATTATAAGAATTTATTTTTAGCATGGGTTTTACATGAATGAGGTTCAAAGTATAATCAATAAATACTACTTATGAATTACTTTACACCACATAAGACAAACAACGTGGATAATGCTACGATAAAGTTAAAATCTGTAATATGTCTTTGTGATATATGCATAATGGTAAGTTTGTTCATAGCAAAAAGTTACTTCTAACAGAACACGGCTACACAATTACACATATGTCATGTACTTTGGTGGACAGGCTCCTCTTAAAGATTTGTGTTGACGTACCAAACATGCAGTGTCACACCCCAAAAAATCATAAACCCTGCTGTGAGACCATCAAGTCTCACACTGATGCCTTCATTATAGCAAGAACATCACAGCAAGAATAAATGTCAAGAAGCTTCTCCTGTACAGTTCCTGCATTTTCCTGTTACTTCCTCCCTCTCAAGTCCAAACACCCAATCTACACCCTGTTCTAAAACACATTCCCCCACAGTATCTGCCCACATTTGTGATAAAAACTGTAGATCACACTTCAGTTAGTCTCTCACTGTTGCAGCACCTACCTGTAAAATTCTCTCTCGAACAAATGGTTGCAACTGTTTCTGTATGACATACTGCAGCAAATACTGACGAAGTGAAATAAGGTCAGCTTCCTGCAGGAAAGACCATTCCCTTATGAGAGCATCTTTCAGCAGTCCTGCAGCCTCAAAAACAACATATGGCACTGTGCTGGTTTCTGCAAAGCATGATACATTAAGGCTACATCAACTTACTAAAAATCCACTTGTTCTTTATGCACACGCCGTGTGTTTCACATCTCAGTTATCTATGGCCACCAGATGAACAAAGTACATTTGAATGGTTTGTGTCATGCTCAGAAACTTTTAACAAAATTCAAAATCAATTACTGGTTAGCCGGGATACACAAATTATAATGGTTAATACAGTTTTGGAACCATTACTGTTTGTAAATAAGAGTGTAAGAAAAAAATCCCAGCTAAAAACCTAGTCTCATCATGGTATAGGTTGTGGGGATGTTAACACCTCATAAACAGGATAATCACAAAATATTCATTAACCTTTTGGCACCGGAATTATTTTCTTAATTTTAGCACACCTGTATATAAAATGTGTATAATACAGGAACCAAATACATTAGAATTATGAAACAAACTGCATTTTGAAGAGAAAAAAAGGGAGAGTATACAACATGTTTAAAATATTCGGTACATATATTTGTTGAATAAATATATAAAATGCAACTTTGGAGGTTAGCGGTGCAGTACGTCAACTATAGTTGATGTTAGGCGTCTAAAGGTTAACCCGCTACTGAGTCAAACGAAAAACTGCTATTCAGTAATAATGCAAGGACAGATTCCTACAAAACATTCTGAACACGAAACTAGAAGGAGAGCACCCGAGATGACGAAGATTGAGAAGGGTGCAACAAGTTACAAAACGCATCATAAAGAACATGGAAATAAATAGCGGCTGACACTGAAAATGAGTGGTTATGGGAACAGTGACACAGGGGCTTGGTAACTGGATGATCCACATAAAGTTGTAATGGTGAAGGAAAAGGGTACAGGCATGAAACATAAACATTGCACCAGCTGCAGATCGTATCGTATCTTCTGCTCTAATGATGGATTTATGCATAAATCATAAATTATTAATAAACTAATCATACTAATATTCCTAAATTTCGTTTGCCATTCCGTGTGTTTGCACATACTGACACATCCAAAACACACACACACATGCACACACAAGAATATTAATTCATCTGGCAATACACACCAGTCTTCACTCAGACTAATTCACATAATGGCAAATGGTTCAACATTTGACACTATCCCAATCTACCGTAAATCAGGGTTCATGCATTTTACTTCAATCTAATGCAGTTAATATCAGGTTCTTACCAAATTTAAAGCTGCACTAAATGTTTTCCTTCAGTTCACAGACACATGTCACATCTAAAAAACATGTTGTTCACTGCATGCCAAAGTTTATCAGTCATGTGCATTGACAGAAATTGATTAGCAAAACTTTCTGTATAAAATAATGTCCCTATACACACAAACACACACACACACACACACACACATATATATATATATATATTAACATGTGCATACCATTATAGGTACATGGACAGAGTACCAAATGTGTGCAGATTTTATGCATATAGACACACACTTCACACATTAAATTGTCTTTTCTACATCATGTACAGGTAAATGTACAGGGATTATTAGTGCTGCAGTTATGTATGTAAATAGACCTACTATAACATATTATGTGCTACAGACATTTTACTCTAACTGTGTTGTACTTCTAGGTCTTTAACGAGGAAGATTGTAACCTGGCTTTTTTCACATCCTGTTCACTATTACCTATGACAAGCATCTATATCTATCCACTATTATTAGAATTTTCAAATTACCAAGAATATGCCTGCACAATGCATATGGAGTTTTTGTTTTGCGAAAATTCAGAAACATCACCTCTGCTGAATGGCGCTGATCACTGGTTACCACAGATGGTGGGGCCTAGAAAAAGACAGGCAGGTCCCAGAAATAAAGAAATAACTTTATTAAGTCTAAATAACAGTCATACTGATTCAACTGCTATAAATTCCATTTCTCCTATCCTTGCCATGTAAGTCAAAACAGCTGAAAAGTTGAGTTAGTTAGCAAATTGACAGCGAATATTTACAAATGTGTGCACTGGTTTGCCACTAGCTATATCCTGAGCCAGTTAAATGCAGTTCACACCCTTACACCATATTTATTATACACTCACCTTAACCTTCTTCTCTTACCACATGTAAGTCTCACAGGTGTAGTCTTTTCCCTTGTTTCCTGACTAAAATTTTATATATGCATTATCATTATTACAAGCTACAGAGTGCACATGTATGTGGCACTTAATTGCTACATATTTTTTGTGATATGGGTTCCAAATAAAGTTTACAGTACTGTTTAATTTTGTGCCCGTAATATAAGAAACTGCAAAACAAATGTGGCTTTTCTGTAATAAAAGAATTTAATTGAAGAACCAGACAAAACTTCTTCCTTGAAGAATACACTACTGATACATTTTTTTTCTCAACACATACCTTTGGATATACAATTTCGGAGAACTATCATTACTTAAATTAGTAGTTTCTGAAATTAAAAGTGACAGAAACAAACTTTTCTGGTAACTTAATACGGATTTTCTTTTTTGTTTGTTTATTGGTAAACACATATCAAAGCCCCACAGTTTTCTTCCAGTGTTCTAGAATTGCCTGATACTACTACACAAGTTACCTTAAACAGGTCGTGTGATATCTGCAGTACAAGTTCTCTGATCAAATCTTGACATGATTATAATGATACTCTGTTGAAACTTTACTGTCATAGTTAATTCTAACCTTTACATACCTTAAGCTGGGAACAAGGAAATAAACGTTCCTTACCAACATTATTTGTGCGGCTGATTCCAGCTCAAGCAATACCTGATTGGCCATTTTTTACAGACTTCAAATAAAACAGAAATAAATGCTGAAAATATATACTTTGGATGGCTACATTTAGAGAACCAAAAACCTCCTCTCTCCCTCCTGCTCGCATTACCATTCTCTGTGTACATTACGTCACGTTGTGTCAAAACAAATGTTCATAGTTGGCCATGTGATACCAGTGGTTGTACGACGAACTATTACCATACTTCTTCCCTGTGTATATTCATTGTGCGAATGAAAAGGAAGATCGACAAGAACAAGTAGTAATCTGTGGACAAGCACTGGCAAAAAAAGCTAAATTGCTGGTCATTCTTGAAGCTAGTCCAAGCCGACGGAGAAGTGTAGTGTGAACATTTGGTTAATTTACGAAGTAGTCGCTATTTCAAGGGACAGAGCGTAAAAGACCTTTAAGTATGCCTCTGAAAGCTGTATGTGTTCTAAAAGGAGAAGTGGTCAAGGGAACAGTGTTTTTCGATCAAGACGTAAGTCTCGAGTTACAAGTTATCTGTATGAACCCAAAAGCTTACAAGCGCAAAATGTTTTTAAGTACAGTTTATGTCAGTTTAATTTCAAATGTGTCAGAACATAACTTTGTTAGCAGTATACCTCTGCTTTTGCGTGTATATACAGTAACAAATTTTCACCTCAGTATTGGATTGAAGTTTGGTCAAATTTTTTTTTTTATTTCCTTTAGGATCCTGAATCGGACGTAAAAGTGACGGGGGAAGTGACTGGTCTGTCAGAAGGTTTGCACGGTTTCCACATCCATGAATTTGGGGACAATACAAATGGTAAGATTTTTAGTTGAATTGTGGCATTCAATTACCATAAAACACCTACGAGTTCATAGTTGAAACAATTTAATTTATAGGTTGTACAAGTGCTGGAGCACATTTTAATCCTTACCAGAAGGATCATGGTGGACCAGATGATGAAGTGAGACATGTTGGTGACTTGGGCAATGTTGAAGCTGACAGCAATGGTGTAGCTAAAGTTGACATTGCCGACAAACTGATTTCTCTTACTGGTGCTCACAATATCATTGGCAGAACTCTGGTGGTAAGTTGCAGAATAGTATTGAACTGGTTAGCATATTTTTTATGATTACATTTGGTTGAATGGTACTGCCCCCATGTAATTCACTCCATTATGATAACTTTATGAAAATGTACATCTGATGTTATGACTTAGGTGAGTAGTCACAGGCCTCTGATCACAGGTTCAGATTTGAGCCCAGGCATGTCCACTGGGAATTTGTGGTGGACAGAATGGCACTGAGCAGGTTTTCTTTATTACTGATGTTATATAATCGTAGGAATTGGTGGTGGTGGTGGTGGTGTGAAATAACATGCCTAAAACACGACTGTTGTTAGAAGAGCTAGAAACAGGCATATGTAACTGCCCAGATAGTACCAGAAGTTTCTTGTTCGTTTACTTAATAACTTAAAAGATATTCATTCACCCAGTGTTCTTGTGGAATGTGTAAACTGTAAATATTTCTCTTGGGAATTTGAACACACCCTAAACATTAAGTAAGCAAAAATGTAATTCTTGATTTCAAACTTGCACTGTGTTCTGAATGTTGTAATCTTTCTTTTGGTTGATTCCCCAGCTCATAAAACTCAGATGCTGGGAAATCACCCAATAGAAAAAATACAACAAAAATGTAATTGTAAGATTTGAGGCTTTTATCGTGGTGAAGACTCATATTGTCTGACCATCTAGCAGACAACTGTTTTGTAACCTGTAAAAACTGCACAACTTGTCTGTATTGGCATGTTCAGCTGAACATTGTGTTGCAGGTTCATGCTGACCCAGATGACCTTGGTAAGGGAGGACATGAGCTCAGCAAAACAACAGGAAATGCTGGTGCGCGTTCTGCCTGTGGAGTGGTGGGAATTGCAAAAATCTAGTTATGTGGTCCATGTATAAGTGTTCTGCTGTGTGTATTCTGACAGCAGCCTGGTCTTGCCTGTTCCTGGAAATGTAAATGACAATGTAGGTTGCCCCGCAATAAATAAGTGGATAGCGTTTCTGTTTCATAGGGTACAGTCAATTGATGTATGATTTGAATATTCATTCCATATCTATGCAATAAAGAGAGTCATATTATTTGGTTCATGCTTTCTGAAGTGCTCCTCAATTTACTGTAGTGAACAGACAGCTTGATAGCTGAGCTTGTAACATACTAGAAAAGCTGTAGTTGCCATAGTGTAAGTGCTGCTAGGCTCACCTTAGAATGGCCAGGTAGTGTTGTACCTCATTCAGAAACATTTTTTCTGTTGTTAGTACATTCATAACTTGTCACTGGGGATTTTTTTTGTTTTGAAATGGATAGAAAATTCTTGCTGGTGTGTATGCTGTGCTTCCTCTCTTTCCAGCTTTTCTCTTCAACCCAATCCCAACAACTACCAAGTAGTTTGTTCACTACTGTAGGGCTCGTCTGTATTTGAGCCATTTATTTTCACACATACTTGGCATCACTCACAGGAAGCAATGTAGGTTTGGGTGTGGACAGAACATCTTCTTGATGTCCCCCAACCCAGATTTTAACCTTCTGGCGCCGGAATTTTTTATTTTTATTTTAGCACATCCTGTATATAAAATGTGAATAATACAGGAACCATATATGTTAGAATTATGAAACAAACTGCATTTTGAAGAGAAAGAAACGGAGAGTATATACTATGTTTAAAATATTCAGTACCTATATTTGTTGCATAAATATATAAAATGCAACTTTATTAGAGGTTAGCGGTGTGGTACAACCACTATAGTTGGCATTAGGCATCAAACGGTTAAATGAACTCCTCCATTTTCTCTTGTGTGTTGCAAGTCCTCACTGGCACAGTTGTATCGCCATACAATACTTGTGAAAATTTCAAACCTAAAGCTCATTATGTTATGCCCTCTTAGAACCAAATATTATTCTTGCCACACAATGCTCAAATGCTGTCTACACTCTACATTCGTCACGTACCTACAAAAGGTAAAACTTTTGGTTCTATATGTTTTATAATCTTCTAGATTTTAGAAAGGAGCTAAAATAGACATTTGAGTCACAGTAATCATTCCTATACTAAGTTATTTAAAGAGTTAACAGAATAATGGGAAGAAAATCATTTTGGAATGTGATATAGTAGAGAAGTACCATTTCAGAAAAGCCTGTTGCCTCTCCATCATAGTAGTTGCAATGTACTGGTTGGAAGTTGGTATGAAGTGTTGGTGCTGATGTTGAGTCATATGAACAACTCTGACTGGCAGTGGTGTAGTTCTGTTTATGACAGTAAGAGATGTATTCCAGTTCAGCTACAGTTTGGCATGTGTGTGCAAGTGAATACTGCTATTTGCTGTTGTGTTCTGTGTGGCTTTAGTTAGGCATATACTTGACTGTAGGCTTGCTGTAAACTGAGCAGCTGACAAATGGCAACTGGTGGAATGTGACATGCAGTGGTAAAGGCTGATATTTTTTAGCCAAGGTATAGGGGATCTTGGCTATACTGTTTAGGGCAAAGCTGTTGTGGTCAGTCAAGGACAGTACATACCTGCCACACTAAATAGTGCCACATCCTGTACACAGTTATCTTCAAAATCACCTATGTGATAGCCTGGCTGTTTTCTAGGAACTTCACACCAACAGCCAGGTAAGTCTTAAATATATACATTCATGTATTAATGCACATCTTTCACAAAAGTCGTATATGTTTTCAACCAGTCAAAGTCTTAACAGAAATGACCAGGAGTGTTTCCTGGAGGGTAAAGGCAGCCAGTGTTTAGGGCTGATCTCACCTTATGACCTCCATATGCTGATTTTCTCAATTTTGGAGTCTCAATCTTCTGAAACCCTCTGGGCCTGTAGCAGGCTTGCCTTACTTTTTTTACATTGGTAAGGGTTTGAATTATGATCTGGACTGACATTTTTGAAGAAATTGTGCCCTGAAAATGGAGGTCACTTGTATCTATCCATCTCCTGACACAGCAATGTAACACAGGCCACAACTCTAGTGTCATACAGTTTGAGAGGACTGTGAGGTCCACAAACAACATGGAGTGTTCTGGTGATGTGCATGTCATGTTGCAGAAGTCCGGTCGGTCTTCTGGGATGTGAGGCTGTCAAATGTTGCATTTGTAACAAAGTTATACATCATTTAAATGCTGTACATTTTCCACGCACCTATACTACACATGTCAAATTAAACACCAACTTGTTACGCAACACTTTATTTGTTGATTAACCTTTTGACGCCTAATGTCAACTATAGTGGTCGTACCACACCACTAACCCCTGAAGTTGCATTTTATATATTTATTCAACAAATATAGGTACTGAATATTTTAAACATGGTACATCCTCTCTGTTTTTTTATCTTCAAAATGCAGTTTGTTTCATAATTCTAACTTATTTGGTTCCTGTATTATTCACATTTTATATAGAGGGTGTGCTAAAATTAAAAAAATAATTCCGGCGCCAAAAGGTTAATAATGCTCCGATATGTTTCAGCCTTAACTGTTGGCCATCTTCAGACAGCATTCCTTAGCATGTGCAGCTTATGTTTCAAATTAAATGTTAGAAATTCCACATATGATTAAAATTATTGTTTTGATGATTAAATGTTAGCAGTTCTTAAAATCAGTGTTATAGTTACAATACAGTATAAAATCTACTTTCCTGTTGATATAATAGTTGCGTCCAAACACGTGTTACAGTCTTTCTGCAGATGAAGGAAGTTCTGGAATCTGAATATGGATAATAAACTCTAATTAGAATTTTAATGGTGAACAGGAAAGATAATGCTAAGCATGTATACTGATTACTACTCAGTAAAGCATATTCATTCATAGCATGGACACATGACACTGGACATTTGGTATGTATTATGATACATACTCAGCAAAATTCTTTCCTATTCACCATTAAAGTTCTCCTGACAGTGTATCATCTATACTAACAGATTCCAGAACTTACTTCATCTGCAGAAAGACTGTAACACACCTTATGTTTACTGGACCGTGCATCATTGTTAATAGTTGAAGAATAAAAGACCAACTTGATGTCACTTGCTATTTTATTTCACTTATTATGTACTCAACATGTTTCAGACATTAACGTATCCATCATCAGGAGCTTGCGACTGTGTTGTTGAATTACCACATCGGTCGTTTTGTTTTTGGTTTGAGTAGTGTTCGTGTTGCAGGCTGAAGCACAACTTGTGCTTCAGCCTGCAACACGAACACTACTGAAACCCAGCCATACCAAACCTCCAACACACAACAAACCGAGAACAAAATGGCCGATGTGGTAATTCAACAACAGCTGCAAGCTCCTGATGATGGATATGTTAATGTCCGAAACATGTTGAGTACATAAGAAGTGAAATAAAATAGCAAGTGACATCAAGTTGGTCTTTTGTTCTTCAACTGTAACACACACTTGAATGCAACAATTATATCAACAGGAAAGTAATTTTATACTGTATTGTAACTATAACACTGATTTTAAGGACTGTCAACATTTAATCATCATAATAATTTTAATCATGTGAAATTTCTAACATTTAATTTGAATCAAAAGCTGCACACAGTAAAGAAAGGTTCCTGAAGATGGCCAACAGTGAACGCTGAAACATATCAGAGCATTAATCAACAAATAAAGTGTTGTGCAACAAGCTGGTGTTGAATTTTGCATGTGTAACTTCCTGTTGTTCAAAAGATCCTTTGGTCTGATTTGAATTAATGAAAAACTAATCCAGTCCCAAAAATACCCTGTTTACTACACAGGTTGTGTAGCATTATATGACCAACAGCAAGATGACTGTGGATGATGAACAAGAAGGGATGAGTGTGTCCAGCAGTTACTGAAATCCAAAACTCAGTTGTTTAGCTCATTCAGCACTTTATATTATTTCATAATATAGTAGGACACACAGAACATAATCCTGAGCCCTAAAATTGCAGCCTTTCTCTGTGGAGAAGTCTGTACAAGAAAACACATCATTTATACAGCCTGAGATCTGTGTTACTTAACACATTGAGGATGGGGCATTTAAATTGTTAAAATGCCCGTTCCCGGGATTTAAACAACTTAAATCAACTTTTGTACTGTGTTTCTTTAAAAATTTATAACAAATTCACTATCTATTTTTGTGAACTGAAATTTTCAGGAAATACTCACCAAAGACCCTAGTAGTGCTGGAGGGTATGATACCTCTGGAAACATCCCCCCCCCCCGTGGAGTGGCACTAAGCAGTGTACAGTGCGTGGAAACGAAGCGCGTGTTAAAAACGCATATGTGCGTCATCCGTCTTGCACAGTTGTAGTGTATAGACACAAATCTGCATCTCCCGTCCACAATGTGTTAACAACTCTGCTTATCCATAACACTGCAGGCATGCATTCATTTAAAGAAGGAGATACAGACAGAAGCACACTATGTTTATGAAATTTCTTGATCTACTCCATGAATTTTTCATGATAACTTTCCTGATGTTTACGGCATTCATTCATATTGCTAATATTAAAAGAATGTTGATTCTGAAGACACACACCGTGCTCTCCCAAGTGGTCTGTTACCTTATGAGTTCGTTATATGTAATCTTTAAAATGGAAAAATATATGTTTAACCCAACAAACAAACAAATTTGGAAGAGAAATTCCAAGGTCTACAAAAAATATTTTGTTCTTGCACACTGGAACCACATTACTGAAAATACTGAAAAGAATCGTAAAATTATCCATTCTTTTTAATGTTTGTTTCAGTGTAGGAACCTGACAAATAGCATTTTGAAATACCCTGTGACCCCTTTTTTTCAATAGGGCTGGACTTTGAATGCTTTTGCTATAACACTGCTTGCTGACCTTGGAGTTCCATTACTAATCATACTGTTACCCGATAACACCGAGGGCAGAGTCCTTGTCCAGCAGTAAACAGCTACAGAACAGTCTGCGGTCTTCAACACATTCAGTTCAGCCTGATATTACTCTACATTGTAACACTATGTGCTCTTCTGAATAATTACTCCCTTTATTTATGAACTTTCTGTTACCACATTATTAATACTATGCTCACTGATGCATTCTGTAAATGCACACTATGGCTCAGATCCTCAATATACTGACATAGCAAAAGTAAATACACTATTAAGAGAAAGTAGTTAGTTAATATGGAAAATCACTGCAGGCCACCATCACCTGCCAGTCTGTCCTATGTACATGTTTACATTTCTAACCATTCTTATGCAAATAAATGCAAAAATTACAGCATACTACTGCACAAATGTATACTCCAAATCATACAAATTCCAGAATGTCAATAGAGGAGTAATGTTACCTCATACGACCATTATTCATTTCAGGAGGCATTGGCAAACCTCTCCTATAGGGTTGCCATTGTGCATGAGGGGGCCTGTCACTTGAACCCCTCCACATCATAGCAATTAAAAGATAAAACCCACCTACACACTTTGCAAAAAATTCAATTACAGCTATAAATAAAGGTGTAGAAGCCTCTATAAAATGAGACATTTCTCTCAAGAGCTTAAGCGAATAATCTCCAATGAACCGAATGGAATGAAGGATGCCAGTTATGCAAGCTACAATCAACACAGCCATGAAACACACAGCTCTTTTGGCATTAGGCAGCGTAATAACTGAAGCAAAATTTGTCATTATTTCTTCCATTATATCCCCCCATTTTTGTTTTACTTTATCCCAGTTATTGTCATCATCAGCAATCGTTGCACCAGTTTCTGAAGTCTCTTGCCATGTTCCATCAACTCCCTCCAATTGACTGAACTTTGCTGTGTTTTTGGAAGTAACATCTACAGGTCTGTAAACAGTGCAACAAGCCACAACACATTAAAAAAGCAACATTACAATCTGAAACAGCTTACATAAGCATCTTACAGCACTGCCAGAATCACAATTTGCTTGGGTATACATAAACATGAACACATTTACACCACGTGCATTCCATGTGCTGGCAATGAGTACAGTAAACATACATATTATATCAACCAAATGTAAAATACGGTCGGAATACAACATATTTAGACTGTTATCTTTCAGTATGTTGATACATTTAGACACAGTGTGATGTCACACATAAACATGCTATGGGTATTCTGGTGGTAGAATATTACAAGCACATATGTGCTAAAGAAGTTTAGTGCACATTCAGCTTATAGCAGAGGCTAGTAAGTGACTCAGCTTCTGGGGTTTAACTGATGTCTCACAACAGACATAGGTGGCAAGAACCCAAGGACAACTACCATGAAGTCTCAAGCATTCCTGTGTGTTCAGTTATTTCCCAGTGTTTCATAGGATCACAGTGCCCAACAACACACCTTCCCATCCCAGAACACTTGCATCTTTGGCAACACTACTGTGAGAATCTCACATATCATGAGAGTAGTCAAACTTTTCCAAACTCTGACACAGGACACTCATGTAGTTTACCTTATACATTTTAGATGTAGGATCATTTCACTGTCAACAAATTTGACTTGTCTGATTTGGAACCAGTAATGTCCAAATGCCAAGTCATGCAACCTGACCCATACAGCGCACCCTGCTGGAGCTCCAACACAGTCAGGTCCTGAAATAGGGTTAATGACTTCAAGGGTCATTAAATACATACATTTAGATAAAATTAATGTGAATAACAAGTGCAAGCAGATACAACATTTATTAACAATAAATGATACACACATTTCTAAGATGGTGTATGAATACTTTTAAACTGGCAGTACAAACACAGTTTCACCAAGGAAAAGAGAGTACAGACTAATGCCCATGAAGACAGAACAAGCCTAAAATGTATTTTGAAGTTCCGTGCATTTCGCTTAATATTTGTTAATACAGCCAAGTCAATGCACAAGTTACAAACACAGATCAAAGAACGGTCTTTCACCACTTACATATTTTGGTATGACTGTCATCATCCTCAGACAGTTGGTACACCAAATTTAAAACCTGCTAAAATATAATTAATTACATCTACAATATGCATTACATACATACATGTATATATCATTCAGCAGCTACATCTGAAGTGTTGGGTGGTTGATGTACATAATCAAAACAGATGGAACACAATCCCTAATTAGGTGTTTGTACATGCAGATGAATGCTGCAAAGACATAATTAACACAATTGTAATCATCCTCCATACTTCATATATTTTACATAAAAACTACAAAAATCATAATGATGTGTATGTAACAATTTCATAATAAATAATACTCATAACATGTTTATGTACATACACCAACCACCCTGCACTCTTTAGCTGGTGAATGCTATATATAATTAACCTTTTGACACCTAATGTCGACTATAGTGGTCGTACTGCACCGCTAACCTCTAAAGTTGCATTTTATATATTTATTCAACAAATATAGGTACTGAATATTTTAAACATGGTATATACTCTCCGTTTCTTTCTCTTCAAAATCCAGTTTGTTTCATAATTC
>Ga0123354_10008534_pt1 | contig 15592 bp, 17 predicted proteins | sample TergutLab28metaG_2_FD_97872 | JGI IMG/M metagenome (GOLD analysis project Ga0123354, IMG submission 97872) | Labiotermes labralis P4 segment gut microbial communities from Petit-Saut dam, French Guiana - Lab288 P4 | ecosystem: Host-associated > Arthropoda: Insects > Digestive system > Gut ...
CCATTGTGCCTATTACCATTGTTGTTTTACTGGCGGCTATTCACTGATCCAGATTTTTCTATTTTAAATATATTATTCAAAGTTTCCTCGACCATTTCTTCTTCAGACTTCCTTGTAAGCGACTCCAGAATATATGCCAAGCGGCTGCGGAACATGTCCAACTATGGAGTCGCCATATGTCTCTTTGGTCGCATTGAAAATCATAAGAAATTGAAGGCTCATCATGCTGTAACCTGCAATTAATAGTGATATGTTTTTCAATTTTTACCATGTAGTTTCAAGTAATTAGATTGTTTTTCTGGGGCGGCTCGTTTGTTCTCCTGTTGGATTTGCCTTGATCCACGCCGGCGGTTTGATCCGGCCGTGGCTCACATCCCGCATCCGCAATCCCCTGACCCATTCCCGCACATGTTCCTGCCCATCAAAGATGCAGAGATCGTAGCGCAACTCATCTTCGGTGCGTTCTTGCAGCAATCCCTGGACGCGATATTGCTCACCGGCCCTGGTCGGCTTGACGATGTGCCGGGCGGCAAAGCCTACCGGGAAGGGGACGAAATCGACCAGCCGCTGCCCGTGGACGCATAGGGCGTGCATGGCTCCATCCAAGGGGAAGAGAGAGCCGATCGGTTCTGTTGCGTGGCCTGGCTCGGAGGTCAGCATGGTTCCCCAGACACCGTTTTCATCGAGAACCAATCGATCCTGCAAGGTTCTGTAAGCCGGTCCGAACGGAACCAATTCCTGATACACCCGCTCCGTGGAAACGGTCATGGCTGGCTCCAGCCAGGGTTCGGCCATCCACCTTTCCTCTTCTGAATCGGGGGCCGCATCGGCGGCGAAGGTCAGTTCGCAATGGGTGACCAGCCGGGCTATGACCTTGCCCTCCACCCTGGTCAGCAATCGGGCGCTGACCTCACCCTTTTCCTCGCGCTCCAGTTCTACCAGAACCTCGATTTCAGCGGCGTCCAGCGGAATTTCGAGCAATCTGGCAAAACGGGCGTCGCGCATCTTTCCGACCTCCAGATGGGGATGCGCCGCCTGTGCGGTCAGGGCCAGAAACTGCATGGCCTCCACTGCGGCCAGGACGATGCGGCCGGCAAAGTGGTGATCGGCAAACCAGGGCCGGACCGGCAGGGTGATCTGGCTCCGCTCGCTGGCCATCAACTGGGAAACTGATTCCACAGGGCGATGGTCTTGGCGTCGATCTCCACCGGGACATGGTTGGCGTTGACCGCGCAATGGCAGGTCATGCCGGTGCAGGTGATCTCGCCATTGTCCGCCTTGGTGATCAGATAATCGAACTGGATCTTGACCAATTCCAGCCGAGCCAGGCGGGTGTGAATATACATCAGGTCGTCGTAGAAGAGAGGCGAGTGATAGTTGAGTTCGGTTTTGATGATCGGGTAGATGTAGCCGCTTTCTTCGATTTCCTTATAGGGATAGTTGGCCTCGCGCATGAGCGAAGCCCGGCCGAACTCGAAATAGCGTAGATAGTTGGCATGGTAGACCACCTGGGACCGGTCGGTGTCCACGTACAGGGTGCGCAGTTCGCAGCGGTGCCAGACCAGGCCGGTTTTGGTGTCGCGCACATAGGAGGGGTGGGCATGGGGCACAGGGACAAAGGGTTTGGGGCGCATTACAGACCTCTGAAAACGATGCAGCAGTTGGTGCCGCCAAAGCCAAAAGAGTTGGACAGGAAAAATTCATGGACATGCCTGCGGCTCTGGTTGGGCACGACATCCAAATCGGCCAGGGCGGGGTCGGGAAGATGGTTGGCGGTCGGCAGCACCAGTCCCTGGCGCATGGCCTCAATGCCGAGCGCCGCCTCGATGCCGGCCGAGGCGCCGAGACTATGGCCGACCTGGGATTTGTTGGCCGAGATCGGGATATGCGGCAAGCGGTTGCCGAAGACTGTCCGCATGCATTCGGCCTCGGTGGTGTCACCGGTGGGAGTGGATGTGCCGTGGGCATTGATCGCTCCTATATCCTCCGGGCCGATGCCGGCATCCTCAATGGCGTCCCGCATGGCCTGGATGACGGTCCGGGCGTTGGGTCGGGTGAAATGGTGCGCATCCGAGTTCCAGCCGATGCCGGCAACCTCGGCCCTGGGCAGCAGGCCATGGGCGCGGGCGGCCTCCTCGGCGGCCAGGACCAGTATGCCGGATCCCTCGGCCAGGACGAAACCTTTGCGGTCGGCACTGAACGGTCGGGATGCCTGGGTGGGATCGTCGAAGGAGCGATCCTTGGGGCCGACCTTGATGGTGGCCAGCATATTGGCGAAACCGAGAATGATCTCAGGGGTCAGGCAGGTCTCGACTCCGCCGGCCAGGGCAAAATCGCAATCGCCGTCCCGGATCATCCGGGCGCCGATGCCGATGGCGTGGTTGCCTGAGGCGCAGGCGCCTTGCGGCGAAAAAATAGGCCCGGTAAAGCCGAGCAGCATGCCCGCCTTACCGGCGGGAAGATTGGCGCAGAGGTTCGGCAGCAGGTAGGGACTGACCTTGAGCGGACCCAGGCGGGTGTAATTGTCCATCGCAATCCGGTAGGCGTCAGATCCATTGAGCGCCGATCCGATGAGGCAGGCAGTGCGCGGACCGGTCTGGTTGTTGATCGAAAGGCCGGCATCTGCAAGGGCCTCGCGGCAGGTCTCCATGGTGAGGAAGACAAAATCCGCGTTCCACAGCAGGGCGTCCTTGCGGCTGACGTAGGGGAGGAGGCTGGGGTCCCAGTCGGGAATCTCGCCCACCACCTGGCTGCGGGTTTCCACCGTGCACCGGGTCAGCCGGCGAAAGCCGGCCTTGCCGGCCGCCGCTTGCTCCCAGGTGATGGCGAAGGTGCGTCCCAGAGCGGTGGCGGCGCCATAGCCAAGGACCACGACCCTTCTGTTGAGCGGTGCCTTCATTGCGGTCTTCTTCTCTCCATAACCATGCGCTCAGGCGATTTTTCTGAGAACCGCGCAGGCGTTGCAGCCGCCGAACCCGAAGGCATTCTTTAGGACGTGTTCCTGAACGAGCGGTCGGGCGCCTTCGGTCACGCAATCCAGCTCCATTTCGGGATCGGGTTGATGGTTGATCGTGGGCAGCACTAGGCTCTCCTCCATGCCCCGCAGGGCGAAAATGGTCTCGATCACGCTGGAGGCGCCCATGGCATGACCCATCAGGGACTTGTTGGCGCTGACCGGCGGCAATTGGCCGGCAAAGATCGTTTGCAGGGCATCGTATTCGACCCGGTCACCGATCCTGGTGGAGGTTGCATGGGCATTGACTGCAGCAATGTCGGCAGCAACGATGCCGGCATCGCGCAGGGCGTCCTGCATGCACTGCTGGACCGTGTCCTTGGCGGGCATGACGAAATGGTGGGCATCCGAGGTCATGCCCCAGCCCGCCAGTTCGACGCTGGGATGCAGGCCATGGGCTGCGGTGAATTCCTTGGTGGCGAGGATGACCGCTCCGGCCCCCTCGGAGACCACAAAACCGCGCCGGTCGACGGAAAACGGGCGGCTGGCCCGCGCAGGCGGCTCGTTTTCCTGTCCTTGTTTCGGATGATACGCGCCGTTCATGGTGTGAAATCCGGCAAGGATCGGTTCGACCAAAGAGCAGTCCACAGCGCCGCAGATGGCGACATCGGCCCGATCATGGGCCAGCAACATGGCGCCCACCAGCATCGAGGTTAAACCGGTGGCGCAGGCGGTGATGGTTGAAAGGATCGGTCCCTTGGCGCCGGTCAGCATGGCGATCTTGCCGCCGATCATGTTGATGCAGGAGTTGGGATTGGCGTAGGGATGGGGCAGTTTCCGCTCAGACTGCAACTGCCGGTCAGCGGTGAGGATCGCATCAATGCCGCCGACAGCCGAGCTGTAGGTCACCGCCACGCGCGGAGCCAGGCCGGCATCGATATGGATGCCGCTGCGTTCCAAGGCGCGGGCCGCCGACAGCATGGCGTATTTGAACACCGGCGAGCTCCAGGCCGCCTGGTGACGGGCTGTGAGGAAAGGATAGTGGAGGTGATCGATCTCCGGCACTTGTCCAGCGATGCGCACCGGAAAGTCGTCACGCAGTGGAAAGCGGGTCAGCGGTCCGATGCCGCTTCGGCCGGCCAAGGCATTGAGCCACTGCTCCGCGAGCTCGCTGCCCAGCGGCGAAATGGCGTCGTACCCGGCAATGACCGCTCTTTTTCCCTCCGAGAACAGCACCAGCGCGCTACCAGGGGATGAATCGGTACAGCTTGGCGAACATCTCGTAGACCTCGATCCAGTTTTGCAGGTCCTCGGAACTGTTCATGTGGTCACGCTTGTTGACCATGACCCAGCTCATGTGGGCGGCTCCATCCTTGCAGGTCGTGCAGTCACGGGTCTCGGATGTGCAGCAACGGTGCATGGTCTTGAGATCCGAGGCCCAGCGGATGAAGTTGGTCAACCGTTTAGGGCGGGGCTGGCGGGTGTCGAGGGCATCGGTGACCGAGGGGCACTCCATCCAACCGAAGGCGCGGCCGCACATGGCGCCGGTGGTGATGATCCGGTGGTAGTATTTCGAGGAGATAACCGTATGAGGATAGCTGTCCAGCATCTGGTCCATCTCTGCCCGGACCGCGACCAGTTCCGAAGGCTGCCAGAAAAAACCGTCCACACCCTCATCGTTGGAGAGCAGTTGCATGTGCACCTTGAGGCCAACGTCCTTGATTCGGCGGATATTGTTCTCGATCTTGCCCAACTGCTTCGGCGTGATGGTGTAAAGATAATAGGCGTTAGGGTCGCCGGCATAGTTGGCGCTGGAGATGGCGAAGGTGTCCTTGCCCCGCAGGACGATCTCGTCGTCCGCAGCGCCCCACAGGGAAATACCGACCATCAGATCCGGAAACCGGTTGCGGTCGACCTTGATGATGCCGTTGGTGGCGCAGAAGGTAGGCAGGCGCCGGTAGAATGACTCGATCCGGTCGGGGCAGAGGGTGGGCTCCCCGCCGATCAGGATGGCCAAATTGACGCCACGGGCCATCTCGCTCTCGACAAAGGCGTGCCATTTACTCAGATCCTTCTCTTCGGAGGCTGCCTGGTGTTCGTTTGATGAAAAGAAGAAGCAGCCCTTGCAACGGAGGTTGCAGCGGTCGGTCACGTCGTAGATGGAGCTGCGGATATTGAGTTTGGAGATGCGTTTGTAGCGATCATGCCAGTGGGGATCTAGGAGTGAACTGACTGTTTTCATGCGGCGACTCTGCCTCTATTGACCGTCTGGAGGAGGCGTGACGGGATGGTCACAGAGATTGGGGCCTTTTTCATAGCCCCGGACCCAGACCGCCAGGTAGGTGTCGACATAGTCGAGCCAGGCGGAAAAGGTGTCGGGGGCGGCGGCATGACGATACATCCGGGCCGTGACCACGGCGCTGCCGGCCGCGTAGTGGCGGCAATCGGCGCAGTCGGTGTCCGGCACGCAGCAGGCGGCTTCGCGGTCCCATTGCAGGTCGGTCCGGTATTGCCGAAACGACCGGCCGAGGCCGACGGCGGTCGACGGATTCATCCGCGGATAGGAGCAGGAATACAGGGCATGCAGCGCCAGGGCATGGGTGTGGGCAACGATGTTGTAGTGCGAAAACAACACCGACTCGGGATAGTCGGCCAACAAAGTGGTCATCATCGCCGCCGTTTCAGCCAGGCTCTGCGGGGTATGCCGCAGAAAACCGGTATAGCCCACCGGCGAGGAAAACATGTTGAAGGTAATGTGCTGGCCCCCCTGCGCCAGCCGCCTGGTCACCTCGGCGGCCTCCGGGATGTTCTGCGGGGTGAAGGTATAGACAAAGACCGCCCGGGGGTCATCCTGGTAGTTGGCCATCTGCCGGTCGAGCATCTGGTCGGCCTTGCGGATGGTCTTGCTGGTGGCGTCGTTGCCCCAGACCGAGATATGGATACGGTAGTCGATCTCGCGGGGGATGGTCTTGAGACCGTTAGTGGCGATGGCGCCCAGGGGGATGGTTTCGGCGCAGATCTGGCAGAGTTCGGGCGCCAGCGCCGGCTCGGCGCCGGCAAGAACGGCAAAGGTGATGCCGCGTTCCTTTTCCGCCGCCATCAGCGTACGCCAAGCGGCAGAGTCGCCGTTCTCCTCGGCGAATTGCTTCTCGCCGTTGAAGTAATAGCACCCGTCGCAGCGGATATTGCAGCGATGGGTCATGTCGTAGGTGGATTCCCGGAGGAAGAAATAGCGTTTCACCTTTTCCCATCGTTCCCGAACGGCGGGAATGGCGATGATCTCGGAAAACTTCCAGCCTGCTTCCGGTGACGACTGGCCGGACATTTACTCGCCGCTGCTCCGTTTTTCGACGATATACCCGCCGATGATCCGGAGGGTGGTCAACTTGGGGTAGTCGTCCTCGTCGATCCTGATTCCGAATTCGTCGCGGATCACCAGGGCGATGGTGGCCAGATCCATGCTGTCGATGCCCACCTCGTCGACCAGGTCGAGATCGGCGTCGAAGGTTTCCGGGGTGACATCTTCCAGTTTGAGTTCATTGATGATGATCTCGGCTACGCGGAGGATGGTTTGCTCAAGGTTGTCGTTCATGGGTCGTTTCTGCATCCTGTTGATCTTCAAGGGACATCGTGCCAGAGCAAACGTCCTCTGTTTCATGGGTTATGCGAAAAGAGTAGAGGCCGTCCGTGTCCATGGCCGCGGCAAAGATATCGAGTCGCTCTCCCGGTCTGACGATCCGTTTGAACTTCACCCGGTGCAACCGCTTGATCCACAGGCGTTCTTGCCGCGCCAGGGCAATGACATCGGCGACCATCTTGAGCTGGGCAATACCCGGCAAAATGGGGTTATTGGGGAAATGGCCGGAAAACCAGGGCGAGTCGTCTTTGACCACTGCCCGAGCCCTGATGTCATCAGGCGCTGGCATCTCTAAATCAAGAAGCAAATACCACATGTTATCGGTTTGTGTCCAGGTAAAATATCAGGTTGAGCATTGAACTCTCCACCAAGACAGAAGGCCTCGGATACGAGTCAGGGGCGAGGCTCTTTCTTAGCGGGCCAGGTATTCCCAAAGCGGCCCGACCAACCCCCGTTGGCGCAGGGTTTGCGCTGTGGCCGCTACGGTTGCGCCTCCCGAGCCAACCAGCCAGTTTCTTCGTCCGGCGGCACGCTGGGCGACCTGGGCCTCGATCGCCGCCAGATCGATGGCGTCAGGTCGGTAGAATACCGGCTTAAGCAAATCGGCAGCCTGATCGATCTGGCCTTCGGCCAAGGCCTGATCGTAGAGGGCGGTGCCAGGATAGATCCTGATGCCGATGAAAAAGAAGAAAACGGTTTTATCCAACTGCTCGATCAAGTCGAGGCTCTCGGCAACGGTTGCCGCGGATTCGCTCGGCCCGCCTAGAAGAAAATAATGGGCCACATGGAGGCCGGCGGTGCGGGCCTGCCGGTGGGCATCCAGGGCGTCCGGCGGGCAGAAGGGTTTGCGCAAGACCTGGAGCATGCCCTTAGCCAGCGATTCCGTGCCGAATTCGACGTGCCGGCAACCGGCTGCGGCCATGGCCTCGAAATAGCCGGGCGGGTGCGCGATCGGCGCAAAGAAGGCGCCCCAGGGAATGGACAGGCCGCAATCCCGTAGGGCTTGGGCCACGGCCAGGCTGTGGCTGATGTCGGAGTTGAAGGCCGAGTCGGTGATGAACAGATACCGCGCTCCGGCCGCCTGCAAGCCTAGGGCGATCCGGGCGACCTGACCTGGCTCCGCCAAACGGTGCACGCCGCCCTCAACGCGGGGATAGGGGCAATAGAGGCAACGAAAGGAACAGCCGCGCTTGCTCTGGAGGTTGAGCATGCCGCCGTTGCGGATGTAGAAGTTGCTCTGTTCGTCCTGGATGGGAAGTCTGCGGGACAGTGTTCCCGGCCAGGGCGGCGGTTGAACCGCGACGCCGCCAGCCATCAATACCCCCGGAATTGCGGCGGGATCGTGCCCCTGCGCCAGGGCATCGACCAACAGTCCGAAGCGCTCGCCCTCGCCGATGATGCCGTAATCGGTCCCGAGGAATTCAAAAATCCGCTCCGGCATGATGGTGAAGCCGCAGCCGCCGCAGACAATGACGGCGGCCGACCGCTGCCGCAGCCAACTCACCAGTTCTTGGTAACCGTGCAGGAGGAACAGCGGATCGGTGGCGTCGGTGTTGTCGATGTTGCGGCAGGCGATGCCGATGATTTCGGGGACGAACTCGTCGAGCAAATCGGCCAGGGCAGCTTGGTCGATAACCTGCAAATCGGCGATCCGAACCTGATGCGCGGCGGACAGGGAACCGGCCACATAGTCCAGGCCGAGAGGGTAGACCGGATAGGGCGCGGTCAGGGTGTTGGGCGAGAGCAGCAGAACTCTCATGGCCGAAAAAACTCCATGGCGGTGAGGCATTGCCCTGTGCCCAGAACCAGCAGCCTGTCGCCGGGCCGCAAGGTGATGTCGCCCGACCCGACCAGGCCGCCGGGAACACTTCCGGCCTCGATAAAGGCGGCGGCCATGACCGCGGCTACGGCCGAGGCCGAGGCGAACTCGCCGGTGAAATCGCGGTAACGGCAGACAGGCAGCGGAGTGCCGATCAGGTCGAAGAATCGCGCTAATTGCCGGTCGCCCTCGGCGCGTCCGGCGGTGGGAATCCCGGCCAAGACGGCGGCCGTGCGGCTACGGATGGCCGCTGCTCCGCCCAGGGCCGCGATCAGCCGCTCCGGCAGATCATCGCCGCCGCCGCGCCCGTAAAAGCTCAAGCGCGTCAGGCATCGGGCCTGCTTGCCTTGCCGGTCGACATACAGAGCCCCACCGCCGTCGGCCAGGTTTTCAGCGGTAATGGAGGGATCGAGCAAGGGCGAGAACTCCGGGTGGCCCTCGTCAGCGCCAATGAGCAGGGCCGATTGACCGGATTCGGGCAGCAGGGTCTGCGCCGCCAGCAGGGCCTGTTCAAAGGAATAATCGCCGCCGCTGGCGGTGACGTTGGCGCTGGCGGCATTGAACAGCATTGCCGCCTGGCCGGCTGGGCTGTTGTGGACCGAGCCGACGAAGTCGATGGGGCTGGGAAACTGCTCGGCGGAGTCGGTCAGCCGCTGGAGAAAATCCCAGGTCTCGGAGAGCGCCCCCCAGCCGGTTCCCATGAAGATGGCGGCGGGCGGTTCCTTCTCCACCGTATCGGCCTGGGCTTCGCCGGCGAGCAACAGAGTCAGGCGAGCCAGCCGTTTGATCCGGCGGATGAGCTTGGCGGGTAGTTGGTTGGCCAGGGTGTCCTGCGCCATCTGCCCTGCCACGGGCAAGCCGAGGTGGAGTTGCGCAAGCGTCGCCGCCAGGGAGCCTGCCCCGGACAAACAGGCGCTGCCATGGATCGCCAGAAATTCTTTTTGTTCGACCGGGCGGCGCGGCGGTTTGCTCTCTGGCCCGCCGATGACCAGACAGCCGTTGTTGCCGCCAAAGCCAAAGGAGTTGGAGAGCACGGTGGCAACCGGTTGCTCGGCGCATGTCCTTTGGGGCGTGAAGCCGAAGGCCGGGTCTGGCTGGCGGCAACCAACCGTGCCTGGAACCAGGCTACGAGAGACGGCCAGGCAGGAGATCACAGCCTCGATCGCGCCTGCGGCCGCCAGGCTATGGCCGGTGGCGCCCTTGATCGAGGAAAGCGGCGGGGGTGGAGAGAAGAGTGAGACAATGGCCCGTGCTTCGGCCAGATCGTTGTCCGGCGTGCCGGTGCCGTGCAGATTGATGTAGTCGATGGCCTCGGGCGCAAGGCTCGCATCTTCGAGGGCCGCCATCATGGCGGCCCGGGCGCCCTGCCCCTCGGGATGGGGTGCGGTCGGGTGATGGGCGTCGCAGGAAAGCCCTGCGCCCAACAAGGCAGCAAGCGGCCTTGGGGGCCGCTCGGTGGTCAACAGGAGCATGCCCGCGCCTTCGGCCACGGCGAGCCCTTGGCGGGCAGCATCCAGCGGGCGGCAGCCGTTGCGGTCGACCAGCTGCAGGGAATGAAAGCCAAAGTAGGTCAGGCGGCTGAGCGAATCCACGCCGCCGGCGAGAATGGACCGCATCCGCCCGCCGCGCAGCAGATTCAAAGCCAGGGCAATAGCCACCGCCCCGGAGGAACAGGCGGTGGAAACGGTCAAGGCAGGGCCGGTGCAGCCGCAGAGGGCGGCAATATCCTCGGCCAGGCTGAACAGGCCGTGCCACCGGTAGGCATCCCGGTTGCGCTCCCCTTCCCGCAGAAGCTGTTCCGTGGTCAGAATGCCGCCGGTGGTGCAGCCGAGTATGATTGCATCGGGCGGGCTTGGACAATCGGCCAGGGCCATTTGCGCCGCTTGGCGGGCCAGCCGGTGGGCGCGCGGCGGCATCGGGCCTGAATCCAGTTCTCTGACCTGGCCGACCGGCAGCGGCGGTCCTTGCAGGAGGGGAAAAATTTCCAGGGGGCCTATGGCTGAACTGTTGGCCCGCAGGGCCGCCTCGGTCTGCGCCAGGCCGCTGCCCAGCGGACTGACGATCCCGGCGGAGGCGATATACACCAGTTTTTGGTTCAACCGGCTGCTCCCTGCCTGTTTGCCTGGATATGGGCGGCTAGAGACGCCAGGGAGGCAAAGACCTTCTCGCCGACCTCCTGGCTGTTGATCACCACCCCATAGTCTCGTTCCACCATGACCACCATCTCCAGGACGTCGATGGAGTCGATGCCGAGTTCCCCGCCCACCAACTGCGCCTGGGGATCGAACTGTTCGGGGGTGAGGTCGGTGAGGTTGAGCAGATGGATCAATTTGACCTTGAGCTCTTCGACCAGTTCATTCATCGTGTTGTGATTCACGTGTACAACCCTCAAGTGAGCAAACGGCGCCATCCTTGAAGAAGACCGTTTTTTGTAATTAAAAAAATAATGCAAGGATAGTGAAAATAGCTAATATAGCCTTTCCGTGCATTTGTCATCAAGACTGTGGCTTGTGCGCCAGGAAAAACAAGGAATTCCCTGTGGGGGCGACCGCAGGAAGTCGGCACGCGGCGTTGCCTAAATCCTGAGCGTTGAAGGGAACATGAGCGCCATTGAACTCGCCAATCTGACCACCGAGGATCTGCTCCCGCACCGGGGCGCCATGCTGCTCATCCATGAGGTTCTGGAAGTGGACGCCGTGCATGCGCTGACCCTGAGCACGGTTCGGGCGGATTGGCCGCTCGCCGATGCGCACGGGGTCGATTCCTTGATCTTGGTCGAACTGGCCGCCCAGACCGCCGGGGTATGTAACGGCTGGGAGCGAATCCAGACCCAAGGGTTGGACTCGGATCAGATGGGCTGGTTGGTGGCGGTCAAGCGGGCCGATTTCCTCATAGACCGCCTTCCCCTCGACAGCAAGGTCGAAATCAGGGCGGAGAATACCCTTGTTTTTGATAAATTTCGGGAAGTCACCAGTGAAGCCCATCAAGATGGTCGGCTCGTCGCGTCGGTGGTTCTCCAACTGTACCAAACCTGAAGAACGAACATGAACACGGCAAACACCCAGCAGGTGGCCATCGTCACCGGCGGCAGCGGCGGCATCGGCCGCGCCGTTTGCATCGAGTTGGCAAAAAGCGGCGCCTATCTGGTCGTCAACTATCTGCGCAACCAGGACGGCGCCGAGCAAACCTTGGCTGCGGCCCGGGCAGCCGGTGGTCAGGGCGAGATCTGCCGGTTTGATGTCCGCGACCGGGAGAGGGCTGAAGCGGCGGTGCTGGAGATCGCCGGTCGGCTCGGCTCCGTCGATATCCTGGTCAACAATGCCGGCACCCTGGCTGACGGCCTGTTCATGATGATGTCGCCGGAGAACTGGCACGGGGTGATCGAGACCAGTCTGCACGGCTTCTACAATATGACCCGCCCGGTACTGGAGCAGATGGTGCGGGCCCGGCGCGGGTCGATCGTCTCCATCTCCTCGGCCGCCTCGCTGATGCCCAACCGGGGGCAGGCCAACTATGCCGCGGCCAAGGCCGGACTCAATGCGGCGAGCAGGACGGTGGCTACGGAGGTGGCCCGTCTGGGCATCCGGGTCAATGTGGTGGCGCCGGGACTGATCGAAACCGAGATGATCGCCAAGGCGCCCAAGGAGCACATCAAGGGCTTGATCCCCATGGCCCGGATCGGACGACCGGACGAGGTGGCGCAAGTGGTGGCCTTTCTCTGTTCCGATGCGGCCTCCTATGTCACCGGCCAGGTGATCTCGGTCAACGGAGGAATGCTGTGAGGGCGTGCACCGTTCTCGGCCTGTTGTTGACCCTCCTGGTGGGGGCGACCGTTGCCCTGGGCAATGAAGCCGGCGGCGCCCCGGTCCGTCTGCATTCGGTGCAAGCCGATTTTACCCAGGAAAAACACCTCAAAATCCTTGTCCGGCCGCTGATCTCCCAAGGAACGCTCACCTTTCAGGCCCCCCAATCCCTGCGCTGGGAATATCTGCGGCCCATCCATACCGTGCTGTTGCTCCATGACGGCCGGATCAACAAGCTGATCAAGCGCGAGGGCAAGTTCGAGCAGGACAACGGCGTCGGCATGGATGCCATGCAGATCGTGCTTCAGGATATCGGCAGTTGGCTGGATGGCCGTTTCAGCGACAATCACTTCTTTACCGTCAGCCGCACCGGCGAGAAAACCGTGATCCTCCGCCCTAGAGAACCGGGCATGGAGGCGGTGATTAAAAGAATCGAGCTTCGACTTGGCGATGAGCTGGGCGTGGTGGATCGCGTCACCATTGTGGAAAGCGACGAGGCCACCACCGAGCTGATCTTTTCCGGGGTGATTCTCAACCAGGAAATTCCCGCCCAACGTTTCACCGAGCCATAAGGGCGGTGAGACTCAACATTAGAACACCCCTTTTCATCGACCAACGACGGGCAGCGGCCATCAAAGCTGCCCGCTTCGGGCTGACGGGCTATCCAACCCGCGGTAACAGGAGCCGGTCAAAGGATCGCTTGCGCCTTGAGCATGTTGTTGGCGTGCGGGCGCAAAGGCCAGAACCGCAAGGAGGAAAGGATATTTCCCGGCGGCTGGAATGCCCACCTCCCACCTCAAATTTGACAAGACGGTTTTTCAAAATTCCCTTGACCTTGTCCTGAAACAATGGTGGAACTGAATTTTTTTTTCCGCGGGTCAAATGCTGACAAATTTTTTTTCTGAATACGGCATGAAAAAGGTCCAGGTCATTTTCTATTCCCAGAGCGGCCAGTTGCGCACGGTGATCGAATCGTTCTGCGCACCCTTGGTGCAAAATGATCAGGTGGAGGTGCTGTTCACCCCGATCGAACCCACCACCGCCTTTCCCTATCCGTGGCGGTTCTATGAGTTCTTCGACGCCATGGCCGAATCGGTGCTGGATCGCGGCTGCGCCATAGAGCCGGTGGCCGTGGCGGCCGATGCCGATCTGGTGATTCTTGGCTACACGGTCTGGTTTTTATCGCCCTCCCCGCCGGTGGCGGCCTTTCTCAACTCGCCGCCCGCGCAAACGCTTGCCGGTAAACCCGTGGTCACCCTCATCGCCTGCCGCGACATGTGGCTGATGGCCCAGGAAAGAGTCAAGGCGAAGCTCTCGGCTCTAGGCGCCACCCATTTGGATAACGTTGTCCTCACCGATCAGGGCAAATCGCTGTACTCCTTTGTCACCACGCCGCGCTGGCTGTTGACGGGCAAAAAAACCGCTTTCTGGTTTTTCCCGCCCGCCGGAGTCGCAACCGGGGAAATCGCTCTGGCCTCTCGTTTTGGTGACCGGTTGCTGACGGCTTTGGCCCACGACCAGGAGACAAAAAATGCGCCGCTTTTGACTGGCCTGGGCGCGGTCCGGGTGGCCGATAAACTGATCGCCTCGGAAAAGATCGCCCTGAAAAGTTTCCGCCTATGGAGCCGCCTGATGGCCTGGGCCGGTCCGGCCAGCAGCTTTGGCCGGCGGACGGTGGTGAGCGTCTATATCCTTTTCCTCATCCTGATGATTGCCGCCTTCGTGCCGCTGAACCTCATCAAAAATGGAGTGGCCGCGCGGCTGAACCGGGAAAAGGCCCAGGTCGAGCGCCGCTACTATCAAGCGCCGAGTGGAGAATAGTCGTATGGCCAGGGACGTGTACATCAGAGCGCTTTCCGCCTTTCTGCCAGGCGCCCCGGTCGATAACCAAAATATCGAAGCCGTGCTGGGCATGGCCTGTGGCAGACCGTCGCGGGCAAAAAAGATTGTGCTGAGGAGTAACGGCATCAAAACCAGGCATTACGCCATTGATCCGCAAACCCGGCGACCCACCTACGACAACGCCGCCTTGACCTGTGAGGCGATTCGCGGACTAGAGCGATTCGGGCTGCGCCTTGATGCAATTGACCTTTTGGCCTGCGGCACCACCATGCCCGACCAAACCATGCCAAACCACGCCCTGATGGTGCATGGGGCTTTAAAAAATCCGTCCTGCGAAGTGGTTTCGGCGGCCGGGATCTGTCTGTCCGGCATCATGGCCATGAAATATGCCTGGCTGGCCATTGCGGCCGGCGACAAGGGCTGCGCCGTCGCCACCGGCAGCGAAAACGCCTCGGCGATCATGCGCGGCGAATTTTTTCAGCAGGAAAACGAGGCCGGGGCCAACCAACTCTCAAACTCCCCCGAATTGCAGTTCGACACCGATTTTCTGCGCTGGATGCTCAGCGACGGCGCCGGCGCGGCCTGGCTGGCGGCCAGCCCGAACCAAAACGGGCCATCGCTTAAAATAGACTGGATCGAACAACGCTCCTACGCCCACCAAATGCCGCCCTGCATGTATGCCGGCGGCGAGATCGTTGGTGACTCTCTCAAAGGTTGGCGCGAGTACAGCCCGCAGGACTGGGCCGCGAAAAATATCTTCAGCGTCAAACAGGACGTCAAACTCTTAAACGAACACATCGTGCCGGTGACGGTGGAAACGCCGCTGGCCGAACTGCTGGCGGCCAAACGTTTTGCGCCCGGCGAAATCGACTATTTCCTGCCCCATTACAGTTCGGAATTTTTCCGCGAACGGCTGCGTCGGGGCATGGAGGCCGTGGGTTGCGACATCGCGTCGGAGAAATGGTTCACCAACCTGACCACCAAGGGCAACACTGGCTCGGCCTCGATCTATATCATTTTAGAAGAACTCTTCAACGGCGGCAGGCTGGCGCCCGGCGAAAAGCTGCTCTGCTATATCCCTGAAAGCGGGCGTTTTTCCAGTGCCTTCATGCTGATGACCGTGGTCTGATGGACAGTCGCGACGTGCCCCAGGATCAGATCCCGGTCTTTGCCGGACACAGCAAGGCCGTATACGCCCTTGACTGCAGCGGCGAATATACGCTGGTTTCGACCAGCGGCTGGGAGGTGGAGGAAATCGTCACCCGCCAGGCCCTGGACGAGCTGGCGCATATGCGTCAGGAGGCGCTCGCGGCCCATCGCGCCGGCCAGCTTTCGCCCTTAGCCTACCAAATGTATGACAAAAAAATGGATGTCGCGACCCTGGCGCGGGAAAGCGGTTTCTGGCAATGGCGGGTCAGGCGGCACTTCCGACCTGAGGTTTTCAATAAGCTTTCCCCGAAAATCCTCGCCGTCTATGCCGAGGTCCTTGGCATTCCACTGGCTGAATTGCAACAGATTGACCATGCACATGATTAACC
>Ga0123354_10008536_pt1 | contig 15588 bp, 9 predicted proteins | sample TergutLab28metaG_2_FD_97872 | JGI IMG/M metagenome (GOLD analysis project Ga0123354, IMG submission 97872) | Labiotermes labralis P4 segment gut microbial communities from Petit-Saut dam, French Guiana - Lab288 P4 | ecosystem: Host-associated > Arthropoda: Insects > Digestive system > Gut ...
GTTTAAATTATTCAGTATCTATATTTGTTGAATAAATATATAAAATGCAACTTTAGAGGTTAGCGGTGCGGTACGACCACTATAGTTGACATTAGGCGTCAAAAGGTTAAGTAACTTGAGGGTTGTCTGACCGTGCATCTTCTTCATGAAATAAGGTGAAATGCCAACTTGATGCAACTAGGTAATTTTATTGATGTATTCTTAGCTCGCCATGTTTCGGGTACATACGCCCATCATCAGGAGCATTAGATGTTGAGTTACAGCATACAGTTTTTGGATGGTGGTGGTCTTAAAGAGTTGCTGCGTAGGTCATGTGTACGGTGTGGATGGTGCTGTGCAACTGCAGTCGCATGGCACCATCCACACCGTACACATGACCTACGCAGCGGCTCTCAAGACCACCACCCATCCAAAAACTCGGTGCAGAAAACCGTATGCTGCAACTCAACATCTAATGCTCCTGATGATGGGCGTATGTACCTGAAATATGGCGAGCTAAGAATACATCAATAAAATTACCTAGTTTCATCAAGTTGGCATTTCACTTTATTTCATGTATTTGAGTAATTTGTTCTTCATACAGAACCAATGGCAATTAGGTCTGCAAAACGCATTAACCATGTGGTTTTTAAATATTATTCAGATAAACTTAATGCTTCAAAATATTCAGCTGTCATACAAGGTTCTGTAGCTACAGCACAGGCCAGGCAAGCAGAGGTTCATAAACTAGCAATACACCAACAATTTGAAACCATCTACTCACTTGTATGGAGGACATAACACCATTTGCAATTGAGCTCAGCTTGCCAGCCACTTTTGTGACTCCCTGTCGAACACTCTCCTTAACATCTTCCAAGTCTGGGGTGCTAAGATGGCTTCCACTACTGCTATTGTGGCTGCTTCCAGTACCAAAGAAATCAGCAGATGAAATGCTTGATGATCCCTCAAATCTTGAAAGGTTTGCTTTGCGTTCCCACTGTAAAACAACAGTTACTGATATCGATAATATTGAAACTGGGAGATCAGGCTAAGTTATCGTACACAAGACGTTTAAAATTAATACAGGTTTACATGTGCAATACTACAGTTTTGAAACATGACTATATGCAAATATTTGCTAGCTGCTAGTTTTTGTCATACTGTCACAGGCAAGTCCTTGACCATATGTCAGTTTGACCCTCTGTATCCGCCACGGTCATCAACAGTGCAAATAGTCACATTTTAATATGACATGCAGTTTCAACTGTTGCTTTAAAACTGACTGTTTCTGAGGATTCAGGTCTTCTGGACTATAATGCTGTTATCACTGGATGAGTGGTTCCTTGCTTTTCAAAGGCAATATGAACCTTACAAACATCAGGAACCATGCACCCAATGAAACAGCATCACATCCTACAAGACCTGAATCCTCTATATCATCATGACAATCTCATATCTCACAAAGGTAAAGTTGTTCTAATGTATGCCATGAAAGCACATAGGAAGGAACAGAGAGCACTCACTCTTAACCTCTGAACTACTAGGGCTCCAGCCTGTTTAGTCTCAGGGACCGAACCCCTAGAACCCGATGAACTCGAGGCTGGGGGGGCACCCAGGCCAGTCTGGATGCTTTGGAGGAGAGAAAAATTTCCTGAACCTGCCACAAATCAAACCTCAGATCATCCAGCCTGCAGCCTGGTCACTACACCAACTAGGTTATCCCATGTATAAAACATGCCACACTTAGCGAATATAAGATATCTAAGTTTAATTGCGATACACCAGTGTGAGGAAGTAATGTTTGCTAAGTGAAACCCAAGACAACAAAGATGAAATTTAAATTCCCAGACAGAAAACCCTCACACAACACAGGCTGAAGCTTCCACAGTGAAAGATCATGGTTCTGTTGTTTGCTCTTACAGCACACTCACATTTTAAGAGTGCAGGAATCTTTAATCAATGCAATCATACTATCTAAAGCTTACATTATTGTCTGCTGAGTCACCAAAAAACTGTTCAGATGAAATGGCTTTGGCACTTCCAAATTTCTTCTGCGCTTCATTACCAACAGAAGATGAAGAGGAAGGAGGGGGGCCTGTTCTAGAGAGTGGTCGATCTTCAGATGTGTGGCTGCTTGAAGAGGGCTGCCTGCTTTCTGGTTCAAACGAACCCCACCCTTTGCCACCAGATCTATCTCGACTTGTGTTGCCATCAAGGAACATTGCCTCCAGACTCTTGTTTTCACTGGGACTACTTTTATACCTACCAAAATAAATTCCCAACAAATGTACCACAACAACAGACAAGCATTTTTAATAATTATTGCAGTCAAATCTCAGTACAAAATACTTGTTAACAAAATTCTCACACCAAGGGGCTGAAGGTGTGTCAGAGGATGGTGCTAAGGAAAACATTCAGACCTAAGACAAAACAGGAGGATACAGAAAACTGCAAAGGGCAGAGTTTCATAAGCTGTACTCATCACTGAACACTATTCAGGTGACAAAATCAAGGACAATGAGGTAGGTGGAATATCACGTGCACAAGGGAGAAGATAAATACATACACTATGCTAAGGAGTTCGTCAATAGCACAGCACCAAAATCAGTATTCCAACAATTTAAACACATATATATGTAAAAAAGGTAAAGGTAAAGTGATCCTGTTACAGGCCCCGTGGGGCCCAGAGGGTTGGTAGAGGTATAGCTCTACTCTTCCATGACTGCAGCACTAGAAGGGGGTGAGTGGTCAGCAGCATGCCCCGGCCGCACTTTACCCCCAGGGAAGACCCGGTACCCATTTTACAGGAGGCTGGGTGGGCACCAGGGCCGGTCTGGATGGGCAAAAAATCTCATCCCCACCAGGATTCGATCCCAGACTGTCCAGCCTGTAGTCAGTCGCTATACCGACTGAGCTACCTGGCCCACAAACATATATATGTACCACGAACAAACACAACAGAAACTTATGTAACTAGTGACACAGACAACAGCCAAAACCTGAAATGTTTGTAGCCACAGACATTATTATACAGCAATACAGACAATAACAATTAACTGTAAATTATATTTTACAGCCCAAAAAAGAATGAAAATCAACCCCGTTGTAAATACCAAACACACGTGCCTCTAGAAATATCCCATAGTAAAACAACGTACAGATACACACACAATCTCCATTTTGTTAATAACTGGATGATGGTAAGGGATAAGGAATGACTGAAAGCAGAAAGACTAATGCAACAAAAACTCACAAGAAACACACAGGTAGATCGAACTGGGATGAAGGATATTCATGTGACAATTGCAATAAGTGTATGAACAAGTATAAGATCAACCATAAATTTCAGATTGTATTAAAAAAAAAAACTTAATAGTCTTATTTCTAACCACAACAGTAGCTGCAGGAGCAAAAAAATAAATGAATAAAATGAAAGCAGAAAACCTGCAGAGCAGCCCACAAATTGCACCTGATGTTATATGCCCTGACAACAGTTGTTCCATTCCATTATTAATAAAGTGCTAACCATGAGGAATATTAATCAAAACTACTTAACATTTCTACAGGTACAGTCATGCGCTGCACAAAGACATTTCGGATGATGAAGGACCACATACATGACGTTGGTCCCATAATATTTTAATATTGTAATATAATATTATAATACTTACCATTGAGTTACAATTGCCTACACTATTCAGTGTGGTAACATGCTGTACAAGTTTGTAGCCTAGGAGCAATAGGCTATACCATCCAGGTTTGTGTAAGTAAACTCTGTGATGTTTGGACGACGACGAAATCGCCTAACGACACATTTCTCAGAACTTATCCCCATCATTAGGCGACACATGACTGTACTGTATTATTAAATTTTGGAAGTCTTATTAAAATTAAGCATATATACAGTGAGATTTGATGTTCTCATGGCAGGGAGTGAGAACTCCACTCTTCTGGGTTATTGCGCAGCAAGTTGTGGTTAAGAAAATACTACACATAGTGTAATAACCCAGAAGTGTGCAGTTCTCAGCTGCTACATGGCAGAAGCCTGAAATAATGCATTCTCATAGCAATGATGCAGAACATCCTAGTCTTCAGGGTCGTGAAGGTGAGTTATTGGGTGCGCAGTACCAAACAGCTCAAACAATCATAGTGCTTCAGTACAGGGAGAAGGGAGAATTTTGTTTGGACTGCTTGACCCTGATGATGAAGACAACAATCATTAATGTCAGAAACTGCATGGCTGATGACACAGCACCTCATCCTGGGAGACAATAATCTTCAAGAACACACTCATAGTAGAAACTCACATGCCAAAGCCTACAGATGGTGAAGAGAAATGGAAGTCATCAAAGAAACCATCGCGGTCAGAATCTCGATCAAATACAGATCTTGCAGAACTGCTGGCAACTTTACTGGGGCTCTCTTGCTCAATTGTCTTCATGTCACTTAAAGCAGAATGACTCACACCTCTGCAAACAGAGATAAATATAAGAAACAAGTGCATTTCCTACATAAGACTACTGATTCACAAGCAGAAACTTCCAAGGATTTGTAAGATTTGTTTTTTTAAGAACCCTGAAGGCAAGTACTGTTTTTGAGGGTATAGTGCAAGCTTAATTTGGGGGGGGGGGATGAGTTTTAGAATTAACATTTTGAAGTCCGAAATTCATGTACACACACATTTAAAAGTTCAGTTCCAACTTCATACGAAACACTTCATCTCCATGACAAAACCAACAACTGAATACTGTTTACAGAAGAAACTGTTATTCGTTCTTAGTCACATCAGAAACATAAATAGGCACTTAACAACCATAACCTGGTTTGTGTACCAGTGCTACAGAACACAGCACCTGTGTGGGCTAGAACACCTGCACATTTTGGGACTGCATCTCCTTTTATGACTGGGGACATTATAAATCTGCCTCTCTGTACATGATCTGAATTACTGACAGCACATTACACAAACAGAACAGAGAAATGGCGAGACAGAGATATGTTAAGCCATGATTTCTTTACATGAGAAAAGTGACCCAAAAGAGAAAAAGTGGATGTCCTTCTACCCTGACTGAGGTTTTCCCACGCTTTTTCCTCAGTTTTAAGGCCCCAGTGTATAACTTGCAAAGATGGGGCACAGCCCACACTCTTCCAAAATTAATTGTGTTGTTCTGTGTATTGTTTGTGTGTAAATGTGTACTGTAATACTGCCACCAGGTGTCAACCTGATTGCAGTTAAATATATCTATCTATCTATAAAAGTCAATACACTTGACAATATATAAACAAATAATAACTATGAAGTATAAACTGCTGTAACATCCTTATTTAATGCTTCATTGACCGTCACTGGACATGAAAACTTATGTATGTATGTAGGTAGGTATGTACTGGGACTTAAACTACAGAACTACAACAGTATATTTGGAAATCCAATACATTACCCAAAAACAGATGGTCTTGTTTTGAAAGTTTATTGCTCTGACACAGAAGGGCAGCAATATTTTCAACAGCTGTCATACTGTGCTGCTACATAATATTATAGTATCACATAACACTAGAAATGACAGCACTAATCCTACAGTGCCAAGTTCCATGGATCTATAACACATACTTCCTCACAACAGTAAATATGGGGAAATCCCTCCAATGTTTCTCGATTTTGTAGTTCAGATGAAATGCTAACAGATGTCATGTACTCTCAGACACAGGGGGGTTTTAAAAGGTTGGAATCTTTGACATTGGTTAATACACGCACCTGGATAAGGTCAGAATTTTTGACAGCCATGTGTGCCAAGAAAGAATGTGAGGGAGTGGGGGTACAGCTCCACTCATTCTTAACCTCAGCACTATACACAGGTAAGCAGTCAGCTACATGCTGCAGCCACTTTAACCCTAAGAACAAGAGCTCCTGTACCCACTGAAAAGAACTAGATGGCCCTGAAACCTGGACTAGATGCTTTGGGGAAAAGAAACATCTGTTGCTCCAGCTTGGAGCTGCGGAGTCATCCTGCTCGCAGCCTAGACATTAAACATCCATGTAGAGGGCCAATAGAATTTGTTTTGGCAACAATTATTTGTAAATTTGCTTGGTGTTGTAGTAAGTGCAGTGTCACACACGTACTCCACACAACTTACGTCCGTGAAGCAAAACCCATTCCAAGCCTCTCAATCTGCTGGGCTTTCATAGGATCGACATGTTTTAGCTTCTCTTGCTCCTTCTTCTGTTGCAAGCTCAAGTCTTGGTATGCTAGATGCATAGAAGCTATCTGCAAATTGTCCAATCAACATCAAAATCAATTACAACTCAAAGAAAACGTCTTGAAAATGGAATAAGTTACAAAAAGAATCACAATCCTTTCATCATGAACACTTCAATCTTCAAATCACACTGGCATTTTCTCTCCTTAAATTCTTCCAGTTACCATATTCATGCACATTCAAGCTACCCATCTGATTTAATGTGATCCAGACCCATGCATTAAATTGTAATGTATATATAGACAACCAATGAATGCACTTTGTTAAACTGTATTTTTATTTCACATTGCTGGGGCATGTGGCAGCGTAGTTAGTTAAGGCACTGCACTACAAGCTGGAAGGACATGGGTTCGATTGCCTATGGTGTCATTTAACATACTTCTTCCAGCAGAACTATGGCATTGGGGTTGACTCAGCCTCTAACAACAATCAGTACCAGGAATATTTCCTGGGGGGTAAAGGCAGCTGGTGTGAAGGGCTGACAACCTTACCAACTTCATGTGCCGACTGTCTCGAAATCTGGGAGCCTCAACCTCCTGGAACCCTCAGGGCCTGTTCAGGCCTGTAAAGGGACTGCTTTACACACACACACACCATCAGGGCATCTTAAAGAGTACTAATAAAAGATACAATAAGCTATTAATCTGTATAGGTAAACATCACTTGGAACAATGCTTAACATCTTAGGTACTCTCTGTTATAAAACAAAGTTGGTTTATATATTGATAAAACAGTTATAATCCAAATAGTGTTAAAACAGGTAAAAAAGGGCATGTCTCTGTTGTTGAATGCATTTTATGTACACCTATATCAATTTAACCAGTCTGAAGCCAACCACAGTACAACATACACCCACATCCACGTTAACAGGGTGCATATAAACTGCATTCAACAACACAGACACACCCTGTTTTAACATTGTTTTGAATTTTAACCATTTTAAACCAACTTGGTATTATAATAGAGAATACCTAAGATGTTAGCCATTACACCATGTGGTTTTACCTACACAGATTAATAGCTTACAGTATGTTTTATTAGTACTCTTTATGACACCCTGATGACGATTGTGAATACAAATGAAACATGTTGGTGATCAGCAATATGGAATAAAAATACAGTTTAACAAACTGCATTGGTTGGTTGACTATATATATCCATCTAATTTTGCATGCACAGCTGAATAAATTACAAGTTCCTCCTTGAGTCATTTCGTCCATTATCCTATTACCATTTTTCACATCCAAATAAAACAAAGCAGTAAAATTATGGAACAAGAAATAACAAGTACACACAATACGAATATAAAGGGAACACTTGAATACGGCCTTTCATATATGAAATAGCATGCTTTACAAAACACAATGTGTAGAGCAGGGTTTCACAATGAAAACAAATGACATAAAGACTGGTAATGAAACTGGGCAATGAACAGACTGCAGTTGCATCACTGAATTCACAACCCACATCTTCTACAGTATACCTGCTTCTGTTCCTCTTCAGCTGTTTTCTCTGCCAGAAGCTTTGCCTCCTCAGCTGCTCGCACCTTCAACTGGTCAGCCATTGCTGCTTCACGTTCAATATCGGCAAAGTTGGCCTTCACTTTCTGGGCCCCCAGACCTCCTTTCTTAGCACCTAGCTGTTGGACAAATGAAATTCTATTCATTTAATTACCACACTTAATCCCATAAAATGTTTTCAGGCAGACAGCTGCGTCAAGGTCAGCCCAAGAACATTTTATTGAATTCTGTCACTGCAAAAGCTTCAAGACTTATACCATGCTAATAAGATGAGTCTCACTTTTACTAAACAAATAACAAGTCATGTCTTTAGAATAAATGACAACATAATCTGAAAGAAGGTCTTGGAACATAAAAAAACAGTAGAAAAATGTCCAACAGAAAGACCAAGGTAAAGGGTAACAGTAAAGTTCACCCTAGAACAGACCATGAAGGCCTAGAGGGGGAGTAGAAATATAGCTCTACACTTTCTTTAACCTCAGCACTAGATGGAGGGTTGGTGGTCAACACCATGCCCCAGCTGCTGTACTCCAAGGAAAGAACCTGTACCCATTGTACAGGAGGCTGGATGGATGCCAGGGTTGGTCTGGGTGGGTGCAGGAAATCTCGCTCCCCACCGGGATATCCCGGACCATCCAGACCCTAGCCAGTTGCTATACTGACTACGCTATCCCAATATACTGGTAAGAATCACAGGTTAGGAAAGATGTCACAGCAAAGACATAAATTAAGGCCCACATACTACACTTGATCTCACAGGGAAGTACAGCAGGAAGAGCATCCCCATTCCCATGCACCTCTGACAGGAGTTCAACTGACTTCAATCAGGGGCTACAGTTGAAGGAACCACTGAACAGAAATGTTGCAAAAGCAATGAGAAAGCACTGGCTTAAATGACCTCAGCTGACACGGCAACAAGGAGGGCCAGCTGACAGGTGTGAAGACTGACTGAAGTGCTAGGAGGCACTCATGCGACTAAATCAAGATCACAATAAGGAACTATAAATTTATTTTGTTGCAGAAATTTTTGTTTTGGGGATTAAAGCAAAGTTTTCAGCAGTCCTCTGAAACGGCCTTGTGCATTAAAAGTGAACAATGACACCTTAACAGTGTGTTCAGTAATCGTCTCCATACCCCTGAACGCTTGGTTTGTTGTTTCCTGCCACCTATCGTTGGTTTACGAAGCTCCTGCTGGGCAGTATCAGGCTGGGTGATCAAGGCGGCATCAACATTTGGCTGTCCTCTCACCAGATTCATGGCCGGATCTGTAGCGGCAGGCTGAAATATAGACAGACATCATCATGGACAAAATATTTATGAGATGACATGACATATCACCAATGATTATCAGCAGGAGAGTAGTGAACTTTTACAGTGAGGATGGAGGCAGCAGGTTCCTCTGAAACATTGGTAAATATCTGCCATGACAGCCAAAATCTCTACTCTGGTTCATTTAATGACACTTTCAATAGCTCAGGCGATATACTGAATGGCAAGGACTGCTGGTGAATAATGAATTGGAAAAGATTGAAATGAAGCTGCTGAACAATGAATTTAGGCATCACCCCAGCATATACTGGGAAGGACTTAGGAGAATTGTGAAAACATAAGTCAGGGTAACAGTCTGAAGGCCAAGATTTGGAGAGGGGGAGGGATGGCAGGAGGGTGGGAGTGTTGCAAGATTGAGGTTTCAACAGCTGTTTTGCTGACAATTTACGTCGCTTGAGACACAATACAGTTTCACATCCTATAAGAAATGAATGCTCAAACAAAAAGCTGTTGTGATATTACAGCAGAATACACAAACCCACCAGTCCTTTCTCCTCACCTGAAATGGTTCAAATTCTTAAGCATTCAAAACTGCTGCAAAAATAAAACAGTCAAGTCCAGTAAGACTTGAGGAAAAAGCATACTGGGTATAAGGTTTACAAATCAAATAATGTGAACTAGTACAAGACATGTTGTAGAAGGTAATAAACTATGATACAACATCAGAGAAGCAAACATGAAGTTGTAGCAAGTCTGTTGGCAGGAGAAAGAGGAGGATGTGATGGGTGTGCACTTCTGAAAGAAGGGATGTATGGGAAAATTATTATGTCCCAATGCCTTCCTAAAGAGGACAACAAAGAAGTATTTCATTTCCACCATAAGTGCACTAAAACTTACCTCTGGTGTTTGCGCCTTGAAGTTATCTGTCTCCTCAGAATTATTACTGTTATCAGCACTTAATGATGTTGTGAAGAAATCTTCCTCCTTCTTTTCCTCTGGTTGAGTTTGTTCGGAACCTGAGTCCAAGTGAAGCTACCACAAGAATTACAACATGTGCACACAGTGAGACAGTCAAAACAAATTTTAGATCTGTAGATGTACAAAACAAGCCAAACCAAGCAGAAAGGTGGCAATTCTGACAAAAAGTTATTCTCATATGAACGCCACAAGTGAAGCATAACAAATACTCAAAATTGGAAAGATGTCATGCAGAAAAAACTTCCAAATATTAATTTTAATTGAATACACAAAAAATCAAACTTTTCGTATAGTTAACTGTTCACTGAAAAGTTACAACTTCTGCAACAGCTTTGGTATATAAAAGCAGGTAAGATCCATGCCCTACACTGATCTTTGTACACTAGGGACATTCCTCAAATGATGACTAATGTACATTCCTTAGCACTTTCGCAGCACTCAAACATACCATTCCACAACCACACAACTTCGTGAAAACATGTACACACTGCCATTCAATCTCATTTATAAATTACATCTTTATCACAGCACAAAGTGCAGTAACATCACAATCAGGCAGTGAATGTTTTTAACTTCTGCCTTCACTCTAACAAAAAAAGGCCGATAAGTTCTAGCACTTACTTCAAATGACGTCCATATCTAGATATATTACATAACCACTGCCACCGGGTGACAACCCAATTGCAGTTAATAATAATGAAAACAACAACAACATAAGCAACAATTATTATTATTATTATTATTATTATTATTATTATTATTATTATTATAATTATATGTCTTGGGCGAATATGCTGCCTGCTGCCAGCAGGCTCCTCTGAACTCTTTGTTAGCAACTTCCAAGAATATGTCAAAATGTCCCAAAACACAGTCACCATCTACCACACTACACACTCTAACATCCAGAACCCTGTATTTTAACATTTCATTGCACCTCTCCTGCTGGCTATCCTGCCAGCCCAGATATTTTTAGCAGTACGAAGGTTGCAGTATTTTGGTTGGGGGTGTTTCAGCAAAAACTGAGACAATGATCTACAGATGCCCAAGGAATTATAAAATGTTGATGCATGCACCACCTACCAACAGATGAGAATACTATGCCCTGAAAGAATGTTCCACAGGAGAAGAATATGACCTTGTCATCAAGTGTGTTACTATCTGACCATGGTCAAATGAGGTAGTTTAGATAAACCACCAGTAGCAAATAACCAAACTTTAGATATGGTGAATGTGTAGTGAGAACCTCAAACCTCACATAGTAATAATCTTTGTGTGTATAAGCTAATGTTTGGTGCACATGCACATGAGTATATATATAATATGCCCTGACCTACATTTTCACATGAAACATGGAAACACTATTTAGTATCCTTACCATTCCTCCAAAACAGTTAAATAATATGAAAACTAAGTTGTTAGAAAGTGATACTTTCTGAAGAGATCACAAAATTATTTTACCAGTACTGGAAAACTTGTTACTGTGGTGTAACCAAATACCATTAGTATTATCAAATCACAGAGAACAAAACTGATGCAACATGGACCTCACATGAGCGATTAGAAATGCACAAAAAAGGGTAGTCAGAGAACCTGAAAGTAAAGCAACTCTTGGAACCTACATACAAACAGGACAATAATATTAAAAATGAACTTAAAAAGATAGGGCAGGAGAATGTTCACTTTAGAAATATGAACCTCGGTAATGACTAGTAGTGGGATTTTGTGAGTACAGTGGGTAAAAGATATGAAATTTCTTCAGCAGTTCAGCAATTATTGATTTCTCAAGAAAGACTAAACTCCATGTATGTGGCAGGAGATGTGGTTAACAAGAAGCGAAAATCTGTTAAGTGCTGTCACTAAGCTAATACCCAATAATGCCACAAAATAAACACAAGAAAACTTCCAAAGCACACATGGTGTTACAGAAAGCAGGGTGTGCAGGCATTCATAATCTATAAATAATATTATTTGACTGAATTACACAACACTGTGGTCAAGAATGCTCACCACAGAAGGTGACGTCATGTTCTGAGAAGGAGAAACTATAGCAGTCACGGTAAGTGCCCCCAAGTCAAGCTGTTCAATAAACAAACAAACTCAGCTACAAATATACAGACACAAAACACAAATGCATATTCAATTATGGTCTTCTGTGATGTTATGCTGTGCAGTGTGATAAGCTGTAACATTCTGCAGGAACATGACTCCGTATTCAATACTGAAGAGTGAGATGAGTGAAGAGAAGTGGTATGTGTTATGGGAAAAGAGGACAAGGGCTATAAGTGAACCATTGAGAAACAAACATGCCTTGAGGCTTTCACAGTGACAGAATTCAATAAAATTCACCAGTCTGTCCATGTAGCCTGTTGCCATGGACTGGCTGTGACAGAACCAGTGAAGATACAGTTACAGCCCAACAACTTCAACAATATTGGAAGCTGCATGTCAGGTGAGTCATTCTGACCGATATGCTGAAACAGACCAGGAAGTCGTCCAATAGGAATCAGGCCATGTACGGCACACTTCAAACTCCAGTTCTGTTCTACCATGAACTCTGGCCTTTTGCATACAAATAATATGGGCAGGATGGGTGTCAAGTCCTAACAGAAACTCAGTGATGCACATGGAGTCAATTCATGAAACATTCTTTGATTTGAATCACCTGATGTTGGAAGCTCAAGAAAACTTTATAGGGATGAGAATCAGTGACTAAACAAAGGGTTCCCAACAAAACAGACCTCTGTCCACTACAGCACATACCATCCTCTTCACTCAGTTCATCATTTTACCCTGAGGATGGAGGCAGCAGGTTCCCCCAACTCTTGTGCCCACCTACCAAAATACATTTCCCCAGAAGACTGTAATCTTACCCCTAATTCTACCAAGAAGGATATTTAAATTCCAGCGCATGGCGTATGACACAAGAATTATTTGAAGAAAAAGATAAAATTATGAAATCAAGGGCATTTTGCTGAAAATAAGAGATTAAGCAGCATGTGTTAAAAATGCAGTAAATTTTCTTGTTACCTAAATATACAAACAGAATGTCTTGGGGTGTTTTCCTAGATGTGTAAACTTGTGCTGGTGCAGGTCTTTAAAAGATTAATATTCACCACTGTGATAATCTGAAATCTTAATACATACTTCAATAAGGGAAACAGCCAGCACTACCATATATAGATGCAAACACAGGACAGGCCTGTGAATACAGCTGTTCTGCAAGGAAACTTAGAAAAATACAGACAGATGGAAAAATGAGTAGCTGAATCAAATCCACCATATGTATGACTCAACATTCAGTGAAAATCTACTGACACAAAGAACCACACTTTAAATTAATGACATACAATAAGATTAAAGTCTTCTGAAATGGGATATCAAGCAGTCTGCTACCTATCTATGAAATTAACACAACCACATATCAGACTATAATCTTAAAATAGGTACAAGTAAAACTGTCCCTGTCCATGTGACAAAGGCATATTGCTGCAAAGGTACAGCTCCACACATTCTTAACCTTGGCATTGGATGGAAGTGTGTGGGGTCAACATCGCACCCTGGCTACTTTACTGCCAGTACCCATCGAATGAGGTCAGGCATGCCCCAGAGCCAGTCTAGACAGTTCACATAAAAAGAAACATCTTAGGTCCCTGCCAGGATTCCAACCCCTGTCTGTCCAGCCTATAACCCAGGATTATAATCTAAATAGTAACCAGTCTACTAAAGACAGAACCAGAGTCAATTGTGGTCAGTAAGGAAGTCATTAGGCTTACTAGCAACAGAGGATAGTGTACAGAATTATTTTTGGCTCAAATTGTGACTAGAAATCCAGATATGAAACTAAGCATACATGAACTCATTTAAGGGGAGCCTAAACATGCAGAGAAAACTCTGCCACTTTCATCAACCTCATTACTCTGTGACAAAAATAACTTTACTGCGCATGTGTTACTGAAGTCACACAATGCCAAAATAAATGTCCTAATACTGTCTCCCAGCACAGGTGAAAAGTAAATTCATTCATCCAAGAATATTTTCACCATAAAATGCAGTGACATAAAAAATATGCCAGAAATCCACCTAATAACATGAACACGAAGAAATGATTTTTCCCTAACAAAGTAATGGAACCCTCTTATAATACATCCTGCAGGAACAGAAGTAGATTCTCTGCAAGGTGGTAAATCCCCTCCATTCACGACTCCTTTGTCAGGCCACAAGAAGGACTGTTTTCAGACTTTCATACCTGCAGTGATTCTTAAAACAGTCTTTGCTCAGAATTTGTACTGGCCAAGACAGGACTTAATCTGCTTTCCCCCTCCTGTAGTTCTGGGTGACAATCATTCACATGACACTGCCTGTATGATAACATTACTGTTAATGCCTAATACCTTAGCCCAGGCCAAGCCATGTTTCAGGTTGTAAGCTGCAAGTCTGTCTCCACCAAGGCCTCAATTCAATCCCAGGCCAGACAGGTGGTATTTGTGGACTCAGTGGCAGTGGGACAGGGTTTTCTCCATATACCTATGTTTTCCCATGTCAGTATCATTCCACCAGTGCTCCACACTCATTCACTCAGTCACCCTGTGCTATATGATCTTCGTAACTGACATGACTGTTAAAACACACATAAAAAAATACCTTAGTTCCATGCAATCTCATTGCCTGAATGGCTATCTGTTGCAGCTTCTCTCTGTACAGTTGAGCAGCACGTGATGTGTACTTCTGCTGCGAATCAGTAGTTGTGCAATTGTGTTGTCGGAAGAATGTCAACTAAAATAAAAAAAATATTTTACTTTAGTCCTCATTTCAACTTCAATATTCCATTGAATATACCATGGATATTCATTTAGGACCAATGGTCAAATCCAGCCTACAATGCTTTCTGCAGGTCCATGAATGGGGTGAAAAAAACTTAAGAATCATGAATCTTCACTTAGCTATATTTGGCTTCATAAATCAATATTTCTGTATTTGAAAATCTTGCACTAACTTTAAATCTAAGTTTTGACTTCAAAAACTTATCACACTGGTGGAACCACACAGTTGGACCCCAGCCAAAACTGGTCTCAGCTGGTAATTTTTATGAGTGCACATGCCATAATATTACAATATATCTTAATTTTTGTTTCACTATTCCAGTTCCACATAATTTAAAACACAATAACTACAGGGTGGGGCATAAAGATCTCCCACTTTTCGAAGGGGCACTGTGCGGGCTTTAGTGGAGGTAGAGAGATGGGGGTAGTGTCATGCGATTGGTTAGACTCCACCATTGTCAGTACCAATAATGGGTTGGACCAGTGAACATCTGGGCTTTGTTGTTGAGGCATATTATGAGAACAACTGTTATGCAATAGCGACGCAGAGAGTGTTGAGGCTCACTTCCACCTCAGTGGAGCCGTAAACAAGCAGAATTTTCGCTACTGGGCTGAACGTAACCCTCGTGAACTCCAAGAATGACCGCTTAACTCTCCTTGTGTAACTGTTTGGTGTGCAGTTGCCGAATTTGGTGTGATTGGCCCGTACTTTTTTGAGGAAGGTGGTGCAACAGTAACTGTGACCTCCGACCGGTACGTTGAAA
>Ga0123354_10008537_pt1 | contig 15588 bp, 4 predicted proteins | sample TergutLab28metaG_2_FD_97872 | JGI IMG/M metagenome (GOLD analysis project Ga0123354, IMG submission 97872) | Labiotermes labralis P4 segment gut microbial communities from Petit-Saut dam, French Guiana - Lab288 P4 | ecosystem: Host-associated > Arthropoda: Insects > Digestive system > Gut ...
ACAGAGATCGCGGAAGCGCTAGGTGTGGACCTCCCTCAGCTTCCGCTCGTTTTGTCTGCGGCTCAGTGGCTTGAGGAACAGGCATTGGCAGACGGCGCATTCGGACTTGCGTTGGGACTCCCGCTTCACTTGGGTCTTCCTCCATTCGTAACCGGCAGCGACCTGATCCTGAAGGTATTCACCGAGGACATGAAAGCTCTGACCGGTGGGTTCCTGATCGTCAACGACGATGCCGTCGAATCTGCAAACATGTTCGAAGAGATCATCCTTCAAAAACGCAAAGAGCTGGGCCTGCCGTAAGACAGCGGACTCAGACAAAAGAAGAAGCTTCCTTCCCATGGGACGGAAGCTTCTTCCAATTAATTTTTCATCATTTCCAATTATCTGTCAAATTTCTATCCAATAGGCATATATCATCAGTTCTCCTGCAGGAGTATGAGCATCATGCCAACTCAATCTTTCTATGAGATGTTGGAGATAGACACGCCAGAAAAAGCCAAGAGATTAGCGAGGGCCTTCGAAGAGGCAGATGCCAGAGGTACCTATCAGCCGAAAACAGATATTCTCAAAGAGTTCGAAGAAGGCAAAAAACAGATCAGGACAGCTCATATTGATATTCCCCCTTCAAGAGCTACTTTAAGGGCGGAATGAAAAAGGTAAGAAAACTCTACTGTCAGGACCCGCACGTGGTGATGACCGTGTACCGCTTACGCTGATTCCTAAAGGAACAGCGAAACCACCGATCTTTCCAGAAAAATGATTCCTGCAGTTCTCTTAGCACCTCATATATTGTTTGTATCAGACCAAGCGACAATGTTGGAATTGCCTGCGCTCGGTATTCCGTCATACGCGGTCACTAAATATGAGGTCGGCTGAAGACCTCCGGAGTATGATATGTAGAAGTAACCAGATGGTCCGAGGTTCGATGCCATTGCAATCGTGAAGCCACCGCTGAACGTTATGTATATCTTTACGTAACTCGCACCCGCAGAAAGATCAACAGTACCGCTGATCTCAACGCTTGTTCCTCCGGAAGAAGCGTTTGATGAAGTTATCACTGAATCAAACGAAACTGTAACAGTCTGATTATCTGTTATGTTAGATATTTTGTAGACACCACTCTCGGACATTAATTGAACGCTGTTAACATACACATTCGCAACACGGTTTATCTCATATGCTGGATCGACCGTCATTATGAATGAGAATGATCCTCCGCTCTCGACTGACAATGATGAACCGTTCACAGGCGTAAGAGTGTATCCGGTTCCGGACATCAGAGTCACGTTGTATGATGATGCTGTGCTGGGGCCGACATAACCGAGCGAAGTGAGAATCGGATATCCATTGTTCACTCCTTCAACAACAGTCCATACTCCACCGTCGGTAAAATCCCATCCTCCGCTTCCTATGTAATAGATGGAGTTGCCGTTCTGAGCATCTTGAAGTGTCGGCGCCATCTGTACTGTAGTCTTCGCGCCGGATGATTGGTCTCCGGTGCCACCGTCTTTAAGCACCGAAGTTAGATCCGCAAGGTTGCCGCAAATTCTGTCTTCAGACACTGAATTGGACGACACTGTGCCTGCTATGAAGTAGCAATTCGATATTTTTTCTGAGGGGGCTGCCCAAACATTACCGACTATGCCGCCTGAATAAGCAGAGTTTGAAGGTGCGGCTGAAGCGGAAACATCGCCAGAGTTGTAGCAGTTCGATATTATATCTAAGAGTGAAAAACCAACTGTGCCGCCTGCATATGCTAGGCTTAATGATGTAACAGAAACATCGCCAGAGTTGTAGCAGTTCGATATTAATGCCGAGCTAATACCGACTATGCCGCCTGCGCATATAGAACTTGAAACATCGCCAGAGTTGTAGCAGTTCGTAATTGTTGCCATGCCTACATCACCGACAATGCCTCCCGTTACACATTCAGATGATGAGAAGGAGACCCCGCCGATGTTATTGCAATTCGATATTATTGCCGAGTCTGCAAAACCAGCTAAGCCACCTGCGTGTTCATCACTTGAAACATCTCCGGTATTGTAGCAATTCGAAATAATTGCTGTGTTTGCAACACCAGCTATGCCGCCTGCGTATGCGTAGATTGAAAGTGTAGCGGAAACACTGCCAGTGTTATTGCAATTCAATATTATTGCTGGGTCTGAACAACCAACTATGCCACCTGCGTATGCATAGTTTCTCGAAGATATGACTGAAGCAGAAACATTGCCCGTGTTATAGCAGTTTGATATAATTGCCGAGACTGCCTCGCCAGCTATGCCGCCTGCATTTGCGGTGTAGTTTGATAGTAATGAAGTTGTAATAGCAGTGATGGTGCTGTCGACCACGCCGAGGTTCTTTATCTGAGCCTCGGTCACATATCCAAAGAGCCCTGCATACACGTCGCTGGATGATGAAATGTTCACGATCATCCCTGATATCTTATGACCATTGCCGTCGAATATTCCGGTAAAGGGAGAACTTGAGCTGCCGATCGGAACGAAGTCTGCGTTGTTTGAATCAGTAAACGATATGTCGTTCATTAGAATGTAACTGCCACCGAGAGCAACTGAGTTACTATTTATTGCCATAAGATCTTGGAATGTGTATATCGGACTGTACCCGTCCGGCACGACCGAAATTGGTAAGTACGGATGTGTCGAAGTGTATCCAATGGAAACTGATTGATTCACAGTGAACTGGAGTATCGGATGCCCATTGTTCTCTCCTTCGACTATGGTCCATACTCCGCCCTCGGTAAAATCCCAACCTCCGCTTCCTATGTAGTAAATGGTGTTGCCATTCTGAGCATCTTGGAGGCTCGGTGTCATCTGTTCCGGAGTCTTTGCCCCGGAAGCTTGGTCTACAGTGCCACCGTCTTTCAGAACCGATGTGGGATTCGTAAGGTTGCCGCATATTCTGTTCTCAAACACTGAATTGTGTGATGCTATGCCTGAGACGAAGTAGCAGTTCATTATTATTGCCGAGCCTACACCACCGACTATACCGCCTGCACAGGCAGAGTTTGATGATGAGGCTGAAGCGGAAACATCGCCGGTGTTGTAGCAGTTCATTATTGTTGCCGAGACAGAATAACCATCTATACCACCTGCATATACGTAGTCTGATAAAATAGCAGAAACATTGCCGGTGTTGTAGCAGTTCGATAATATTGCATCTCCTGAACCAGCTATGCCGCCTGCACAGGCAGAGTTTGATGATGAGGCTGAAGCAGAAACATCGCCGGTATTGTAACAGTACGATATTGTTGCCCATGTATTACCAGCAATGCCGCCTGCAAATGCATAGTGTGATGCAGTTGCAGAAATATCGCCGGTGTTGTAGCAGTACGACATCGTTATTGCCGAGCCCGAATAAGCGACTATGCCGCCTGCGAATGCATTGTTTGATGATGTAGAAATATTGCCGATGTTGTAGCAGTTTGATATTATTGCCGGGTCTGCATAACCGACTATGCCGCCTGCGTATGCAGAGCTTGTTGGTGATGTGGCGGAAATAACACCGATGTTGTAGCAGTTTGATATTATTGCCGGGGTTGCATAACCGACTATGCCGCCTGCGTATGCAGAGCTTGTTGATGATGTGGCGGTGATAGTGCTGTCGACAATACCTAGATTCAGTATCTGCGCACCGACCACATATCCAAAGAGTCCTGCGTATACTTCGCTAGATGAAGATGAGATATTCACATTCATTCCCGATATCTCATAACCATTGCCGTCGACTATTCCAGTGAAAGGATAATATGAACTGCCGATTGGAACAAAGTCTGTGTTGTTTGCATCGGTGAATATAATATCATTCATCAGAATGTAACTGCCGCCGAGGGTTGTCGAGTTTATGTCGATGGCCATCAGATCATCAAAGGTGTATATCGGGGTATACCCCTCCGGGACAGCAGTATCTGCGGATGAATTTGGTGCTATTGACAGTCCTGCAGCCGAAAGCAGAGTTATGACACCAAGAAGGGCCGCTACCGCCAATATCTCATTCCTTTTGCTCATTTAATTACCTCAGATCGTGTTTGTATCAGACCATGCAACCATGTTAGAACCGACTGCACTCGGTATACCATCATATGCGGTCACCATGTACGAAACGGGCTGGAAGCTTCCCGAGTATGACGTGTAGAAGTATCCGGTCGGTCCGAGGTTAGATGCCATCGCAATCGTTAAACCGCCGCTGAACGTTATGTAGATCTTTACGAAACTCGCGCCTGCAGATGGATCAACAGTACCGCTGATTTCAACGCTCGTCCCTCCGGACAAAGCGCTTGATGATGATATCATCGGATCGAACGAGACCGTTACCGTCTGGTTTTCAGTGATGTTGTTTATCGTGTAGACTCCGCTGACGGGTTCCAAAACATCACCGTTCACCATTACATTTGCAACAGCGTTCACCGCATATGCGGGATCAACTGTCATCTTGAACAAGAATGACCCGCCGTTTGCGACCGGCGATGAAGAACCGTTCACCGGCGTCAGGGTGTATCCTGTCCCGGGCGTTAGGATTACATCGTACGACGGTGGTTTGTCGGGGCCGACGTATCCGAGCGAATCGAGTATCGGATGTCCGTTATTCTCTCCTTCGACGATCGTCCACACTCCTCCATAGCTGAAGTCCCATCCTCCGCTTCCGACGAAATAGATCGAGTTTCCGTTCCGAGCATCACCCAGAGCAGGGGCCATCTGTTCCGCACTATAAACTCCAGATGGATGATTGATTGCATCTCCATCTCTGAACGCATAGTCTCCCCCGCCGCAAATAACCCCGTAGCTCATGATACCGTTCCGGTTGATATTATCACTAAGGTAATAGCAATTGGATATCGTTGTTGAGGTTGCGTAACCGACAATATTGCCTGCGTATGCGTTCCAGGGCACCGTGACCAAACCTGTGTTATAGCAGTTGGAGATCGTTATCGATGCTGTTGGCTCAAATAGAGATATCTGACCGACAATACCGCCCGCATACGAAGTACTCATCGGTGTTGTGTCAGACAGCGATGCCGTAACGGGGCCTGTGTTGAAGCAGTCAGATATCGTTAACGATGATGAGAGTGCCCAACCGGCAATACCGCCCACAAGCCCATAGAGTGACAGCGCCGTGACTGAACCTGAGTTATAGCAGTTGAATATCAATTCCGTTGACTCTGACGGATCTACCTGACCGACAATACCGCCCGCACATGCACCTTCTATTTGATCCGGTAACCATAACGGTGATGGCGATGATGCCGTAATGGTGCCTGTGTTGTAACAGTCAGATATTACTGATAATGACTCATAACCTGCAATGCCGCCTGCATTAGCACCGTTTATAGATGATGCCGTAATTGGACAAGTGTTGAAGCAGTTTGATATCGACATTGAATCCGCCCCGCCGGCAATGCCGCCGGCATTAGCACCGTTCAGTGATGATGCTATTGCAGTAACGGAACCGTTCACTACGCCCAGATTGGATATGCTGCCGGACGCAAACCGAAATAGACCCGCTGAAACGTCCGAATCGGGCGAATATACCGCGACATCCATTCCTGATATTACGTAGCCTTTTCCGTCGAAGGTTCCAGTGAATGGTAAAGAACCGGTGCCGATGGACGTAAAGTTCCCGTTGCTGTTAAACATTGCGCTCGCGCTGTTCTTTGTTGTGTCAATAGCCATCGAATAAGCAAAATTGTCCCCCGTGGACAATGTTCCTCCGACCGACAGAGTATTCGTGCCCGAGGGTATGCCTGACAAAGTTACAGTGTTGCCTGATGAATTGGCATAAAATGCTCCGAACCATGCGTATAAAGATGTGACGCTGCCTCCGCTCAGCGGCGTCAGAGTAATTATCAGATCCGTTCCCGATATCATGACGGATATTTGCACATCCGATCCGCCGTTGGTTTCATCTGCAGGAGTGAATATTATGTCATTGGTAAGATAATAGTTCCCATCAAGAGGGTAGGAGGGATCGTTGCCTATCTTTGCAAGGTCTTCCGGCGTCGATATGGGTATGTAAACCCCGGATCCCTGTACGCCTTGAGCAGAGAATATAAGGTTACCGGTCACCGTTGTCGCGTAGGGGTTGCCGCTTACGGGCATCCCGTTCTTCAGGATGACAGGTGTTCCCTCGTATCCAGGCTGAACGGATGCCTGAACGCTTATGGACGTACCGTAATCCAACGTCACAAGGTTGTTGATGCCGCCAATGGTCTCGCCGTTGCAGGTCCACGTCACACCCGGTGTGTAGTTGAAGCTTACCTTGAACTGCTTTGCGGACCAGTCGGCGTAAACGGTCGCCCAGTTGGCCGCGCCTACGAAGGCGGGTGTTGCGCTGTAAGGGCCGTTCCCGATGAGAGAGTCCCCTCTGAGCATGCGGTTGTTGTTCCAATCGTTTATGACGATGCCCAACATGTATCCGTAGGCGCCGAACTCGTCACCGTAGATCATCGGGAGACACTGAGTGGTGTTGATGCCGTCGACAAATATTGTGAGATAGAGTGTTGTGTCAATCATGTACTGTGTGCTGTTGACATTGACATTGGTGAGCACAGACCTCCCGTTGAAGCCTCCATACACCCAAGCAACTGCTGCGTTACCGAGGGTCAGCTTTCCTGTGATAGTAGCGCCGTTCGTGTATCCGTCGGATGAACTGGGTACAGCACCGATGCGCAGTACTCCATTCACTATTAGGTCTGTTGTTGTTGCCTTCCCTTCGATGTAGAGGGTGTTAACGTTGGCTGAGGATGCGGCCGTCATGTTAAGAGTTCCGTCGACAACGAGAACACTGTCAGCGCCTCCGGTCAGATTGCTGCCATTGAGGTTGAGCGTTCCGTTGCTCGCTACTACGATCGAACCATTAAGTGTAACGGTTGATCCGTAGAAGTTAACGATGCTGTTAAGCTGGAGAGTTCCGTCAATCGTCATTCCGGATGTGCAAATAACCGTTCCGTTGACTATGAGCATGAACATATCAGGTATTGTTATTCCCCAGGTGTCGTTGATAATGACACCGGATTGAACAGTTTCGTTCCTCAACAGTATCGCTGGTCTGAGAGTGTCGATCGTGTCATTTCCGGTTGATATTTCAAGAGCTGTCGCCAGGTCTGTGTAGATGAACCTGTTGTTGTCCGTCATGATAACAGCTACGGTCGGCGAATCGTATACACTCGGCTTTACATCATATTCCACCTGTCCGTTGACTACTTCGTAGCGCTGCCCGTTCGGATTTGTCAGGGTTGTTCCGGAAGGTATGGTCAGTATCACACTTATTGCCGGGTTATCCTGATCTATCCCCGCTCTTCCAATCTGCAATGAAGAATTGGGTCCGATGATAACTTTAAGCGGATCGGAGTTGGGACTGCTGAGCATCAAATCCTCGAGGACAACAATGCTACCATATAATGTAACCTGGTTGCTTTCCTTTATTGCGTTGCTAAGTGATGTCAGGGTGTAAGTTGCCGTTGCTGGTATTCCGGTCGTGTCGTTCGTGAAGTAATATGCCGTTACAAGGTTATACGAACCGAATATCAGAGATACCGGGTTTTCAGTAAGGCTGCCGTCCGCAGGCGGCTTTACGCCCTGTACTATCTCCCCACCGTCGGCTTCCAGGTTGACAAAGGCGTTGTTCACAATATTGAATGCCCCGTATTGGTCTGCACTTCTGTAGAGCAGGTTCAGTGTTCCGTATATGTGTACAGTGTCAGCTCCCACAACGGTGAATGTTGAGATCGCTGAGCAGATGCTGACATCGCTGCCCCTGATCAGATCGGGGGTTGCTAACGTAGTCGCTGTCGACACCTTCAGCAGACCGCCTGCCTGGTTGCCGCTATCCCACTGCCCATAGTATACCTCTTGTATTCCGGTGCCGCAGTTCAGCATAACTGCAAGTATGTAATCATTATCACCTGATTTATTATTGAAACCATATTCCGGGAATGTTATCGATCCGGTCAATGTACCGTTGTCCACAGTTGACGTTCCTGCCTCCAACCAACTAAGGTTTATTATGGACATGAATGTGTATGCGCCGGCATCATATGTCAGACCGTTTGCTGCTGTGTAGGTAAACGCATCGTCTGCCATCAAGGTGGAAGGCAGGGTGTTCGAGTAGAGCGTTATCCCTGTCGCCGTGACCGTCACAGTTGTGAGGTACACATAGTTTGTATTTGCCAACATGAACAGCACATAGGTACCGAGAGGTACGTTGTCGAATGTAATGACGTCAGAATTTCCGTTTATGTTGCCAATGCTAAACCATCCGTTAGGATTGGTATTATCAAAAAGATAGCCCTCGATAATGTTGGTTCCATTGATTGAAACATCCGATGCAACCGAAGGCGCTCTGTCACCGGCTGTTATTACAGCTCCGTCCGCAATGGTCACTTCAATACCGTCGGTTGTGAGTACATTGGTGGCATTTTCTCCAAAGAAGTCATTGCGCTGCTGTATCGCATCGGGTAACCGGATAGATGCGAGTCCCGAGAAGCTCAGTGTCGGTGTGGGAAAGTCTGAAGCCCTGTCCCATCCCGTAGGCAGCGGAACCGGATCAGCCAAAGTACCGGCAACAACATTACCGGAGATCTGAGCCGTTCCGTCATCCGAAATGCCCAATACCATGCCGTAGGTGAACTCGGTCGTTACCGTTAAATCGCCTGCCGAGACGGTACCATTGAAGAAGCTGTCGGCACCGGTACCGAGTACGACTGAGCCCTGTGTCACTCCGAAGGTCCCGCTCGGAACTCCGTCTTTCAGTTCATACGTTCCGTCGGCAGCCAACCAGGCATTTGTGTTAATATTGCTGATCTCAAACCCAGCAACAACTATTGAGCCCGTTTCTATCGAAGCAACAATCTGCACATTACCAGCATCGGTCAGTACTAACGACGCATACGTGGTGTATGTCCATGGGGTCGTTGACTTATCCAGTATACCGATGCTCAGAGTTCCAGTGTAGTTCCCATTCGGTGTAATCGTAATGGAGCAGGAATAATCTCCGGGCGCTGCGTTAATATCAACGTTTAGATTGTAATCAATTGCCAAGTCTCCGTCGATCGCTATCTGGTTATCATCCATTGCATAATACATCCCTCCGGCGGCGACGCTGTTGTCGCTGTAGAGAGTGATAGCCGCAACGGATACCATTGCAACGACTATGACAAGCACGAAAGCTATTTTAGTATTATTTTTCATCCCTATTCCTCCTCAATTGTGATTTTTCTGCTACCTCTAAAATAATGATAATATTGCAATTTCGTAATTCCTCTGAAACGCTATTGTTAAATCTTGTTGTCATTTCCAATACCTCATATGTTATTAGTCTGCGACCAGGATACCATGTTAGAACCGGCTGCGTTCGGTATACCGTCGTAAGCGGTCACCATGTAAGAGATCGGCTGGAGACCTCCGGAATATGATATGTAGAAGTAACCGGATGGTCCGAGGTTCGATGCCATTGCAATCGTGAAGCCACCGCTGAATGTTATGTAGACCTTTACGTAACTCGCGCCCGCAGATAAATCAACGGTACCGCTGATCTCTACGCTTGATCCTCCAGACGAGATGCTTGAGGATGTTATCATTGGATCGAACAAAACTGATACCGTTTGATCTTCTGTTATATTGGTTATTATGTAAACACCATCGACTGGCATAAGGATCTTACCATTTACCATTACTTTTTCAACAATATTCAATTTGTATGCAAGATCAACTGTCAAGGTGAACAAGAATGATCCACCGCTCTCGACAGGTGATGATGAGCCATTCTTTGGCATCAGTGAATATCCGGTTCCGGGCGTTAGCGTCACTTTGTATGATGGTGTTGTAATGGGGCCGACATAGCCGAGAGAACATAGAATCGGATATCCGTTGTTCTCCCCTTCAATTATTGTCCATACACCTCCGTCTCTGAAGTCCCATCCTCCGCTGTCTGCATAGTATATCGAAACGTTGTCCTTTGCGTCCTGAAGGGGAGGGGCCATCTGAACCATAGAATATGCACCAGATATTTGGCCCCCTCCGCCACTATCGGAGAAAGATGGGTTCGTGGGGTATCCGCAAATCTTGTCTACAAATACTGCATTGTATGAAACCGTTCCTTTAAGGAAATAACAGTTCTCAATAATTGCTGAATTTGCGTAACCTGCTATTCCGCCTGCATACGTATAAGTTTGTGCTCTAGCGGAAATATTACCTGTGTTGTAGCAGTTCTCCAGTGATGCGGAAGTTGCATTACTGGATATGCCACCTGCATATGCATTGTTTGCAGATGATGTTACCTGAGCGGAAATATCGCCGGTGTTGTAGCAGTTCTTTATTGTTGCAGCACCCGCACTGCCGCCTATGCCACATGCATATGCATTGCCTAGTGATTTGGCTGAAATGCCTCCGGTGTTGTAGCAGATCTCTATTATTACTGAACCGAAACCAGCTATGCCGCCTGCATATGCGCCATATGTGGATGATGATGTTACGGAGACCTCGCCAGTATTGTAGCAGTTTTCTATTGTAGAATTGACTGATGTTGAACCTACTATGCCCCCTGCGCATGCATTGCGTGCAACCGATGGCGCTGTAACGGAAATATAGCCTGTGTTGTTGCTACCCATTATTATGGACACGTCTGAAACGCCTACAATACCCCCTACGTTTGCATAGGTTTGTGCTCTGGCGGAAATATCACCTGTGCTGTAGCAGTTCTGTATTGTTGATATTGTTGCATCACCGACTATACCGCCTACAAATACAGCACCCGTTGATGATGTGGCGGAGATCTTGCTTCTTTCAACACCAAGATCGTGTATCTGCGCACCTTTCGTAGCTCCAAAGAGCCCCACATATAGATTGCCGGAAGAAGATGTATTTATGACCAACCCTGTGATATTGAAACCGTTGCCATCGAAGATCCCCGTGAACGGGATACCTATATTCCCAATTGGTGCGAAAGCTACGTTGTTTGCATCCGTGAATGTTATATCGTTCATTAAAATGTATTTCCCACTTAGGGTTGTCGAATCTGTTCTGATAGCCATCAAATCATTGAAGGTGAATATTGGGGTGTATCCATCTGGAATCACCGAATTTGATAAAGATTTGAGTATGGGGTATCCATCATTCTTTTCTGACAAGATGGTCCATGTGTTAATGAAATCCCATCCCCCTGACCCTGCAAAGTAGATTGAGTTTCCGCTCAGTGCTTCGGAAAGTGTTGGTGTCATCTGATGTGCGTTATTAACACCGGATGCCTGAATATCAATCACTTCGCTGATATCATCGCCTGTTCCGCAGATGACGTCAGCACTGCTAGAACCATTTATTCTAATTTGCCCATTGAGAAAATGACAGTTTGATATTACTATTGGTAGAAAGAATGTGTTTGCATAACCGACAATACCTCCTGCGCTTGCGTCTGATAATTTAGCGGAAACATCGCCGGTGTTGTAGCAGTTCATTATTGTTAATGACGATGTAATAAGTGATCCGTCTATTGATGAATATACACCGCCAGCAATGCCACCCGCACTCGCAGTTGATGTTGTGGAGCCGGTATTGTAACAGTTGGATATTGTTAATGTTGAGGATATGGAGGTTGCTTCGCCGACGATGCCGCCTGTATACGAATATGATGAAATGGAGCCTGTGTTATAACATTTTGATAATATTGATGAATATTCCTCAATTCCATTTAATCCACCAGCGATTCCACCGGCCCCAGACTCAGCGGATGTTATGGAGCCTGTGTTGTAACAATTTGATAATAACATTCCACCAGCATAACCAACTATGCCCCCGCACCAAGCTGAGGATATTACGGGGCCTGTGTTGTAACAGCCTTGTATTGATTCTGATGCACAGCCAGCTATGCCGCCTGTCTCAGAATTAACGGATGTTATTGGACCTGTGTTGTAGCAGTTCGATATAATTGCCGAGCCTGCATCACCGACTATACCGCCTACGCACGAACTATTAGGCGACATTGCAGTGATTGGACCTGTGTTGTAGCATTTCGATATTATCGCGGATGATGTTACATTAGCTATGCCTCCTACGCACGTACCACCTATTCCAATAATTGACCCCGAGTTGTAGCAGTTCGATATTGTAATCGACAATGGTGCATAGGCTATAGCATTACCCACAATGCCCCCAACACAATTACAGTCTTTTCCTGTGACGGAACTATTAATCATGCCGATGTTAGAAATGGTTCCGTTTAGAACCTCTCCAAAAAGACCAGCATAGTCTGTGAATGAACCATAGATTGCAATGTTAATCCCAGATACCACGCAGCCGTTACCATCAAAGATCCCTGTGAATGGTGCCGAGGCGGTGCCAATAGGAGTGAAGTTTCCATTACTATTGAACGCAGTGCTCATGCCACCCGTTGCTGTGTTGATAGTTGTTGAAAACACGAAGCCATCTCCTGTAGACAGCGTTCCAAAGACCGATACGATGTTTATTCCAACAGGTATGCCTAACATGGTGACGGTGTTGTTAGAAGAGTAGAAATAATATGTCCCTAGAGAAGTAGCGTACATGGCAGTTACGTTTCCGCTCGATGGTACCAGGGTTATTGTTACACTAGTCCCTGATACTATTACGGACATGCCCACATTTACTCCACCGTTCGTGTCTATGCCTGCAAAGTCAATATTGTTAGTGAGATAGTAACTTCCGCTAAGAGGGTAAGCAGAATCGTTGCCAATCATCGAAAGCTGCTGGGGAGTTGATATCGCTATATAATTGGACGGGAAAATTGCCGCGTCTGTCTCACTCGACTGCCGTTCAACCACCAAGACAACTGCGGCTGACGAAATAACGATCATTATCGCAAGTGTAATGAACAGTTTATTTCTGCTTCTATCGTTCATAATATCGTTTTCTCCTACTCTCCTTTCATCCGAAAAACGTTTGACGGGGAGGAGTTACCCTCCCCGTATGATTAAGGTTTAGGGTTTCTTCTTCGCAACCAGGAAGTAGTAGGCGCAGGCCAGTATCACCAATACAACGATGACTACCACCACAATGATGATCACGTTGTTGTTGGATCCCGAACCCTGACTGCCGACCACGCTGCTGTCGCTCACTCCGCTGACAGTGACCTTCTGGTTTGCGGTGATGTTAAGAATGGTATAGACGCCATTGTTATTCGGTTCCAGGAAGGTCCCATTAGATTCGACCACTAACGGTGCTGATGTCCTATAATCCGGGTTAACATCCAGAGTGAAGGAGAACGATCCACCGCTCTGCACTGGAGATGACGATTCGTTCGTTGGCGTTATCGTGAATCCGTTCCCGGTGGGAAGGGTCACGCTGAAACTGGATGTGGATGCGCTCACGGTCACTATGCAAGTCGCAGTATGCCCGCCGTCGTTGGTATTCACGGTTATCGTTGCCGTTCCGGCACCGACCGCTGTCACAACGCCGTTGCTCACTGTTGCCACCGATGTGTTGGACGATGACCATGTCACACTACTGTTGGCAGCGTTGAGGGGCAATACCACCGCATTCAGCTTACCGGTCTCTCCGACGGTCAGCGCAAGCGTTGACTGGTTGAGCGTAACACCCGAAACCGCAGAGGGCTGCGGAGCGTTCGTCACCGTTACCGTACTTTCACTTGAATAACCGCCGTCAGCTGTCGTAGCTGTTATCGTTGCCGAACCTACAGCCACTCCCTTTACGACACCGTTGGCATCCACTGTAGCTACGGAAGTGTCCGAGGATGACCACGTCACGCCCAGATTGGAGGCATTGCTCGGAGATATCGTCGCGGTTGTCCTGTATGTGCTCCCGACAGCTACTGAGAAACTCGCGGGGCTGAGAGATACACCGGTTACCGATACCGTCGATACCGTTACAACACAGCCGTCTGTAAAGCCGCCGTCGTTGGTCTTAACGGTTATTGTTGCCGTTCCAGCACTAACCGCCGTAACGACACCGCTTGTGCTGACAGTCGCCACCGAAGTGTCGGACGATAACCATGTTACGGTTTTGTCAGAAGAGTTGGCAGGCAATACCGTCGCGGTGAGAGAGCTTGTATCCCTTACATTCAGAGCAAGTGTCGACTTGTTAAGCTCTACACTTGTCGGATGCAAGATCACCGTCACCGAACATGTTGCAGTACGAGCTCCGTCATTGGTCTTTACCGTAATTGTTGCCGTGCCTGGACCAACTGCGGTCACAACGCCGTTGCTGTCAACAGTTGCTACAGTAGTGTTAGAAGACGTCCATGTGACACTCTTATCCGATGAGGTGGGCGGTAATACCGTCGCGGTAAGAGAGCCGGTTGCACCTCCAACAGTGAGCGAAAGGGTGCTCTTGTCAAGTGTAACACTGGTCGGGTGCTGGATCACTGTCACGTCACAGGTTGCGGTGAATCCGCCGACATTGGTCTTGGCCGTTATCGTTGCCGTTCCCGCACCAACCGCCGTAACTACGCCGCTTGTGCTGACCGTCGCCACCGAAGTGCTGGACGATGACCATGTTACGGTTTTGTCGGATGCGTTTGTTGGCGCAATGGTAGCGATCAGAGTGCTGGTCGCTCCACCCACGCTCAGTGAGAGCGTGGTCTGGTTAAGCGTCACACCTGTCGGGGGCTGAGTCACGGTCACTGTGCATGTTGCAGTACGTGCGCTGTCAGTTGTCTTTACCGTTATAGTCGACGTTCCTGGACCTACTGCTGTCACTACGCCGTTGCTGTCAACGGTTGCTACTGATGTGCTCGATGATGTCCATGATACGGTCTTATCCGATGCATTAGATGGCAATACAGTCACTGTAAGAGCGCCTGTAGCACCACCAACGCTCAGCGAGAGGGCGCTCTTGTCAAGTGTAACACTGGTCGGATGCTGGATCACGGTCACGTCGCAGGTTGCGGTAAATCCACCGACATTGGTCTTGGCCGTTATCGTTGCCGTTCCCGGACCGACAGGGCTCACAACGCCGCTTGTGTTGACCGTCGCCACCGAAGTGTTGGATGATGACCAAGTTACGCTTTTGTCGGATGCGTTGGATGGCGCTACTGTAGCGGTAAGGGTGCTGTTCGTCCCTCCCACGCTCAGCGAAAGGGTGGTCTGGTTAAGCGTCACACCAGTCGGAGGCTGAGTCACGGTTACAGCGCAGGTATCTTTGAATCCGCCGACATTGGTCGTGGCAGTGATCGTTGCCGTCCCCGGACCCACTGCCGTTACGACACCGCTGGTGCTGACAGTTGCCACCGAAGGGGCGGATGATGTCCATGTTACGCTCTTATCCGTTGCGTTGGACGGAGATACCGTCGCGGTAAGAGTGCCGGTAGAACCCCCCACACTCAGTGAAAGGGTCTTCGGGGCCACGGTTACGCCTGTCGGGGGCTGAGTCACGGTAACTGCGCAGGTGTCTGTGAAACTTCCGACGTTTGTCGTGGCTGTGATCGTTGCCGTGCCGGGGCCCACTGCTGTCACCACACCGCTGGTGCTGACAGTTGCCACCGAAGGGGCGGACGATAACCATGTTACGCTCTTATCCGTTGCGTTGGACGGAGCTACTGTCGCGGTAAGAGCGCCTGTAGTACCTCCCACACTAAGCGAAAGGGTCT
>Ga0123354_10008538_pt1 | contig 15587 bp, 6 predicted proteins | sample TergutLab28metaG_2_FD_97872 | JGI IMG/M metagenome (GOLD analysis project Ga0123354, IMG submission 97872) | Labiotermes labralis P4 segment gut microbial communities from Petit-Saut dam, French Guiana - Lab288 P4 | ecosystem: Host-associated > Arthropoda: Insects > Digestive system > Gut ...
GTGTTATAATGCCAACAGCAATCGTAATTACGTGCACACGTACACATCTAGACTACATATATATATATATATATATGCGCGCGCGCACACACACACACACACACATCTACGAATATATACAATTTCCACCTCATGTGTTTGAAATATATATATATATATATATATATATAGGTAAAGTGTTGCCGTTACAGGTCCGGTGTGGCCCAGAGGGTGGGTAGAGGTATAGCTGCAAACTTCCATGACCGCGGCACTAGAAGGGGGTGAGTGGTCAGCAGCACGCCCCGATAGCACTTTACCCGCGGGAAAGACCCGGTACCCATTTTACAGGAGGCTGGGTGGTCCCCAGGGCCGGTCTGGACAGGCGGAAAATCTCCTCCTCACAGGGATTCGATCCCGGACCTTCCAGCCCCTAGTTAGTAGCTCTACAGACTGAGCTACCATATATATATATATATATATATATATATATAAGATATGAGTTATATGTGTTCGTAGATTTAAACAAAATATAAGTTTGAATTAGATACTGCTGTTGTAAAATTATATTATCTGATGGACCTAATATTTTAGCAGAATATGGAGTTGCATCATTTCTTGCACGCACTTTGCAAAGGCATTTCAGACCATGCTCGTGCTTTATGTGCAGAATGATAATATAAGCAAGCAATTACTTTTTCAGTTATAATCATTTTCCTTTCTTCGCACGCTGAATATCTTCACAGGTTTTAATGTGCAAACAACAGTTGGATGACTTTAAAATTTTACATTTCGTATCGACTTTCAGGATTGCTTATACACATAGATTTCGAGTTCAAAATTAGATAAAATTCCTTAATATTATTCTTGAATTTTGAACTTTGATGGAGTCCAATCCTTTAGGCTTGATTAATGGCTTCCTGCCGCCATGTAAATATTGTCTTAAATCTTCTGGCATGTTACGCACCGGTGACTGGTAGTTAGTTACGGACGTTTCGGGACAGCCAATGAGTCCCATCTTCAAGGTTTTCTTGGACCATTGACTCTTGAAGATAGAAGTGATAAACTGTCGAAACGTCGGTAACTAATAACCAATCAAGAAGGATCAATCCAGAATATACAAGACCTAATTTTCTTTATGCTGTCTCTTCAAGTGAAAGCTCTAGTCGGAAAATTCTGAAACTCTAACACCGACGTCCAAATATACAACGAAGTCTCAGTGCGAATATTTTAACGAATCTCTGCAGTTCCTAAATCTCCCACAAACTACATGATCAATGAAGAACTGCAGGCTCTAATGAGACATGAATGGGTGCATTTATACGGAATTGTAAAGATCACAGTTTCAGAATTAAAGACGATGTGTTTGCTTGTGTATTAGCGTTCTGTACAAAATAATTTGATGTTTTCAGGAATTTTGTTTATTAAGGTTCAAATATTTTAGGATAAGGTCCCGCGTCATATAATAATTCCCTATTGACATTCAGGAAAAACCCGCTGCTTCCAAATTCTGAAGAAGGAGACCGCATGCCAGAAGTCTGAATTCTACTGTTTGCAAGTAGGTTTGCCGTATTTCAAACAGTCATCTTACATCGGAACAAACTGCGAGCCGACACACACCAGTGGATTTAACGCCTACACTGTGGAATTGACAACCGAGGAATTTTTGTTTGACTTGAAGCAGTGGCAAGAGAATTTTCAAATCCCCAAAAAACATTCAGACCTTCTCTGGGGTTCATCAAGCCTCCTACGCAATATAAACCATAAATTATTTGCCCGGGGATAAAACGGCTGTAGCGTGAATCCGACTACCACACCTCCACCTGGATCAGAGGTTAAAATGCGTGGGATTTATACGTCCATTCCCATTGGGGCAAATACAACTGAAGGCCATACAGATATTGGTAATGTCTCATAATGTTTACTGCATCTGGAATTTCATACCAAGTAGTAACTCTACACACCACACATAAGACAAAGAACTGAAACGCAAGCAACTTCTTAATTATATCAACGCTTTAAAGTGTAAGATTCTCTATAAAATATTTAGTTCAGTGTTAGATGAGAGACTGTGGATTAAAATATAACTGGGTATTAAACTTTCCCGACAAACATGAATATTTGTAAGTTACAGGAATATTGTTACTGACACATGTATTAGTCATCTTGACAAACAAGACAATGTTCTAATTGAAAAGGCGAAGACACAAGTGACGTGACAGACTGTATACTGCGTCCTTCTTCAAAGTCCTCTGAGAGCTACCAATTAATATGTCTGTTCCAATTGCCTCTTCATCAATTCTCCTGCTTCACCAACTCACTAACAAGAGTGATTTAGCGCTCTGCTAATCTAAGCAAGGTTAATTTCACAACATAAAGCAGCTAAAGTATTGATCTCTCTCCAAATATATTGTCTCCACATCGCACTTCTGAGAGCTTCACTACTACAGTGGTTAACGATAATTGCTCTGACGACCTCCGTGTTGCAGTAACCTGCCTTAACGTAGTAACGTAAGAATACACTAAGGGTCTTACATATAACGGCGTTATGTCATATCGCTCATTTACGACAAGAGTGTCACAACTCAAAATTTGGCATTTTTGAATTATTGTTATAGAAAGAAACGTTTACAGCTGCACTTTTAACAGGTATAGTGTCATAACGCAGTTTGCAAAACTCGCCGCTGGAGAGCAGTTGTGTCGTCGTTGCACTCATTGAAAATTATAACATTACAAAACCTTTAAAAGATTCTCTTTAAAAATCACAAATTTTGATTTGTGACTCTCTTTTAGCAAATGAGCGATATATGATCTTATAACCAACACAGGACAATACGAAATGCCAGATCGGCTTATCCACGTTCAGCGCCCAGGATTGATTTAGACTACATAGGGTACCAGGTCGAAAAGTTGCAACGCACACATTTCTAAATAAATTGCGACATCCTTATAGCATAAAACTGCACAGTTAATGAAGGATAAATTTCAGACCCGTTGGTGCACCATTTTCGAAGCACTGTAAATTGTTTCCTTACAAATTCTCTATCTTCTTGCAATTTCAAACATTACTTATTACTTTATCAAAAGCGATAGCAAAATTGCAAAGAGCGACTATTAAATAACTTGAAATGCCAACTTGATGTAACAAGGTAATTTTATTAATGAATTCTTAGCTCGACATGGTTTGGGTATATACGCCCATCATCTGGAGCAATGGATGTTATGGTGCAGCATATGGTTTTCTGTGCCGAGTTTTGGGATGGGTGGTGTGGTGGTCTTGAGAGCCGCTGCGTAGGTAGTGTGTGCGGTGCGGATGGTACCGTGTGTACGGTGCGGATGGTGCCGTGTGTACGGTGCGGATGGTGCCGTGTTCAATCCGCACCGCACACACTACCTACGCAGCGGCTCTCAAGACCACTACCCATCCCAAAACTCGGCGCAGGAAACCATATGCTGCAACATAACATCCATTGCTCCTGATGATGGATGTATATACCCAAACCATGTCGAGCTAAGAATACATTAATAAAATTACCTTGTTACATCAAGTTGGCATTTCAAGTTATTTTATGAGGAAGATGCACGGTCAAACAACCCTCAAGCGACTATTATTCGCGTCTTTTGCGTGTATGTCTGTCCGCATGGAACAACTCGGCTCCCGTTGGAAGGATGTGAAATGTGAACATTTTTTCGAAAAACTCTCGAGAAATTTCAAGTTACATTAAAATATGAAAAGCCTGACGGATAGTAACATAAAGACCTGTGTACATTCATGATAATGCTTTCCTGAATTCTTATTGGAATGAGAAACCTTTCAAACAAAAGGCGTAGAAAAAGCTGAAACACACATTTTGTTTTCAAATCACTTTTTAGAAATTCGCAACATTTAAGAGATAATGTGGAAAAATACGGTGGAGCCAGACAGGCTACAGATAACAATATAATAAGGCGCATGCGCATTGTATGCTGGATAACTAAAGCAACTGATACGCCCTCAAATTACGTAATATTTATTTATTTTCTACGGAAACAATGATTATGCGAACGCACCTCAAGACACCGTTTATGTGTACTCGTACATTGCCTGCCTTGTTACCTTACCTTTAATGTGTGTGGAGAGGGAAACGCTTTATTTAACGACACTTTTAGTATCTAAGATCATTTAGCGTTGGTGGTAGAGAAATTATTATGAATCATTGGCGGAATGGTACCAGTGGCGGCTCGTGGTATTTTGCATGGTAGGTTTGAGGCTAGGATGTTCAGAAGGGCTAGTAAAGCCTCTTCAGCATTGCCACTTAACCGCTTAAGTACGGCGTATAAAGCAGGGTTAAATATTCTCACATAAGTCTGTATTCTGATTGATGATAATCGAAAGATAACTAAAACAGGTGATGCATGACCTACGTTCTTAAACTCAGACTTTTAGGAGAGAGTTATTTTGAAAAAATTAATGCCTTGTAAATAATTAACATTGTTCTTTTACATGTTTTTCTAAAAATTACATCGTCTAAAATTAAAATCTTAAAAAATATGGCCTTGAAGACAACTAGTTAAAAATGCTCATCAAAATTTAAGCCTTTGAAAGCCCAAAGAAATTAATAGATACAGAAAGTTCTCGCCTAACCCCTCATTGGGTTGCAGGTGCCTGCAGCCCGTCCGCCGACATAAGTGGCCGAGTCTCCTACTAATCCGCACAGCTGTACTGTAGCCAGCGCGCGAGGTCTGGGTAGGGCGCAGCACGCTGTGATTTCCACAGAGCTTACAGTCCGTTATGATTGTTGGAATTCACAATTATTTCATTCATACTCGTTCAAAGAATGAGCGTATCCACTAATGAAAACTTCTATTCAGACAATTTCGTAATGCCTCCCGGAGTAAGGGTTCTGACTTCAACTACGTCCTACCCAAAAAGACACTAAGATAGTGCGATTTCGCCTGTTTGTACTAGCGTCGTCTTAGCCTTCAGAGTTTTGACAGTGTTGCCACCATTCAGTTTTTGGATTTCCATTTCAGATTACTGACAGCTTCTTCTTTTCTAAATATCGTTGCTGCCTCCAAAGGAAAAATGCATGTAGGCAAAATTAAAAATTCTCTCAGATCATGCAGCTAGCCGAGGACTCAAAGAAGTTGCAAAGCAGGTGTCACGTTCTTACTGCTAACAGAAATCTAACTATATTGCAAAGTAGTATAGTCTAAATTACTTAAGCTATTTTGCTACGAGGTTTAAGCTATTCACAAAACCTAAATTTACAATTAATTTCACAATTTTACAAATTTTGCATAAACGTCAAATTTGTTTCACTCAAATTAAAACTATTGCCTTTTCTCAACCTTCGCTATAAACCGGTGTAAAGCCAAAGTTTTAGAATCTGGATATAACAAAAATAGCCAGGTAACTTTAACGAAAAGTGCTCAAGTCGACGTGGAGATTATCAAAGGGAGTATAAAATTCTAAATTCATTCAACACTTCTTGTCTTGTATAAACTGAAACCAAATCAATCTGACACATAACAGTGACTTTCGTGTATGTAGCGAGCCCAGAGCCTTCTCCACGTATGTAGCAAACTGCAATAATAAGAGTGAGGCCAATTACCTTGTGGCGCTGGGTTGCACGCAAAATATCTGCTCACACATTCTCTAGATTGTAACGAACTGCTGGGCAGAAACCACTTCACCGCCAACGTGCTGTAACAACGTGAGATAGTACGTCATTTTTCCAAAGTCTAACTAGAATTTTCCGAAATTTGACATTCATTACAGTTTAAAATTTCCCAGAATTTCTGGCAGGACGTCAGGACTGCAGCCATTATGGACAACCCGCCCCTGAATATTACTAACACGTAAAAATCGAAATAAGAGGAGACATCCTTGTGCCACTGCAGCTCTGCTCAACGTTAATTCCAGACTGATTGGCCTACGATCGAACCTGGACCTTTGCTATGATATGCTTGTTTTAAAATTGTTCCAGAGATGTGTCAGTCTGTTCACCTCAAATTAATTATGGAATCGATTTTTAGACAGCAGGCAATCATCGTGATCTCGCGGAATGTACGCTTTGGCCTGGGGTCCTTAAACACTGTGAACTTACTTTAGAATAACGCTCGAGTCATGAAACGTGCATACTTGAATTTGTTTACAATATGTTATATGCAGTTAGCGACATTTCGGTGATAATAACATGAGGTCATATTGGAGAAGGTTTCTGTCTCGTGTTACGCAATGTATTTAGCCACACTGCGATGATAATCACGCTAGGTCATATTGAGGTTTTTAATTGTGTTTTTGTGCGTTGTGTGCTTAGCAACATTGCGCTGATAATCGTGCAAGGACATATTTTGAAGTTTATCTTGTGTCGTGTTGCCTTATATAGAGAGCGCGAATTTCATGTGTTAAAGTTATCATTGTCTGTCGCCCTATTTAGCAAGCGATATTCCGATAATAGTCACGTAAATTCACATGTTTATATATTTGTATTTCTTTAACCTTCTGGCGCCGGAATTAATTTTTTAAATTTTAGCACATCCTGTATATAAAATGTGAATAATACAGGAACCAAATACGTTAGAATTATGAAACAAATTGCATTTTGAAGAGAAAGAAACGGACAGTATATATACCATGTTTAAAATATTCAGTACCTATATTTGTTGAATAAATATATAAAATACAACTTTAGAGGTTAGCGGTGCGGTACGACCACTATAATTGACGTTAGGCGTCAAAAGGTTAACCTACGTAATGAATGTCCCTGTGATGATAATCACGTGACATGTAGAATGCTTCTATATTCTGCTGCCCTATGTAGATAGCCAAGTTACAATAGTATTTGTCCGTGTTTCTATTCCCTGTGGAGTTGCAATATTAGGATGACTGTCGTGAAAGTTCACACTGCAGAATTTGTCAGGCACAGTCTGTAGAAAACACTGAGTTCTGCAATCAGCAATTTACGTCACATCTTTTGTGAGTCATCCTAGTGAAACAGGATAATATTCATGTTGATTTTCATGTAAAGTATCGGAAAGAAATATTGGTCCAATAAATCACATTAATATACCAAATTTAATGAAAATTTCTTAGCCTTAAATACTTTCTCAGATTAAATATTCGGCAGGCGAAAATAAGGACGGAGATAACAGCTACATTTTGCGTAATTTTTTTGTGAGCCTCGCGTCGAATGAACAAAAATAAAGTATATGAAAAAGAGAAGCATTACAGTCCATACACAGCTTCTATCTTGCGTTTAAAAACAGCTAAATGTTTCGGCTATACATATGTAGCGTTCATCAGGCTGAATATAAGACCTTGAATAGGTAATATAAAAAACTACAATAGAGTACAAATGTTTGCTGCTACTGAGTCTGAAGACAAACGTACATAAGCTAACGGTTTTTTTCGTAGACACATTTGAAGTATTTAGACTTTACTGACGTACGGCCAAAACAAAGGTCAGCCATAGTACGTTACTTTAGATGGAAATAATATAGACTAGGCTTTGTATATCCATTCTGTCAGCGGCAATTTTGACGGTAGAGAAGGCATGAAAGAGGAATAAAGCATTCTTTCATACGTCCAAAATATGAGACAGATTCCATTTTGTACGGGAATTTGCGTGTAACGCCATATGGCAAGAACAAATTCAGGATCTGCTAACAATTGTGAGGGGATGAGACAGTGTCAGAAGATTGTGCAGGGTGCAACCGAGGTGGGAGGATTTCCCGCGCAGAGACAATTCCAAATCTCGGAAGGACCCTATTCTTTGCCTCAGAGTTTGAGGCCCATCGTTTTTTTACGTAATCGTCTCCATTAAAGATGAGGTAGAGGAGAGGGAACGACGGACAAGGAAACCGGTTGTGACGTTTTCACTGATGGAACCATCTCTGTTTTGCCCTCTCTCGTGAGACCAATCTGAATGCTTCATGTTCGTGGAAATTGGGTTCGGAAAACTTCTGATGTTTGTGTGCAACAGAGAAGACAGCAGAAGGCGAGAAATGACTGAGGATTTTTGGATTGATTCTGTGTGAAATTGGATAAGGTTGCGTGATTCCGATAAAAGCGGAGACATCCACATAGTTGCAAAATGTGTCTTCCGTTTCATAAAAACCGCTATTTCTGCATAATGTATAAGGAAATCTCTACGAAGAGACGGAAAAAAATCTGCTAATGAGTCAGCACTGGCTTAAACAGTATTCCAGGTAACAAGCCTCATCACTTTTATGTTCTGCGTTGTACTGAAGGTCACAAAAAGTCTTTCGATATAAAAATCTTGAAACTGCCGGGTCACAGACTTTCAAGTTTAGAATGAAGCGTTCTCTGGTATCAGTCAGCCTAACAAACACGATATCGTCATGAAACTGTAGGTGTTGTTGAACATCTTTTGGGGTTGTGAAGACTATACATTGAAAGCGAACACAAATATATACAATTACTTCTTTCCAATTTTGAATTCTCATTACCTGTACACATTAATATAATAATTAAATTGAAAGCGAACTCAGTTTTCTTTTGCAAATTTCTTGTTTAATAAGTAAATAAAATTCTTACTATCCTTCCTTATTTATAAGGAATTGGTGGATGATAAAGACATTTATCGAGTTAAGAACAACCATTCGTGTAATATCATCAAATATGTCTATTACACAGGTGAGAAAATCGGAGAAGATAAAGCAGAAAGAGAATTCGTCACTTTTAAATCAAGAGAGAGAATCGAAGTCACTCCTAACAGAAAGTCGTAAAACCACAACGGAACAGACACTTGTAAATTGTAGACAGTGGTATGAAGGCTCTTGATCGGTGTAATAGCAGGATCCAATGAGGTGTCTTGAAAATAGCGCAGTGAAATTCAGGGCTTTAAAAAAGGCCGGCGTCTTATCGACTAGCTGTGTAATGGAACATGCTTTACTCTTATACTGAGGCCTGAGCAATTGTCACATAGATACAGTTCATTTAGACAGTGTAGCCTGTATAATTCCGAACTAACCACGTGGATTAGAATCATTCCTGGGAGACATAACGTTATTTAAAATGTCAAGATGTCAAAGATTCAAGTCTCCTGAGATGTAACGCGTTGTGGACTGGTAAACAGTTACATAACACAACACCAACAAACAGAACCATACTATATTACATAATTTTTCAATTCAAGCGTTGAATCTTCAACTCCAATACATTTCGACCATCTTCCGTTCTTCTTCAGTTTCTACACACCAATTTTACACGTATAAAAAGTAGATTTTGAATAAATAAATTAAGCCCAAATTAGGTTTTTATGTTCTTAGGTGGCTCGAAGGTTGTAGCAGAGACACATAATTGAAGAAGTGCTTCATATAATGTGGTTTTTATAAATTATAGGATGACAGGTGTTTGTACTGTAGAAGCAGGCTCTGTACAGTGCCACTGTAAGCATGGCCCTGCTTCCTAGTGATTGCTTTAACCTTTAAAAAGGGACAGATAAGTTGTCCCAAAACGTCGGTAACTGACTACCAATCTACGCTGAGTAACATGCCAGGACAACGAGAATTTTATGTTCCTCCCTTTCAGATCTTCCACTTGGTCGTCCACGTTGTCACTTCACTCAAGCCGCTCAGAGTTTCAAGAAACTTGCAATTCAAGAAAATTTTAGCTATTTATATTGCAAGAAAAATGACAACATGAACTCTTTATCAATGTTAAAAATCGAGTAAGAACCCTCATGAATTCTATGAAAATGTCAAATACTTGTTTCTGCTTGACCCCGGCCAGTGATTTCTGCACAAATGAGAAAAAAATCCTACATTGAAACACAGGTTACGTGTTCAATTCCCCGCATTACCGTATTTTTACCAGAAGAAAAACATTGGTATCTTAATTAAAATTGTTCGTAATAGCACTCAGATATACCTTCTTGCAATTGGTATAAATGAAATGTTTAACTCTTTTAAAGCCTGTACTGCAACTAATTCACATTGATCCAATATAGCAGAAGAAGCAGATTTTCTACTATAACAACTTATTAGTTAAGCTCAGGTAAGTAACAGTCACTTGCCCTGAGAATCGTGTGAGACACGTTTACAATTTGTTTGGGCATTATTCATTAAGTATCATTGGACTCCGGGGCCCCTAAACGAGAAAGGGATACTGCAGTTTTGTATGAGAAACACCTACAATTATATCACAAAAAGGCACAACTGAGGGGAACACAACTGTAATATATATTGAAGTTCCCTCCCCTGAAAGCATTTTTAGAGACTTCTGGCGCGTTTCTAACCCTGCGGTAACCTTATTAGAGTCGTCCGACCGGGCCTCTCTTTTTAAGAATGCAACAACTCGAGAGCCACTAAACCAAAATTAATGAATTCCTGACTTTGAAAATTTTACGAGAAACTGTCCACAAACTTCGACGTCTTTGAAGTCGGACGAATGTAATGGGCACTTTATGTTGACAAGTACATTAATTTGTGCTTAAATGTAACAAAGAAATCTTATGTTAATTGAACCTTACATCATTGTAATAGTTGAAGAATAAAAGACCAACTTGAAGCCACTTGTTATTTTATTTAACTTCTTATGTACTCAACATGTTTCGGACATTAATATATCCATCATCAGGAGCTTGCGACTGTGCTGTTGAATTACCATATCGGTCGTTTTGTTCTCGGTTCGTTGTGTGTTTGATTATTTGGTGCGGCTGGGCTTGAGTGGTGTCCGTGTTGCAGGCTGCTTCAGCCTGCAACACGGACACCACTCAAGCCCAGCCGCACCAAATAATCAAACACACAACGAACCGAGAACAAAACGACCTATATGGTAATTCAACAGCACAGTCGCAAGCTCCTGATGATGGATATATTAATGTCCGAAACATGTTGAGTACATAAGAAGTTAAATAAAATAGCAAGTGACATCAAGTTGGTCTTTTACTCTTCAACTGCAACAATGAAAATAATTGAGTTTTATTATTTTAGCACAATACTCCACTCAAGTGTAACTTTAAAGGTCTGCTGTTAATGTATACACACAGTATAAGGTTCCTATGTGTTCCAACAACAGCGATTCAATTGCACGTGATTTCTGTTAACTAGAATACAAAAAATAAACAAATAAAAAATAAAATAAATTAAAAAAATATATAATACGTGTTTGGTACAAAATGTGGTAAGGCACACTCAATACAGTAGCATTGAAATGATTAATTTCGAGTTATTTTCTTTAACAGTAAATCAAATATTAGGACTCGTGAATTGAAACCCTAGCGGGCACCGCAGAGCGACCGCACAAAAACCGTTAAGCTGTGTGCACATTTTGCGGTTTATTAATTAACCACTTGACAACACTGCCTGTTTTTCATGTCTTCTCGATAAACACCTAATACACTTCTCATCGCTTTAAAGTAATTTTAGATTTAATTAAAATTACGTCTTCTGTTACATATTACATATTGCTCCACGAAGCCACCGTGATGGAAGAGAAGGAACGCTGTCTTGTTGGAATTTAACTCTATAGATTCTGCAACCTGGAAAATTGAAAACATATCAGGCAAGGCAATGGTTTTCGTAGCAGACGGTATCAAAATAACGAAATATATAACTTTCAAATTTTATAATGAAAGAAGTTACTAAAACTCCAGTGACTTATCCCGAAGATTTAACGGCCGTCAGTACACCAAATGTTTAGCCAAATTTAGTCGCTTCTCCTTGTAACAATCAATTTATACAAGGGCCTTCTTAATTATGTATTTCTATCTCATTCTTCTCGTTTCTCTATGTGGCGTTTCCCTACCAAATCTCCGTAATCTATTAAACTCCTTGTCAATTACAGCCGACTAGTCATATCTACCGTACAAAACTATAAGACGTACAGGTTGGAGTGTTTGGACGGATTGACTTGTGGTCCTAAAACAAAAACAAAAAAATCTGTGCGTACTGCGGACAGGAATCAATATGCCTTATGAAACATAACGGTATTAACAGGGATGTATATGTGGCTAAGTCCAGCTGCGGTGTGAATGTCGTAGTAACAAATGACGGGATGTAGAGCAAGGTCATGTGAGAAAAAACGTTATTGACCTTCCGGAAATTCAGTAAAATATATTAAATTATTATTAGGCGTTTCACTAAAGCTTCGTAACAACGATACATTTTTAATTTGAAAATTAAAATTTAAATTATTGTACAAGTTAGTCACAACGTATTCCCCATTGTTCCTTACAAGTAAGAAGCAGACATTTATAATTGCCACATCCGGCCTATAGTGCGTTTCCATGCCAGGAGAAAAGCACCATCAATTTCTAGAAACTTATTATGTGCATTTTCTCTCTTGTTCCCATTCTTCCCTCACACCTTTTTCCTTTAAACAAATTCTTCTCAGTGTTTGAACAAGCTACATAAGTGGTCTCATCCCTCAACCACCAAGTTTTCTTTTTAGTTTCTTCTCTTAGAAAAAGGGAAGTAATTTTTTCCGCTGTATTTGCATTACCACCGTAGTATAGACTACTACAAGGAAATGCTCTTCAAGCCGGAAGACGTGCGGAGAACTGGGAGCGGGACATGTCTTGCGGCACCTGCTCCCACCGCATCCCATAGGAGCACACTAATTGGGACTGCCGTTTCTAACGCCGGTGTAGGGGAGTTACATCTTTTAAAATAGCACTGGCTGTGGGTTGAATGGATACCAACCAAACTCTGGCCCATATAATGAAAAGCTTATTGCATTAGGTTACGGCCAAGTTACAGAGCAGACCGTCTGCCTGCCATGGAAACAACTTAAGCCGGTTCTGAAGCATCTTCAGTAGGGGAGAGTTGCTGTTTCAATAGAAAAGGAATTGAGCCATGGTTTTGGACGCAAGGTGGATATCGATTTCAGATATTATGAAGGGGTGGTCTTGTTTAATGGAAGAAAACTGAATCGCTACAAACTTACTTCACTGCAGCAGCTTTTGGCGCATTCGAACAGAATAGCTGCAGACACGAACGTACCAATTTCGGAGCGTCTGTCTTTATGTCATTCCTTCCGAGCGCCCTTTCAAATTCAGCAACAGATGAACGCTAAGTGGGGAAATAGCTAAATTTTATATTATAAAGTTTTACTAAATTCTTTCGAAACAAACATCGTCTGGTTCAACTCGATCAATAACCAACACATTATGAAGCTACTCGCATTTCTGCGGGCATTTCGAAACTAAATCTCATATAACTCGCTAATCTGTATTGGAGCGCCAAACGTTCAACAAAAAAAGCTGTAGAAGTAAATCAACTATGCAACTTGTGTAAAATACACTTTTTTTCGTAAGTATCATAATCTTTGAAATAATTTGAAAAGAAGGGAAAGCGCCAGAATTGGTAATATATGCATGTATAACCGAACAACTTCGTATTTTTATCTTCCTCTCTTATCAGATGCTCAGAGTTCTGATCGTACATAAGAAGATGTTTGCTAGTGAGCAGGAACATGGTACTAAACTCTTAATATGAGAAGCAATGTGAATGTTTCACATTTTATCTTAAACGATCCCAAATGTATTTACAGCCGAAGTAAAGTATGACCAGAACAAAAGCCTTCTACCGTCTGAATTTTCTTGGATTGTTTTTCGCTGAAATGATTGCAAATATTTTGTTTTAATGCAATTGCAATGTCAGATCAACAATATAACTTCTATTCTTCATCTAATCAGTCTACAGTTGGAATGGTCAAATCACTTACTTAAAACGGGCGGTCATGCATTATCGCTATAAAAAATGCACAGGTAACTTCAGTTGGAATATCTGAAGGGCGAAAAGTAACTGAATTATCCACTGTCGAGGGGGATAACATTAAAATTATTCCGAAGATGTACACTGTGAGGATGTGACGTGGATTCAGCTGGATCGGGGTAGGTTCTAGTGGCGAGCGATTCTAACACAAGACTGATACTTCACAGTCTACAAAACTAACTAAGTCACTTTCAGCTTCTCAAGAATAACTCTTGTTGTGCTTCTTAGTTATCGGTGACAAGCAAACCTGAAAAATCTAAGAGATCTTAGCTGGCGTTTTTATAGAGTTCTAGGCCAACACAAAAACACTGTGCACGCAGCAACGTGTCTTATCCCACTGAGGCAAGAATTTTACCCAAATGGTCAATTACCCGTAATTTCATTCCTCCTCTTACGAAAAAGAACACTGAATATACACAAAATGACCGAAAAATTAAGGCTGTTAGTAAAATATTCTGAAATTATTCTTAGAATCACGAGAAATCTGCCAACAGTTTACTTCCTGAAAAAATGTAGTGAGTTTTAATTACAAAGTAGATAGCATGCGGTATTACAACTGTGAGTTACAGGTCAGAACAAAGCGAAGAAAATATGGTATTATTGGTAGATCTTAATCAAGGAAGGATTTTTTCTGTGGCGCTGCGGCCCAACGCGGGCCATGGCCTCCTCATTCTTGAGGTTTCTAGATCACACATAACGACGCATCACAGTCGGTAGGACTCCTCTGGACGAGTGATCAGCCTGTCGCTGAGACCTCTACCAGACAACACACAACACGACAGAGAGACATCCATGTCCCCGGCGGGATTCGAACCCACGATCTCAGCAGCGAGCGGCCGCAGACCTACGCCTTAGACCGCGCGGCTATTGGTTTCGGCAAGGAAGGATTAATAAGAATTATTTGTAACATTTCTTCTTCCTCCTCCTCCTCTTCTTCTTCTTCATCTTCTTATTCATAGATAGCGCTACAGTCCAATGCAAACCTTCGCCTCCTTAATGAACTTGTCCCATTCAGCTCTGTTTCTTGATTTCCCTTTCCAGTTTTTAAATTTGCATTCCCTAATATATGTTTGTAGACAGTTCTTATTTTGCAATTATGTAGAATTATATCTCTTCTTCCATAGTGAACACTGAGCAAATTTCTCCTCGGAAAAGCTCTACTGGCTGGGTTCTCAGTCATTTATCGGATTGTTAACAAGCGGTGGCTTAAGTATATTTGATAAAGAATTGAAAATACAGGCCTTTACTAAATATGGCAAAGTATTCTTCGAGACATGATGGTTATTTTTCTAGTTAAGGTAGACCATATCGAGATGCAACCCGAAAATTTACATTAGTATTATTGTTTCATATAATCTCTAACAAATTACAAAATACCTGACGTGAAAACTTTCCACAAGCTGCATATTTGAGCAAAATGGTGAAACGAAATGGGGGAAGCGTAAACAAAAAATTAATTCTGCACAGATCAATTCATTAACTCCCCAGTAAAATCTCGGCGTAGCAACAGAAACTTAGGGCCTAAAATATCAGTGATGTTCTATCAAGGCGTAATTATGAAGAAGTTTGGTGTTTGATGTTGGCGTATCCTTCAAGTTTGGAATTAGTATGTCATCTAGACAAGCATAAGTCAAGATGCAAAAACAACAACAACAATAACAACAACAACAACAACAACAATACATTTAACTGGTAATAAATTTGATGAGCTTAAAACCTGAAAAATATTTCAAAGTAACGTCTGTAGGACCGCACGTAAATATGCACTCGTCAAAAGAGTCAAGAACACACACACACACACACCACACACACACACCCACACACACACACACCACACACACACACACACACACACACACACACACACACACACACACACACACACA
>Ga0123354_10008541_pt1 | contig 15585 bp, 6 predicted proteins | sample TergutLab28metaG_2_FD_97872 | JGI IMG/M metagenome (GOLD analysis project Ga0123354, IMG submission 97872) | Labiotermes labralis P4 segment gut microbial communities from Petit-Saut dam, French Guiana - Lab288 P4 | ecosystem: Host-associated > Arthropoda: Insects > Digestive system > Gut ...
ACCAAGATGCTGGAGATAATAGCTTACTGTGGAACCCTGTCGGAATATTTTACCAGACCAGACGGCTTGACATCCAAGGGGGCGGCAGTCTTATAAATCACACTCGTAGGAATTTATTGGTATTGGACAAGGCTGCACGGATAGGGTACCTGTGCTCCTAAAACTCGCGACGTTTAGCCAATCCGTGTGTCAGGATTGCATTCAATTGATTGAAAGAACACAATGTTGCAGCGTTTCCCCCATTCACACAGCCAAGGAATAAACTTAAATTGCAACAGCAGATAATCAGACTGTGCTGTTCAATTTAATGCTTTAATTGCCTGCACTTTCCAACTAATTCCTTTTTAGGCACGTTAACGAAATCGCGAAAAGCGTCTATTAACTTCGTTATTTCTGTCCGTCTGTCTGTCCGTCCGTATGGAACAAATCGGCCCCCAATGAACGGATCTCATTAAATTTAATATGTAGATAATTTTGGAAAGCTGTCAAGAATATTCCAATTTCATTAAAATCTTACATAAAAAACGGGTAATTTACAACGGACCGACATCGATTTTTTTTAATAATATATCGCTAGTTTCTTCTTAGAATGAGATGTTTCCGACATAATTTGTAGATAAAATCAAAACGCGCATTTTATGTGCAGTAACTTTTTTTTTTAACCCTGTCGTTTATTAGATAATGTGGAGAAATATTGCAGACCCGGACAGGCCACATATGGCATTATGGCGCATGCGCATTGCATGCTGGCTACCTAAGGCTACAAACACCCACTCAGCTATGCAATACATATTGTTTTTCCACTGCAACAGTGGTTGCACGAACGTTATACAAAGAGTGTCTCTCTTGTTTTGTTTTTAGACAGTATTCGAACTACACAGGTTTTGCCAAATCTCGTGTATTTGTAGGCATGCGTATTATTTTGGAGAAAACGACTCTGTATAGCGCAGTTATCTTTAAATGACATAATAGTTATTTGTGATACAGCATTTTGACGTAATAACTGTGTAAATCACACAAGACGTGTGTGTGTGTGTGTGTGTGTGTGTGTGTTTTAGGAGGTGGTGTTTATTCCACGACACTCCCACTAAACTGTACCACAGCGTCAAATAGAAGAATAACGTATGAACGAAAAATTGTGAGGATTTGAAAGGAATCGGCCATACCCTAGTCGAGGTACTATCCTGTTCCCACATTTGCTTGGAGTTACTGATAGAAACCACGAAAAAGTCAGTCAGTACAGCTGGTGTCCAACAGAGATTGCAACCGAGCGCCTCCAGAATAAAAATTCGCTGTTTTTTTTGTGCTGCACCACCCACAGTGGTGCCTGTTGTGTTGTGTGTTAAATCATAATTTGAATTCGTAAACATTTTCAAATGTAAACTTCAGGTTTTTGATGAACTGGGTAGGGTAAAGAGAGGAATATCTGACTATCCAGTATATCCAGTGTAGCAGCAGAGACACTGTGTTTAAATTAACTGATGAACAAGAAACAAAATGCGTATAGTGTTGAAAACTGATCATTTGGCTTTGTGGAGTTTGTAATATATAGGTATTAGTGTGTAACGGAGTAGAAAATAGGAATATACACAACAAAAACAAGATACGAAACACAATAAAGGACCTTATTTACGAGACCAGTACGCGTTGCAAGTAAAAGCATGCATTAGCATATAAATCACATCCACGTATGGGAAGCGATTGTGGTGATTGTGGTCAGGCAATCGACTGTTAAAGGGATTTTTAGAAAGCATTATTGTATATTTACTGAGAATCTGAAATTAGAGCGCGCTGCCAAAGGGTAGATCAATGTGAAATAATAATGTAATGGCCAGTCGTGGCCAGTCGCGTCAGAACTGTACGGTGTTATTAGCATTTACATTTATAATACAGCATGTAACTTCAGCGAGCCTTGCTTCAATCATTACCTTTAAATATTGCTACTAACACTAATTTGAAGGCAGGACAGCGTATTCAGAGTAGTGACTAGTCTACAGGCTGGACAGTGTGGTTGTGTTTGTGGTTCAATTCCCAGCAAGTTTAGGGGTTTTTCTTTCCTCCGAACTGTCCAGACTGTTACTGGGTCACAGCCGTTCTATTTAAAGGGTACCGGCGGTTCGGGTCTTTCGCCGGGACATACAGCTAACAAGACCCCTCCAACAAATGTCGAGGATATAATGAGTGGAAATTCACCTCCACCCTCCCACATGACCTCATGTTGTGCACAGTAAAAAAGAAAGGCAGAGTGATCCCGTTACAGGCCCGGTGTGGCCCAGAGGGTGGGTAGAGGTATAGCTCTTCTTTTCCATGTAGCGACACTAGAATGGGGTGAGTGGTCAGCAGCACGCCCCGGCCGGACTTTACCCCCGGGAAAGACCCGACACCCATCTTACAGGAGGCTGGGTGGGCCCCAGGACCGCTCTGGACGGGCGGAAAATCTCTTCCCCACCGGGATTCGATCCCGGACCGTCCGTAGCTCAGTCGCTATACCGACTGAGCTACCGGGCCCACGTTTGCATAGTAACAAATATAAATTTACACCACATCTATTCCTTCTCTTACTACTGCTATTATTATTATTGTAAGTGTTAGTATTAGTGCTATTAGTATTAACACAGCACTTACATTCGAAACCCTTTCTGAGTGCACAAACACCAGCTTGAGATGGACCAACACCAGCAATGGTTTATTGCACAAGCAACCACGCCGAAGGTTATGACGTGTCTCCACACCCACCCCCCCCCCTCCGCACTGCACTATGACTAGTGCAATTACATCACACCGTAATGTCTGCATTAACACTTCGTCACTTGAAACAATGGCCGAATTTGTTTCTAGCTAAAGACAAATGAAATTTACGTAAGCGTGTGCAGTAGTTTAGGAAAGAGTGATTTCAGCTCAGCAGGAGTATTAAATGGGATAGTTGAATAAAGAGAGACCAACTTGATGTCACTTGTAATACGTTTTCTTTTGGGTAATTCCCCGGCGTCTGAGTTCTAATAGCCGACGTTTCGGAACCCTCTATCCGTTCCATCTTCATAGGCAGGTGGAGTAAGTACTTCATCCACCTGCCTATGAAGATGTAACTGATAGAGGGTTCCGAAACGTCGGCTATTAGAACTCAGACGCCGGGGAATAACCCAAAAGGAAACATATTACATATAGAACACGGCGAAAGCTTAAAATCAAGAATTGATGTCACTTGCTTTATTATTTCATTATTTACTGCTCAACATGTTTCGGATGTTAATTCATCCATCCTCAGGAGTTTGCGACTTATTTGTTGAGTTATTTCATGGGTTGTATTGTTATGGTTCGATGTGTGTTGGTGTTACGGTGTGGTTTGGCTGGGGTGGTGTGGTATCCGGATGCAGGCTGCAGCCTGCTTACATCGCGAATGGCAGAAATTGGACAAGGAATTTATAAGTTCATCCCAACTTTCCAGCTTTTACAGAAATAACAATTTTAGAAGTTGGTAAAAATTTTCAAACATTACTGTAACTCGTTTTGACTATGATAAGCTTCTCTTCATCTGATTTTTTTCGCTATCTGTCCTTTTCGAATTGTTTAAGAGATTCTTCTGAAATACAATGCAAAATCACTGTATAATTGCAGGCGTATTCTACACGAACACCAATAAATCAATCAGCTTGTGTAGTGATTTCTACATTCCCATCTTCTTGGTTTTTTCATATCACAAAAGTATGAAAGTCTGTTCTGTTTTAGACACTTGGTGACATAAGGTACCCCCATGCCCCATTCTTTGCTACATTAACTGTAAACCGCAAACTACTGACTGATCGTGTAAGGTGGCACTATCTTAGGTACGCTGTCCTGTAGTTAGGCCTTTATTCCTGAAATCTACATCCATAGAGCATACGGACACACAGATATATCACTTATTTTTTAGGGTTCCTCCACAGTTGTAGTAGCTTGACTGCTTCATTTTTACGATTTCTGGGTTGCCAATTTAGGTCTTGATTGGGTTGGAAGAGGAAGTGTTCCCCAAACAGAACATGGAGCTCCAAAGTGCCAATTTATTTGAAGCGGGAAAAGTAATCCACTTTACATACAACGTCCACTCGTTTTTAAGTTACTGATATATAATTTCTGTTCTCTTCAAAATTGGAAGCAATGACGTGAGCTTCCTTTCACGACAATGATGTTGGAGCACAATTTATCCGTGAATTTTCTGAGATTCACTGTTGTTATGGAACTACAGGCTGGTTAACATCTAAGGTTGCTTGCACCTATTACTATGTTTCAGACACTTCAACAGGAGGCGCCTCCTATCTGTCTGCTCTGTGCTTCAATTTCATTCTGAGGATGCCTGCCAGTACTCCTATCTTGATCTTCTAATGTCTGTCAATTTAAGGTGTTTTCGAGCCTCGGAATGCATTTTGAGCATACAAACGTTGCAGTGAAGCGATTAACACTTCTTCGTCTATTTTAAAGATTTACAGTTCGAATCTCGTTTTAAGACTGTCTACCTTCCTTGATTTTAAGCTTTCGCCGTGTTCTATATGTAATATGTTTTCTTTTGGGTAATTCCCCGGCGTCTGAGTTCTAATAGCCGACGTTTCGGAACCCTCTATCAGTTCCACCTTCATAGGCAGGTGGATGAATTATGTACTTCATCCAACTGCCTATGAAGATGGATGGCAGGTGGATGAAGTATGTATTTCATCCACCTGCCTATGAAGATGGAACTGACAGAGGGTTCCGAAACGTCGGCTATTCGAAGTCAGACGCCGGGGAATTACCCAAAAGAAAACATATTAGACAGTCTACCTTGTATGAAGCCTTTTCGTTTTCTTAGGTTTTGCCAGTCGCAATGTCTATGTAAAACCTTAAATACATTATCAGTTCCATCTGTAAGTGATATATTGTACGTATTAAGTGTCTGACTCATCCAGTTGAAGAAACGTTGTTAATGAAAACAATGAATCTTTTCTGCTTCACGGTTTTCCCTTTTTCGTCCCGTTTTCAAGCTTCATAGTTGCGTGTTGTCTCCAAAGAAACACGTGGTCGACACTAATTGCTTGATTTTGCCAAAATCCGTGTGAAGTACATGCCACTGGAAGCTGAAATTATTCCTCCATCCGTTGCAGGCCAATCAAGTTTCATTTAGCTATGTAACTAGCAAAGCTGGAGCGAAAACCGCAATTTCCGCAGCCTTGCCACCATTACAGGTTCCAGCCCGAGGTCCATCTCACAACTCCACAACCTAACTCCTTCAGATACATTCTAATACTGTACTCCCGAAACGTTTTGCACCTATACGTAGCCATTTCTAACAAAGTTTCCAACAAAATTTCTGTTTGCATTTCTTATTTCCCCCATCTCCATCGCTTCCAGCCACCTTTACTTCCCTGTTCATATAACGAAAGACAACGAGATGCACTATTTTTCAAATTTGTTTTGGTAAAGAACTCTACATGTTTCGGACAGATCTACTGACCATCATCAGGAGTCTCAACACTCTGTTGACTGTCTGCTAGCGACAGCTAGCAGTCAACATAACTAGCATGACAAATACCTATTGCTGTGTATACAGTGTTGAGCCTCCTGATGATGGACAGTAGATCTGTCCGAAACATGTAGAGTTCTTTACCAAAATAAATTTGAGAAATAGTGCATCTCGTTGGCTTTTACTATAAGAATATATCACGATGCACGGTCCTCTGAATATCAAATTATTTCCCTGTATCAGGTTATCTGTACAAGCGCAGTAATATCTTGGACACTATTTTAAAATAGTTGTTGCGTCTACCGAAAACCGTAAAATATTCGATGAATACAAAAATAACTGTTATGAAATCGTAGTTGAAATATCGTCGTCAAGTAAATGTAAACAATCGAAAGTTACAAGAAGTTTGGGAGATAAAACATGCCTGCGAGGGTCATAATTGCGTTTACTCAATATTAAATGTATTCTCATCACTAAGAACATATAGGTCATTCAGCTAGTATATGGAAAACTAGAGTGCTGCCATCTGAACTCTACTGCAAGTAACATGGGAGAGAATTAAAATTTTGTTTTCATTCGTTCTCTGTTTTCTGTACATGAAAATACAAACAACTCCCGAAGCGTTCTGGGCTCCACAGCAACCACAACACAAGATTATTCCAGACAGCATGTGTTTATCTTAAAAATACGGTAGCATTTCACACACACTGGAACATAAGTCAAGGATTATATAATATTTAAACGTCTCCGGGGTGGTAAAAAATGTGACTACGCAACTTACTGGTTGCTCGGTACAGAGGTACACAAAGCGTAATATTTTTTTTCTTTTTATTGAATTTCCTTTTTTGCTTCGTCGTTTGAAATCACATTGTTTGTATTTAATGTTTTTCGTTACAGCAGTTGTGGTTAAAACTGAAAGTTTCTTCCTTTGTGTGGTATATACCCACATTCTGTATTCTGTAACAGGTGTACACAGGTATAAACACTGCAGTGACCAAGTGGCGCCATCACGTTTGACTACGTGCAGATACCTTAGGGCTTCTCATTAAAATAGCAGTGCAACTAACTGCAGTGGTACCACACTACCCATCTCTTAAGTACTAACCTCTCAGTTACATGCGTTTTTTGTGATCGAAACAACACCGAGATTAATGTAGGCGGTGCTCTTCCAGTGGTGTAACAAAAGTAGGTGACATCCGTACATCTGAACAAGCCATATTATTGCACATTTTGACAATCAACCAACGTTTACATATTAACCTTTTGGCGCCGTAATTATTTTTTTAATTTTAGCACATCCTGTATATAAAATGTGAATAATACAAGAACCAAATACGTCAGAATTATGAAACAAACTGCATTTTGAAGAGAAAAAAAACGAAGAGTATACACCATGTTTAAAATAGTCGGTACCTATATTTGTTGAATAAATATATAAAATGCAACTTTGGAGGTTAGCGGTGCGTTACGTCAACTATAGTTGACATTAGGCGTCTAAAGGTTAAACTAACATAATATTCTAATTATAAATATAATTATCCTGAAATTTTCACAGAATAACAGATAAAATTCTCCCATCCTATAGATCGAATTTACACGAAGTATGACATAGCACAGAGCAGTTATTCAGGAAAAGGGATTGTCGCTATTTCTGAAGCGTTTTCAAATAAATCTATAAAGAAAGTCTACTAGCCATGCCATCGTCTGTCTGTCCGAAAGTAATAACTCAGCTTCCACTCGATGGACTTTCATAAAATGTGTTCATATTTTGGAAACAACACCTTAAGGGGATTCTGTACGACGCATTTTAATAACAATAATAACAACAACAACAACAACAGAGGACTGGAAATAAGTTTTAAAAATTATGCCTTTTATGTTATATTCTTACTATTAAAAGAATAATTTTTATGGTTTCGTGGATCCATCACAATCACCCGTAAAAGACTGAAAGTTCCATATTCAAGGATGGTTAATGTAAGCTAACAATTATGATATATAAGTATGTATAATGAACAAACAAATGCACAGTTGATTGAAAAATGCTTATAATAAAACCAACTAGATGCACTAATTTCTCAAATTTATTTTTGGAATAAAACTCTACATGTTTTGGGCAGTTCCTATGTCCATCATCAGGAGTTTTTCACTGTACACACAGCAATAGGTATATGTCACACAGGTTTGCTGACAGCTTGCGAGCAGGATCAGGACGGAACCTGTATGACATACACCATTGCTGTGTGTACAATGCAAAACTCCTGATGATGGGCAGAGGAACCGTCCGAAACATGTAGAGTTTTATTCCCGTTCGCAAGCTGTCAGCAAACCTGTATGACATATACTATTGCTGTGTGTACAGTGCTAAACTCCTGATGATGGACAGAGGAACAGTTCGAAACATGTAGAGTTTTATTCCAAAAATACATTTGAGAAATTAGTGCATCTAGTTGGTTTTAATTTAAGAATTTGTCAATCACGTGTGCATTTGTTTTTTCATTCTACATATAGTAAAAGTTGCAAGGTACAAAGGTTAAAATAATTATGGTATGTGTTCTTATAGCCACACCAGCTGAGTCTTGAAGAAATGGGCCGCAAGGTGTTGTTTATGTAACTTGTACAGCGGCACCTCGCATTTAAGTTGTGTCAAACGGAAGAGCCTCTTTCGAATGTCGGCCATATCTTCATGGTTTTATTAAATGTGCGCCTATACTAATGTTGTGTTCCGTGGCGTAATTATTTCTCTAACACTGCGCACTTCTTTGGTTATCTTTATATACAGTTTGGCGAGTATAAACTTTACGCGCATCCAGACACATTGTAAGGGCAGAATCGGCAGCAAAGCTGTGGACTGAGTGACTGAGTTTGTCATACGGTAGAACGACATTACAGCTTCAGTAATTCATTATCTTATAAACAAACCTGAGATGAAGTACCTTATATACAGTGACAGCTAATAGTGACCGAAGTTCTGCTGAAAGATAACATAATTCAGCGAAACTAGAAGAGAAACATTAAGCCTAGCACTTCAGTATTATTTTGTTACATCGTTTTGTTTTGATTTATCCCTATTATTATTCTTTAATTCACTTCTTACTTTTATTCCGACCTACATTAGTTTAACTTCGTGAAAGTGAACAGATAAATTATGGAGAGTCTAACCTGATTTATTATAACAGTAAAATATAATAACAACTAGAATAGTTTAATGAACCTATAATTATGACTATTCAAAACACATTTTTATATAGTATTGCACATTGTATATGTATATACATAAGTACATATGTACATATAATTCTACAACACACATAATGTGATACCGTAGACCTAACTATATTAACTTAGACGTAACATATAATAGCAGTCCCCCCAAGCACCCACACCTCCCATCCTCTATGACATATACGAGATCTCGTGCCCACCTCACCTCCTACCTCCCCACTGTATACAGCCCATAATAAGTCTCGTATAACTGCTTACTAAGTATTTCATGTACAACCTGAAGATGGCCATTGTCAAGCCGAAACATGTAGTAAATACTATATATACACCTCTACCATCAAATAAAGTTGTGTTAGACAAGTACATACACTCCACTGTAGTTTATGAAAGCAACGGGGATGACGAACCTTATAATGCTGAAAAATAGAAATTCTAGCAGACTGAATTAGTGTGGTCATGGCGACTAGACCAGTTTTTTTTTTTTAAGTGTCAAAGCGGCAGACTCGCATGTGCTGGTACGTGAGTTTCCACGGGAAACACGATAAAGCTCCGTACTCGCAGAATATCTTCAAGGTATGTACATGCAGGTTATTTAATGAAATATGAGTAGTTTAAAGTCCAACCGCTTACAAAGACCTCACTGTAACGGCTTTGATCTGAAGATCCACTGTCACATGAAGGGACTCACAATTCTGACAATGAAACTAAGGGGATAAGCCTCTATCCTGGATTACGCCGCAAAATAAGGTTTAAGGCTTTTGTATTTGTGTAATAGAGATTCAGAAGGTAGGTTCGTCCCTCTCATTTCAATATTACTGAGTTGGAAATACGAAGTAAAGAAGAAAATCGTGTTTTCAGACTCAGGAATCAAGGCCAGCTCCTCTCTGCTGCTGCATGCTGTGGCAGAAACAATACTTTTGTGTTGCCGTGTTTACTGGTCGTATTTGTCGACCAACTTTAAATCAGAATGAAGGAACTGTACTATTAATCACAATCGTGGGGCAACAAAAGCCTGTAACCTATCTCAGTGACGTAATCACGGTAGAAACAAGAATTCACTGGTTTGTTCCCCAAAAGTACAGGGGTATTCAAAATGACTGTCGGGGTTTTAACAACTTGTCATACGAAATACACTTGAGATAGGAGTATATGTGTTGTTTTTATTTAATGGAACAACACTCCAAGTTTTTGTTACATACCTTACAGGTGCTCTATATGTGCACCCTTTGTGATTCTACAAACATCAACACGATAATCGAGTTCGTTTCAAACTGTTTGTAGCATGTAATAACCTTCAGTTCCGGGATACTTGCGGGGAAGAGAAGGGACATAAACCTGATCCTTGACGTAACCCCATAGAAAGAAATCACATGGGGTTGCATCTGGAGAACGAGGTGCATTTTATATGACAAGTTGTTAACACACCGACAATCAATTTGAATAAACCTGTATTTTGTGAACGAGCAGCTGTATGTATAATAAAATTAATTATATACGTCAGCACTATCTATTTATTTTTATACTTAAGGCTACATGTTTCGATCTATCAGTCGGTCATCTTCAGGCCTACATAGCAGACTAAGTCATTAGTGCTGTGTGCACATTGTGCACACAGCATCAATGACGTATATAATTAATATTATTATACATTCATTCTAACACTTCGTGATGCCTTCTTTCAAGAACAGCTGTGCATGTTTCGTACTGAATATTTAATCTTTCGACATCGTTTCGGTTAAATTTTAAACATCGCAGGAATTCCTATTTGATATAATGAGATTTTAATATCACATGGAAACGAAAATTATTAAGTGATTTCTAGATTATCACTTTATTTTGCTTAAAATTTGCGGAGTCAAATGTGCCTACGGAATTGTAGTTCTCTAAGATTGCAGTCTTGACAGTTTTAGAGGTGTTTTTCCAGAATAAACCTGGGGTTAGTTTAGAAGATGCACTGGCCGCGACTCGAACTGCGTACCCCGCTAATGTCATGTCAAACATTTCACAGTTTGAGCTAATCTTCCGGCTGAATTTATGGCATATTTCAGGATGCTGCAATGTGACAAAGTATCATCTTAACGTGCCCAAAATTACCTCCTTCAAATAAAATTCCACTTGGAACACACTGTACCCATTTTAAATTAACATCTTCAGGTGGATTAGATTATCAGTTTCGGAGTTTGTCTAGTGTGAGTGAAGAAAAATACGGACTGAATTTTCGTAGTTTTCTTCAGTCCCTCCAGACCAATTATCGATTATGTCACTACCATTTCCTTCCTAATCCTTTTCAATTAATTGTCCCATCATTATACACTATATAGTCGTCGATATTCACAGTGTCGTTAAATAACCCATAAAAGGCGTAGAGACAGACAGACAGACCTTACCTACTCATTATGTGTCAACTTAAATTATTACAACGTGTCACAATAACGTATGCTGCTTTTTCTCAGCAACAATTGACTGCTAATTTTCATATTCCTCGTCGCCATTTCCATTTGCTGCTCCAATTCAAAATTAATTCGCAAAAAGCAAATCGTTTGGGAGTCACAAACCTGCGACTGTTTTATTAATATTACAATATAACTTACTTTCGTACATATTATAGAAAAGTAGACCTACATTTTACTAGAAAAAAAGTGTTCAAAATAGCAATATAAGTACATTTGTAAATTTGCATCACACACAATTTTCTATTGACATTTAACACACAGCCTTGCATTAGAAAGTCTATTTTTTCAGTTCTAGTTTCGGTTTAATACGTGTCTTTCAGACAGAACCACCCTGTACTATGCCAGACAGACGTGGACAGTGTTCTAGAAGGTGGAAATGGCCCTTCGGAGTTTCCGAGCGGAAAATACTTAGAAGAAGGTAGGTCGAATATACGAAAATATGCAGTGGAGAATCCGCCAGTACTATATTTAAATCTGTGATTTATACAAGGTTGTAGATGCGGTATCACAGACTAAACTGTAGAAGAGTGAAGTGGGATGCGCGCATCTACAGGATGGCTGGATACAGAACACGAAGGGAAGATCTCAGAAGAAAAGGAAAAATGAGTCAAAAATAAACGTCCACCCTCGTTTTCGATAGTACTCTTTGCGGGCGAGATTGGCCCATCGTCAGGAATGCAACCTGCATAACGCACAAGAAGTCACAAACTTCAATCCACTTTTCCATTCGAACCAGCTACCCTATTCCTCCTAGGCTTCAGAACCGCACCCTAACTCCAACACACAGCAATCCAAGAACAATACAACCAATGTGGTAGTTCAACAACATAGTCTCAAACTCCTGAAGATGGACATATTAATGCCCGAAACATGTTGAGTATCTAAGAAGTAAAGTAAATGTAACAAGTGACATCTAGTTGGCTTTATATTCTTCAAGTATCACAATGATGCACGGTCCAATAAACATCAAACGTTATAGTTCCCTGTATTTTAATGTGTAATGTAACAGAGATCTCTCACATACAGGAACGAAAATAGGCGGAGGGTGTTGCAGAATACGGCACTAGGGAAGATATTTGGGCCTAACATCGACGAAGTTAAACGCGAGTGGAGGACACTGCATAATTAGCAGCTGTATGGTCTGTTTTCCTCATCAAATATTATTCGCGTTTTTCAGTCAAGAAATAAGAGACGAATAGTGGATGTGGCCAACATGGGAGACAGAATGGATGCACACAGAAAGGCTTTTGTGGGTAAACCTGAAGGCAAGAGACCACTTGGAAGGCTTAAGCGTAATTGGAAGGATAATATTAAAATAAGTCATCAAGAAACAGCATGTGGGTGGAGGTGGACGTGTACTGGATTGATCTGGTTCTGGATAGGGACAAGTGGCGGGCTCTTGTGAACACGGTTATGAACCGCGGGTTTCATAAAACGCGGGGAATTTCTTGTCTAGCTGAGGAACGAATACGTTCTTAGGAAGGAATCTGCTCCCTGGAGTTAGTTAGGTAGGTAGGCCTTTAGGTAGTTAGGTAGTCAGCCAGTCAGTCAGTTACTTTGTTGGTTAGTTAGGAAATTAATATAACCAACGTGATCCATGTTAAATTTTGTAGGCAGAGGAAACAAATTGTAGGCCAACAGTAAAGAAACGGAGGCTTACCAGAAATCCAAGCGTAGTTTAAATGTAGACCACTTGCAAATTATACTAACAACAACGTTCGCCAAAGGGACACTGCAGTATCATCATCTGCGTGGTGTGATAATAACGCCACTACTGCATCTCGCAACAGTAATGAAATTCAAGAGACTCCGGAGCGAGCCATAATTAGTTGCGAAATTTAAAATTCTTCCTTCTGCGATCCTACGGTATAGCCGTAACTCTTTAACTTAACATTTAGGATGTTTTGTTAATTCAGTTAGTTTTGGTATGCAGCCTGTGGGGTGAATTGGTAATGTAGGGACGTTAATTCAATAAACACCTGTTACAACCGCAGAAGAGGAAATACCACGTTACGCCAGTTTATGATAATTAGCACTGGGGAGTAGATGAATCCTCTCTGGCGTGTGTGAAGTGAAGTTTGCTGCAGAGAGGAAACTATGAAACTTGTTTCACGAAACCTCACGTTATGAATGTAACATAATTGATTGGATTTGACGTTCAGGTGACCGTGCATCGGGATAAATTCTTATAATAAAACCAACCAGATGCACTAATTTCTCAAACTTATTTTTAGAATAAAACTCTACATGTTTCGGACAGTTTCTCTGTCCATCATCAGGAGTTTTTTTTTACTGTACATACAGCAATGGTTTATGTCATACAGGTTTGCTGACAGCTTGCGAGCTAGCAAGCTGTCAGCATAACCTGTATGACATATACCATTGCTGCCTGTACAGTGCTAAACTCCTGATGATGTACAGAGGAACTGTCCGAAACATGTAGAATTTTATTCCAAAAATAAATTTGAGAAATTAGTGCATCTATTTGGTCTTATTATAAGAATTCCAATGGTTTCTTATGCCCCCTTTCAGCCATTGTTTTATGCTCACCAAATATGTAGCTTTAGTTATAGTTTCCGTCAAGGACACATTAAAACACATCCCCAAACTCGACTTCAATTTCCATATAAAGTATTTCAAAAAACCCTTAGGTAAAAGTTAGCTAACTCGTATACATAACGAATATAGCCCATATTCCAGTCAATCTAACTCTTCTTTCTGCTTTGTCAACTTACTTTTCGCAAACCCGATTTTCTTTTACGTGTTGCCTATCCTGACCGCAATAAACGAAATCCACAGGATAACATTAATACAGTCTTTTGAATAATTTGTCTCGTTGTACGTTGAAGCTTATAATATTTGTGTGTGAATGGGGAAATGTTTACAAACGAAAATATCTACCGCAATATTACCACAAAACTGTCAGTCTTGTCTTCGAAAATGTGTCAAGTATAGCAATATATCTTGCGTACAAGATTTGATCAAATTATGGGCGACAGTGATATTTGCACCCAAAAAATTAAAAGTAACTAACGATGGCTGAAAACCCCAAACGAACATCTGCGCTGCATGCGTAACCTTCGAAGGTCCAGTACCCTATTCAATCCATATTTTTTATTTCAGACTTTCGCCGTGTTCTGAATGCTGTATGCTTTCTTCTGGGTAATTCCCCCGCCTCAGAATCCGTATTTAATTATGATTTCAATAGTCATATTGATTTTTTAAACTCGTTGACATCGGAACACAATAAAGAAACTTCACAGTCTAGATTTTCAGGCAGGTTACATTGCAAATCTCGAACATACGCTGCAATAAAACCTGTGCTACATCGCCTAATTTGACGTTCAGTTGACCGTGCATAGTGATAAATTCTTATAATAAAAAAACCCAACTAGATGCACTAATTTCTCAAATTTATTTTTGGAACAATAATCTACATGTTTCGGAAAGTTCCTCTGGCCATCATCAGGAGTTCTTTACTGCACACACAGCCATGGTATATGTCGTACAGTGCAAAACTCCTGATGATGGACAGAGGAACTGTCCGAAACATGTAGAGTTTAATTCCAAAAATAAATTTGAGAAATTAGTGTATCTGGTTGGTTTTTTTATTATAAGAATCGCCTAATTTGTTTCGCTCTTAATCCAAACATCATCAACGCTATGCACGATTTTAAAATTAATTCGCTAGTGAGCTCATCTTTTAATTGTTACTTAAATGTAAACATCCTTAATCAAAATATCATTATTACTATTGTTACTTTACTTTTCTGCCTTGAATGGAGGAAAGTGAATTACTAAATCGTTATGCTCTTGCGTGTCGCCTCTTTTAGCTTCTGAACGAACCGAATGTGTGTCACCAGAACTGATATAAACATTATGTCACTGAACGTCACCCCAGTGATATCATCGACGCCCAATACAGGCTCTGAAGTGATTTGTGGTACTGTGCGATCGGCAGATAAAACGACGGTTGTCGGGGTAATTATTTTGTAGGATGTAAAACCGTAAGGTACCTGCCTAAGGCGATGGATCACGTCAAACATACGTAGAAATTCTGCACGCAATATTGTCTCTGAAACTGCAGTACCTCGCGCTTAATGTTGCGTGAACAACGTGTCGGTGCAACACGTTTGTTACCTAACGACACCAAAACGTGTTGCATATTTCACATCTGTACTGAAACCAGTATTTTGTGTATACATTAAAATACATTAATAGAGTTCCTAGCGTTAGAATCCAAAAACGATGGTACAATATTTATTTGTTGAGCCATAACTACAGAGAGATGTACAGCTAGCTTCACGATACACGTATTGCAAGTAATAAGCAATCCAAATTTTTCTTTCTTGTTATTGTTGCTGCTGGTGGTGGTTGTAGTAGTGGTGGTGGTGGTGGTGGTGGTGGTGGTGGTGGTGGTGGTGGTGGTGGCGGCGG
>Ga0123354_10008544_pt1 | contig 15581 bp, 5 predicted proteins | sample TergutLab28metaG_2_FD_97872 | JGI IMG/M metagenome (GOLD analysis project Ga0123354, IMG submission 97872) | Labiotermes labralis P4 segment gut microbial communities from Petit-Saut dam, French Guiana - Lab288 P4 | ecosystem: Host-associated > Arthropoda: Insects > Digestive system > Gut ...
CCCCCCCCCCCCCCACACACACACACACACACACAAGCGACCAGGAAGCAGCGGACAAACAGGCTTGGTCGCTGCTACCAGCCAGAGCGTCCGTTTTGCACGATCGCTCGCTACTCGCTTCTAATCAGGATAGACCCATTTACATACATGTGTTTGTCCGCTCAAGTGAGTGGGAGGGGGGGGGGGAACGCGCGTGCACACTGGTCGGTGGCACGCAGGACGTAACCTAAGGCGAAGTCTTACCAGCGCTGTGGGAAAACTTCTTATAACTGCTAAGCGGAAGCAACAGGCTGACTGCAGACGGTAAATGGTAAAGCTGCTGTAAAAATTCATACAATTTTATAAGATTAAACATTAAAACCTCTTTGCCAATATAGCCCATTATGATTAATACAGGAATTACAGCCTTCAACCTACTCTAGGCCTTTCAGAATCTGTTGTCACCTCTTAAGGCCAAAACATTTTCAGGGAGAAAAATGGAATCGTACGGAACGACTTCTTGGATTGCATGATGGAGTTGAGAAAGAGAGGAAAGGAAGAGAATCAAGAAAGCAAACTTTCGGTGAAGAATCCAACAAACGACGCCACATTCGGTAAGTTAACAGTAGTCTACAGTTTGGTGAGAAGGAAAACAAATTGGCTCACGTGTTAACGGAATGTTTCTTGAGGAGCTCTGACGAGTGTGGCCTCATAATAGGGAGTAAATATAAACAACATCCTGCAGCAACGAATTCCTGCACTTTACTGCCAGATGCCATGTGTCAATCAGAATAAAATGAAGACGTACGTCCGCTTTTGTTGGCACATTCTGATTATAGGATTGCACTTCTTATATTTATATATATATATATATATATATATATATATATATATGTGTGTGTGTGTGTGTGTGTGTGTGTGTGTGTGTGTGTGTGTGTGAGGGCGTTGTCATGTTTGAAAGTAATTAGACTGTAATAAGAATGACATTGTTTTATAAGTAACATTTTAAAATAAACTTCGGATACAAACAGATGATTTTGCACACGCATTAAAAAATTTGGAATAAAAGAGTAATAGGATATACTGTTGCATGATACAAAAGCAATTCTAAGCATCACCAAACCAAGATGTTAACATCAGTCTTGTATATGATAATTTTTATTGCAGAAAGCAGACACATTTTATGTACTATGCCTGATCAGTGCATTTTCTGTTCGGTAGTACACAAGAACTGCAACTCCAAACTCGTGGGAATGCCAGCTCATGTCATTCAATTCTATTATTCATCTTTTCTTGTAAAAAATACAATTCAGAAGGTACTGACACTTTGATATCGCTATTACAAGGCAATTCTGAGACAAGATGGAAATCTGTGTTACTCATAATTCAAATATTAATACAAATCCCTGATAAAGTAACTTCGGCTTACTGATAATTTCATACAATATTACAATTCGCAGAAAGAATTGTTCATGTAAATCGTATAATAAAAATACGTTCATAGATACAAAAATCTAGCAGCAGAACATGTTCGGATAATGCTTTATTATCCTCCATGTTAAAGACTGTACACGTAATATTACAATACACCAAACTTACATGATATTTGTTGTGGCTACCTACATTCTGATTCCAAGGAATGGAAGAATGATGAATACGAGTCACGAAAAAATTAGGAGGGAGTTATTTTCACCAAATCAGAAAAAGAATTAGTTTGCCAAACTTTCACAATACTTAGTCTCTTCCAAATAGTATTACGGTGAAATATTTCACAGGATAATATAGAGGTGATAATCTCACATTATCCGTAGATTAGATATGATAGGGTACACAATATATTGTTCAGAGGTGTGCAATTAACAGGCAAATTTTAGGCACATATCTACGCACGAGAATTAAACCACAGAAATAAAAAAAAAGGAATTTTAGTGGTTGGAACGTGTAAAATATTTCACTATGATTTACGAAGAAACGCTGTTCAGAACAGGCAGACTTATCCCCTGCTAACAACAGACACGGGCCATTTGATGATTATATCAACAAATATGACTTTTAACCTTAAAAAGTTTCTTTGTTTTCTTACTTGCTTTCTTGGAACGGGTTCTGGTCCTTGTTGCACAGCACATAATTAGACTGAACGCCACAGAAAAAAAACATATTTTTATGGAAACTTGCAAATTGTTAGGTGGCCAGTTACAGCACCGTAATCTTGCTGTTTCAGAAATTGATGGCGACGATTTTGTGGGACAGGCTTTTCAATTTCTAGCAGCGGGGTTCGAAACGTCTGGGAGTGCAATGTCTTATGCACTGTACGAGCTTGCACTACATCCTGAGATTCAGGACAGACTGAGGGCTGAAATCATGCAGGTGCTGAACAAACACAACGGAGAGCTGACATATGATGGCATACAGGAGATGGCCTACCTGGACATGGTTATGTCAGGTGGGTTGATTGAAGCAGGTTTTATTATAACTAGGACATTCGACGGTAAACTGTGTACATCAATATGCTAATTTTTTAGCAGAAATGTCTCAGAGCTTAATCCAAAATTCCTTTTCTCTGACCCACCATGTGATAAGATATAATGTATTAATATTGTACGTTTATGTATCTTCATCGTGCCAACAGGCACTCTTCGGCTACAGTGACTTTTCCTTTTTCCTCGGTTGTAAGGCAAATGCCAGAGTAAACCCCGCAAAGAAAGGGCACGGCCCGCACCCTTCCATAATTTTTGTGTTGTTCTATGTATTGTTTGTTTTGTGTCGTTCTGTGTATTGGGTGTGTGTGTGTGCATGTGTGTGTGTGTGTGTGCAAATTTGTACATGTTTACTGTACTACTGCCACCGGGTGGCTACCCAATTGCAGTTAACAATCATTAATTGTTATTTGAAGTCAGAGAATATGAAATCTCCTCTCTATTTCAAATTGCATCTTTGTTGTCGATTGTCTATAGCCATTTATTCTAGCGCAATTAATATCGGGAGTAGAAAGTAGAATAATCTATATTTCCTAGCAATTAGTCCCATCATCTCACGATATTTACCGGCATTTAATCATAGGTTACGCCAAGAAAGCGAAAAGGTTATTTACCTTTATTGTGTACTGCATAACTTATACATTATTGAACACAGATTCTGGCTATTTTGCTTATGATGAGACAAATACACTGACACGAATGTCATTTCAGTGAAAGTTTAACTAAATTGACTATCAGCTTCATCAAGTCTGTCCGTTCGTCTGTCATTATGCAAGAACTCGGCTCTTATTGACGGATTGTCATGAAAATTTATAAAAGAGATTTTCTCTAAAATTTGTCGAAAATCTACACGTGTCATGAAAATTAGATTAGAGGGTACTTTGCAATAAGAGATACGAAATTTATGATAATATGTCGCTTAATTTTTCTTAGAACTAGAAATATGCCAGGCGGAGTTTTAGAGAATATTAAATAACAGTTTTATATTAAAAACCTTTATTCGGAAAAGATGTCGGATTAATAAAGCACTCACCCTGAATATTTAATACTTACTGCCAACCCACGGCAACAATGGCTATGAGAACGCTTCGCAATTTTAACGTATATGTACATTGCCAGTATTATTTAAATTAAAGAATGCTAGCAGATACCGACACCTTTATGCAGCCACATACTGGCGTTAGGCGGCAGTGCGATCCATATTTATATAGGCTTTTGCTGTCCGATTGCACGTACCGCTGTACAGTAATTCTGACCACAAATATAACAGTCGAAGTTTACCCAGGCAATATAATATATATAAGATATTAATTGGTGTAATGATAGCTCTATTCAGTTAAGTTTTACTTCTTGCCTTCACGGATAAATGGCTGTAAATAAGCGTAAGAAGATAATTAATATAATCAATAAGCGTCGCAATGGATTGTTCATACAAAAAAACATGACATTCGCAGATATGTCGGCTGTTGGCCTCAGCTTTAACTTCAACGCGGTGTCTGTTCATAAGCGTTATAAATAGTCTGCAAGAAATGACATCACCTAGAACAATGGTGTCTACGCACGGTGCTTATAAGTTGGAAGTGGCAAATAGAGAATACTTCTGCAAACAATTGCATTACATGGAACTCTCCCTTTCATTATTATTACTACTACTACTACTACTACTACTACTACTACTACTACTACTACTACTACTACTACTACTACTACATTCGTCCTTGACTTATTTGATGACGGGTTCGAATATCGTCGTTGTCAACTCTGTCCAGATTTGATTGTTTTTAACTCTCTGCTCCATTTTCTTTCCTCCTGAATTCTCACCGCACCATCAGCGTCCAACTTAATAAAAAGGTGTCTATTTTCGGTAGGGGATTATACATTAGCCAATAAAACCGAATCACGTTACGAAATGCTTTGTCCACAATATTTCCTAAAACTTAGCCACTCTAACCAACTACCCCCATCAACAACCTCTTCATAAATTATGTTTGCCCAAAATCCTGCACCGTAACACAATAAAAGTGTGAAAATTCATAACATATAAAATTATTTGTCGATATAAATATTGCAATTCATTGTACCACAATTACTGTATATAATGCGTAATTTAAATGACACAACACAGCATCAACTTGTCCACTTAACGTGATTCTCTCCCTTTTTTGTGTTCCCAGAGACTTTGAGAAAATATCCGATACTTCCATTTCTGGATCGGACGAGTTTCAGCGACTACGAACTGCCATCTCCTTCCGGAAATGGAACAATAACACTTCCAGCTGGTACCGGAATTTTAGTGTCACTGTTAGGTATCCATTACGACCCACAGTACTTCTCAGAACCGGAGATTTTCGATCCAGACCGTTTCACAGAGGAAAACAAAAGGAATCGACCGAAGTACTCATATATTCCATTTGGAGAGGGTCTCCGAATGTGTATAGGTAATATCACTCTTTGTGAGATTGTGAGATTGTAGACTTTAAGGATATGACAGGCAAATTTACGAACAATCGTTGTGTGAGGCCGTGCAGTTTGGTAGGTACGAAATAATATCATAATCCCACACTCAAAAAATCCAATGAAGTTACTCAAACTATGACACGCGTCTAAAAAAAACTGGCCTCCTTTACAAAACAAAAATCTCTTTATATGTGATCCATCGTAATAAGTCAAACTATGTAAAATTAAACTGCATTGAGATCTGTCATTTCTCCATTATATAATCACTCAGAAAGTGTCAAACTTTTACAATTTCACGATAGCAGACTCTTTATTTGGAATAAACCTGCCTACGATTGATGAGTCTCTTCGGTTCACTGCCGAATCATACAATTTCAATATGACTTCTGTAAGCATAATTTGCTACGATAGCGTGTAATTGAGAAGGTACAAATTGTACTGAAGTCAGAAGAACATGGAATTTATACTCGTATTTTAAAAAAAGTTGTGAATTAAAATCACAGAAACTTCCTTAGTTACTGTATTTATGAGGAATGTAAAGATAATACAGTGGCTATTGTATTGTTCCTTCATTTCATCTCATTTGTGGTATCGAATAAGAATTCTTAATTCTTATGTGGGTTTGTACAGTCATTTTCCATAGCAGACGTTTAGTAATAAGAAATATGATTAGTTAGTTTTTGTGTATTTGTATCCACGAAGTATGAACATGTATTGCACACAACATGTAGCCGTTTATCATATGCACATATAAAGTTCCTCATTCAAAACCTGTACAGTTTCAGCTGTCCGCACATTCACGCAAACTGCTGACGTGAATCTGAACTAGCAGCACTGAACACTTGAATAGAAACAAGGAAGCAACGCGGTTTTATATTCCCAACTTTGTTCAAGTATTAATACCATTGAATGTTTCCATATGAATACCACTACAACCAAACCGTGCACGCTCTTTTTAAATGATATCTGTATATTGAATCACCACAGTAAAAAATGTAAAATAACTTCACACAGTGTTCCTACAGCTGAAACCGAATTGTAAGACACCACTGAGTGCCCACGACCGTCGATCCCTTAGACTTATCTAAAATTGAAACTAAATTTTAAATTTCTTTAGGTTTAGATTTATTTAAGAAACGCATTTTACAAATGTTCTATTGAAAGGGACATATTTCCACCAGTTTACTCGGCAATTTAAAAAAAAAAACAAAAATTTATCAATAACATAATTAAGATGAATACAAAAGTTTCAATTGAAGAGGTTAAAATTTAAAAGCCTAAATTATAGTACATAATATGTATACGGAGAAGTGAAGGATTAACATGTCTGTATTTATAGCTGTAGAAAATAGTAAGTCTTGATTGAAAGGAAAAGAAAGATTAACACAGAATTTGTATTCAAATGACTCCGTAATTTACACCCATTTTGTTGTATATTTCCACAGGAATGCGGTTCGCTCTAATGCAGGTGAAGACCGGACTGTGCCACATACTGTCCCGCTTCGAGGTGGCGCCCCACAGAAACACGCCTGCGCTTGCTCCAATTGACAAAAAGTCTTTCCTCTTGACAGTAGGCGAAGAGCTACCGCTGATATTCAAACGCATACAGATATGAAACCATACACAAGTTCACATGATGCTTTATGTCACAAATTGGATGCTTGTAGCAGATTCATTTTTTCATAAGTTAATAAATGTATATTTCTGGACTGAAAACCGAATATGCTGCATAGCAGATGCCGAATTGTTTAATAGGTATCCTAAGAAAACTAATTCCTTCGAGTTTCTTACTAAATTGTTGAATGAGATTTTTATTACTTCCATCCATGCGGCAAGTCCACTTCAACTCCTTTTCCCAATTTATTGGGAAAATGTCAACAGCCCTATGTAAATTTCCTCATCTCAATGCAACAAACACTCCTGCATCTTCCTCTCGCGCAACCTCACCTTACGTAAACAATTTCCCAAATGGAGAAAAACAAATTTACAGATACACTAAGTGGTGAAATTTTAGGTGTACGGATTATAATATTCACAAGTTCACAATACAAACGATACACAAAATAGAGAAGGAAATATTTCCCACAACGTATTTCTATATACAGCACATCATTCAACGCGCATTACTTCACTAATATTGGAAACTAAAAATCCTTCAGTCGCCTGAACCACCTCTCCATTTCAAAGTCTAATACCTGTGAACAGAAATGCAGCAAGCTTTCTCCGTATTTCACCTGTTTTTAATTCGTCTTGATGCAATAAGATTTTTCCAAGACAGTGCCCAGAATTTGAAATTTGATACTTTTTCATGCAATGTGTATTTTCTCACTATACATATTTCTAATTATTTTCCAGAAATATGTAATTAGCTTGGCAAAAAAATGACGTCAGTAAACAGATTGTTTGGTTTTAAATTCTCATTATGTGGCTACGTTATATGCTGAAATAACTGCAAAATAATAAATGTACTTCACACGTACGCAACAATTTCTCACGACACAAACATATCTTTGCAGCAATAAGTTAATATGCACCACGAAATACCCCCATAATGTACTTTTCTCAAACACTTACAGTTTTCATAATGTAGGTATTCCATATCAAATACATCTGAAATTTTATAATTCTGAGTTTGTGAACATACAGCAATGGAAAATGTATGGAAAGACAAGAGGCTTTGTCCACTACGTATCTTGATGGAAGAAATGGGAGTGGATGTGCTGAAAACCTTCAAACATAAAAGTTTCATTCCTCTTTATAAGTGACAATGAAAGATATACCGCAATCCATACTACACAATAAACTAAATTTCCAAAAGCAGTAACCAAATATCAAAAAACCTCCAAAAAATAATTCCTTCGTTGTATACGACCGTCAATCAGCTTTATCCTCAAAGAATACATGAACGTCCACTTACATCTATTACTCTTTGTCCTTCAAAATTGCACACTCCGAAACTTTTTCTCATCCAAATTCAGTACATATAATTTAACATCCTTCAACTTTAACACATTTGCTCTGAATGTATCATGTCGGCAGATTACCTACTCTAACTGACCTGTTAAAATAAAGAAGCTTTTAACTGCCACCTTCAAGTACGCCAAATTTTCTCCAAAGCGATAACCATTTCACACAAATTCTGTGTTTCTTGTAAAAGGGAATATCGCTTTCCATCTCTCACAAAGCATGTAATTAGTACAAGCGCCTTATTTCGTTAGATGCACACAGTCCGCAAAGCAGAGTTCCAGGGGTTGCAATGCGTTTCAAAAATGGGTGAGCGATTCCAAAATTTAAATTTTTATTTTTAATAAAAGCTTAGTGGTATTTGGTACAGCCAAAACTACAATTCTTCTGTCTGTCCTGCATAAGGGCTTTGTGCCCCAGGACAACAAATAAGTCGGTGGTAAAAGAAATATTTTATGCCTTCAGGTATTTTCAACCACACGCTATTATTTATTCCACAATCATCACTAAGTCCTAAGTTCAGGAAAATTTCGTTTCGAATATTTCCAAATGTTTCATGTTTCTTTAAGGTACTGAATATCTCTCGTTCCGGAAATGTGTGGTGGTATCACGTGAGACAGCATAATTCACTGACATGTGATCTCTTCTTTCCTACTTACAAATGTTGTTTCGATAGATGCGAGTGAAAACCGAACTCGCGTCACTTAATAACTCGCTTCGAAATGTTGCCTTGCAAAAACACTTCTGAGCGTAATTTTAGGGTAGAGGTATAGATCTACTCTTCCATGACCGCGGCACTAGAAGGGAGTACGTGGTCAGCAGCACGCCCCGGCCGCACTTTCCCCCGAGAAAGACGGTACCCATTCTACAGGAGGCTAGATGGGTCCCAGGGCCGGTCTGGACGGGCGAGCATACTCGTCCCCACCGGAATTCGATCCCGGACCGTCCAGCCCGTAGTCAGTCGCCATACCCGATGAGCTACCCGGCCCGCATATATGTATGAATGTGTATGTTCATATATATATATATATGTAATTAAGAGCGTGCAGGCGTGTATGTGTGTATGTGTGTGTGTGTGTGTGTACATATATTATATTTATTTATTTATTTATTTATTTATTTACGCGGAACAACGCACAAACAATTTAGACAAATGCAAGGACATTAGGTACACCACATATTAGACTTGTGTGTATCTACATTAATGACACGTGTTTCGATTCTCTACGTGATCAACATACCAACCATCCTTGCTAAGGAGGCAAATTCATTGAAACAGGAAACTGACTCTGGTACTTTATATATATATTATTATTACATTGTTACGAAAATTTTGCTCTGTTCCAGTGTTGTGTTTTACGTGCAAAATATGCTTGCAGCTTTTCAGATATGATAATTAAAAGAACAATTGGACACAAATGTTTACAAGTATCTTAATTTATTTTCTAATATTTTAAATCTTTATGTGCCTGTGTGTGTTACGTCACATTGTTAAATTGGATTAATGTGCGTTTATGCGTTATTAAAAATTAAAATAAGCTTGCCGCCTTTCGCTGTAAGTAGGTCTATCAGTGAGGCAAATTATACAGATGGAATATAAACACCTGCAAATATTTAATTAGATATCTTAACAAGTTACACGCAGGCACCAAAACAGAAAATGTATCGACAAAATCGTAAACAAACGTAAAAATAAGCAGAGTTTTAAAGCATTTTTTCCAACCCCATTTCTCCCGTAGTTTATCCATTAGAGTATAAAATTTTTCTTCGAATAGACTAAAAAAAAATAAATTTTGTAATGTTATAAATGATCATATACATAGTGCATACTTATGTAACTTGGTACGAAGAGTGCACAGAAATAACGGCGTTGGGGAGCTGCAGAGCTTGATGGGTAGACCAAACTTTGTAGAGAATTCCGATGTTTAAAGTGCTCGGCAGTGCTCTGAGGAACACACAATATAATGCAGATGGCAAATCAACGAGGACAGAAATATTTCAAGGCCGGAAGCTTTCTGCTGCCTGGTGGTTGTAAAAAATATTTAGCACGGCGTTAAAAATAGAAATGCATTAAATTACAAAAATAAACGTAGGGACATCAAATATATAGGTATTTTATTCAAGGAAAACCTGTGACGTAGCATTAGTTTTGGAAAGATCGCTTTGAGAAAACAGTTACACCTTATCAACATCAGAACCGAAACGAGCTGAATCATGGCAGAATGACGATGCACGATAAACTGGTTCTGAGAAACGCTGTGAGTTATGAAGAACAACTTTCCACGAAACGTTTCTTGTGTCCCTCTGTTTTGGTTGCAGTGTAAATAAAATTTTAAAATCAGTTTGTGAAGGACGGGAGGTGAAAATCTATGTAATCCGGACCAAGAACAACCCAATATTTTCTGTTCCAGACTGCAAATTGTGGGTTGTTGATGTTCCATTCGGTTTCTGGCAAATGTGGCGGTAATTAATTAATGAGTTTGTGAACATCGCACTTCCTCAAACCCAAGATATGCAGGAGATTGCTTGTAAGTGATAAGGATATAAATACATTCATATATACACAGAGTTGTACAGTGGATATGTGCAATACATTTGGAAGAAGGCTTTATATATTAAGAGTTATCTATAAAAATATTTATATCAGAAGTTCAACTGATGTGAAGGTTTTGGCCATGACATTTTTTTAGACATGAGAGATCACATACAAACTCAAACTGCTGGATTGCGATGAAGGTTTAGGGGTGTCCAACAAGATCACGTACACCCTCTTATAAATTAAGATTACTGCAACTTTTCACAACTAATTTCCGAAAAAAGCATGCGTAGCTCTGAGGTACGTTCGCTTTTACTCAAAGCAGGTATTCGAAAAATAAGTTTCCTACACCATTGAAATTAAACCGTGTTTTGAAATTATTTTTGAAAAAGAAATCTTTTGAACATTATGACAGGATGGTAGGAAGAACACACACTGCAAATTACTTTTGCACTGTTGCCTACAGACTGTTTCGGAACACCCGTAACTTACGGTTATTCACTGCCTCGCAACAAAAAGCACGCTAAGTAATGGAGGGCTACTATATAAACCATGAGGCCTACAGTGATAGGTAAAAAAAAATCCTTACCCTATCAGAACACGTAACGTTTTACTCCAAATTGTAACACAAACGAAATATCACCTTTCTTACTGCACAAAAATATAAACCACTCTGATGGGAAAACTGTTCAGTGAAAATATTACTATCAGTATGGCATACTCTCCGTGACTAGTGGGACCCTGTCACTACGGGATGGCTCGTCCTCAGGTTGCGGATGGAGGAACGGCCTCCAGTATAGAGGGTAGCTGTCGATACATTGAATAAGCAATCGCGGACAGCCGACAAGTGGTTGTCCTTCGGCTTGGAGGTTCGGCCAGGTGTTCACAATTCCTCACCGTAAAAACTGGCATTGTTACGAAACATGTATGCTCGCCTTTAGCTTGAATTGATACATTGTTACGACCTAAGCAAGGAAAAAGACGTGATATTTGGTACGTGGAATGTTAGGAGCCTGTGTAGGGCAGGTTCACTTACAGCAGCAGCCAGGGAATTAGCAAGATATAAATTAGATTTAGTGGGTGTGCAAGAGGTTAGGTGAGACACAGGGGGCAAGGTAAGAGCGGGGGATTATAGTTTTTTTCTATGGAAGAGGAAACGACAATCATCAATTGGGAACAGAATTGTTTCTACACCACAGAAAATAGAGTGTAGGGATTTTTAGCGATAAGGTTTCATATCATTGTTCAGCATGTGCATGCGAAAATTGAGGAGAAATGTGATCACTTAAAAGATAATTTTTATGAGGAATTAGGGAGGTTTTTTATCATTTTCCTAAGTACCAAATGAAAATCTCTTAGGAGATTTTAATGCAAAATTGCGGAGAGAGAATATTTTCAAACCGACAAATGGAATAGATAGAGTCTACATCAGGATTGTAGTGATAAAGGTGTTAGAATAGTAAACTTTGCCACATCAAAAAATCTGGTTGTTAAGAGCACGATGTTCCTGTACCCAAACATTCATAAGGACAACTGGATCTCTCCTGAAGGGAAGAATCGCAACCAGATTGATTGCATATTGATGGATAGGAAATGGTATTCGAGTATACTAGATGTTCGAATTTTCAGGGGAGCTGATTGTGATAATGATTAACTAGCTGGTGGTGGCAAAAGTTAGGAAAATTTGGCAGTAAGAAAAACAAGAAGCACTGAATTTTGATGGGGAAAGATTTAATCTCAGGTAGCTAAATGAGCTGGAGGTTAGGAAACAGTATTAGACTGAGATTACAAACAGGTTTGCAGATTTGGAGAACTTAAGTGATGATGAGGACATAAGTAGGGCTTGGGAGAACATTAAAGAGAATATCAAAACCTCAACTACGGGAGTCTCGTTCTGCACAAAACGAAGCAGCATACACCATGTTTTGATGAAGAATGTTTACATTTTTCAGATCAAAGGAAGCGGGCTAAAATGCAGTGGGTACAGGATCCAGGCCAAAACAATGTTGATAATCTGAACAATATAAGACGGAAGCTAGCAGATATTTCAAGAAAAAAAGAAGGCACATCTGAAAGCTAAAATTGAGGAACTTTTAACTAACAATAAGATCAAAAATATTAGGGATTTGTATAGGGGCATCAATGACTTTAAGAAGGGTTACCAGCCTAGAATTATTACAGTACAGAATGAGAAAGGTGATTTGGTTGCATACTCCCACAGTATTTTGGCTAGGTGGAGGAACTAATTGTTGCAGCTACTGAATGTACATGGGGTTAATGATGTTAGGCAGAAAGAAATACACACAGCAGAACCACTAATGCCTGAGCCGAGTGCCTCTGATTTTGAGTTGGCTAATGAAAACCTAAAAAATCACAAATCACCAGGTATTGTTAAAATCCCAGCAGAATTGATTAAAGCAGGGGATAGAACAATTCTCTATGAGATTCATAAAGTTATTATTTTGTACAGAAGTAAAATAACCACTGCCACGGGGTGACAAGTCAATTGCAATTAATAAATATTATTATTATTATTATTTCTATTTGGAATAAGGAGGAATTGCCTGAAGAGAGGAAGAAATCGAATATTGTAACTATATATAAGAAGCGCGATAAAACAGACTGTAGTAATTAAAGGGGTATAACACTTTTGCCACTTTGAGGTGAGACATCGCCGTTGTGTTGATCAACTCACAATTACTTAGGAGTACATTCAAACACAAGTTAACACAAGTCGTCATAAAATCGTAAAATATGTTGTAGACATGGAGTCATAACACAACTACATTAACAACAAGTGGTACATTAAGTATCAACTACATGTTTCGGCCACTAATTGGCCATCATCAGGTTGTATTCAACTTATCAAGTACATATACAATATATGCAGGGTACTCTTGGGGGGGGGGGAGATATCGTTTACTATAGTTAGTGGCATATATTCAAACTTAACCGATAGGTAGCAATAGCTAATACCAATTTACTATATTCTGACATCCTAACGGACGGATAATGCTCATAAACCAAAGTATGTCACACTCGATTGTAACTTCAGATCGCAATGTGACGACGGGGTTAACTAGTATGTTCTGTTGCGTTGTGTATAATGTCACGGTACGGTGGTGACGGACTGTAGTCGTAGTAGTATTAACATCGGTGGCTGAGTATCGCTGGGGGCGAAGTCTGTAGCCTAGGTGAGGTTTTTTTGTAGCTGTGGGCGGTGTGTTTGTGGAGATCACTCCGTGTGGAAAAGGGGGTGGGGGTATATGTCAAGTTCCCCCACCCAATATTCTATTGAACTGTGGGGTATCATACAGTTATCTGCGAAATATATATAGGTATCAACTTTTGGGATATATATTTGGTCTATGGACTATAGATTTTTCCACGAGATGAGTGCACTAAGTGGAAATAATTACTCACGTGTATGTGAGTGTGCTGGATGGTGCTGATGTCTGTGCAAAGAGCCGTTTTTAAGTACTTCATCGTGATGCCAGTAATCACAAACACACTTAAGGAGAACTTATGTAGATATCATGTAACTCAACGATGTCAACGTTGTGTGGTGTTGATGTGGGCCACTTTCCCATGAGAGGCTCTGTATCTGGTGTGGGTGTCGTGCCTTGCCCAGTTAACTCTAAATGCTAACACACTTGAACTCAAGATAAACAAATCGCTTATGTAGAATTACCCATTACCGCTACTGGAATGGATGTGCGTGTGTATATGTGTGCGCTGTTTCTGTGAACTGGTCCAGATTTTTGTGGGAAGTTGGTGCCCTTTATTGGATTGTTGTTCCCAATGCGATCTTTGACACCCTCCTGAAAACCCACCAGCCATAAAACTCCTCACCATCCACATTGCTGAAAGCGGTTATAACATAATCCAATACAGGGCACCAACCCCACACAAAAATCTGGGCCAGTTCACAGAAACAGCGCACACACATACACAAGCACATCCACTCCAGTAGCGGTAATGCTTAGTTCTACATAAGCGATTTGTTTATCTTGAGTTCAAGTGTGTTAGCATTCAGAGTTAACTGGGCAAGGCACGACACCCACACCAGATACAGAGCCTCTCATGGGAAAGTGGCCCACATCAACACCACGCAACGTTGACATCGTTGAGTTACATGATATCTACATAAGTTCTCCTTAAGTGTGGTTGTGATTACTGACATCACCATGAAGTACTTAAAAACGGCTCCTTGCACAGACATCAGCACCATCCAGCACACCCACCTACACGTGAGTAATTATTTCCACTTAGTGCACCCATCTCATGGAAAAATTTATAGTCCATAAACCAAATATATATCACAAAAGTTGATACTTATATTCATTTCACATATAACTGTACCATACCGCCACAGCTCAATAAATTATAGGGAGGCGACCTTGACATATACTCACAACCCCCTTTTCCACACGGAGTGTTCTCTACAAACACACCGCCCACAGCTACAAAGAAACCCCAGGTGTAAACATTATCATCATCTCCTTTATGCAGGGTATTTATATTTATATTCCTGAGACAAGCTATGTCCCTAGGTAATACAGTGTTGTAGGTATTTTGTTGTTATTATTCATGGTGCTTATATCGTTATTTTCAGTGTTAAATGTATTGTACCTTTACATTAGTACTTTCCGAAGTATGTGTGCAGTGCCCAATATGGCTGTTTTCTGTAGTACCCTGACTTCATGGTTTCCTAGTATGTTGCTCACGTATTTTCTAAATGACTTTGATATAGCCCCAGTCGCCCCTATTATAACTAGTATCATCTTTGTTTTGACATTCCACATGCGCTGTATTTCTATTGTAAGGTCTTTATATCTTATAATCTTCTAGACTTCCTTTTTAATCACATTTCTGGCCCCTGAGATTGCAACGTCTATTTACACACATGTTCCCTTTTCATTATCACGGATTATAATGTCTGGTTTGTTGTTGGGGATAGTTCTGTCAGTTTGTACTTGTTGATTCCACAACACCTTGCCTCCTTGACTTGTTTCTACTGATTTTGGCACATGTTCTTACCAGTATTTTTTGTCCAACTCTACCCCTGTTTCCTTGCATATGTTGAAGTGTAGTTGTGCACACACTCTATCATGTCTTTTTATGTACTGTTCTTTTGCCAGTATTGGGCATGCTGATATTATGTGGTC
>Ga0123354_10008547_pt1 | contig 15579 bp, 11 predicted proteins | sample TergutLab28metaG_2_FD_97872 | JGI IMG/M metagenome (GOLD analysis project Ga0123354, IMG submission 97872) | Labiotermes labralis P4 segment gut microbial communities from Petit-Saut dam, French Guiana - Lab288 P4 | ecosystem: Host-associated > Arthropoda: Insects > Digestive system > Gut ...
CAGCCATGGAGAAATTTTAATAGAATCATTTTTTTTTTAAAATTCAAAAATTCAATTTTTTTTTTGTTTACATTTTTTTCCATTTAATAAAAAAAACTGCATTTTTTTTTTTTTTTTTTTTTTTTGCTTTTACCTTGAGAAATCATTGTTAGATTACCTACATTGTGTTTGACATGGGCTTTTAATAAACGACATAGTGGAATAGATGTAAAAAATGGTGACTGAGGGAACATAATACATAAGGAAGATTCATAGGAGTATGGTTTAGTTGTACTATAAAATGTTACAACCCTTGGATTCCATGCAGATAGTACACTATAAGATTTTGAAAATATTATGGCCGTAACCTTTCCAGACACTCAAAGCCATATAATTTTAACAGTTGACCGCATTATTAAGTAACACACACATACACTTCCAAAATTAGTTTTGGTTCCCAGATTGCACTGTTGATAAAACAGACTGTCTTACAGAAGCAAGTAATTTCTCTCTAATTTATACTTAACATAATGTTCTGTGTAATCCTTTTATGAGTACATTGTATATCTCAAGTGAACTATACTTTTCAAACTGCTGTTCTAACAAGCTTGTCACAGTGACTTTAAAGAGCCACAGACAGAAAAATTGCCATTACTTTCATATTAATAATAAACTTTCATTCTTTCTGGTGAGTGGTAATATATTTTAAAAATCATTCAGATATTAGCATATTTTAATATTCTGTTATATACTTTGATTGAAGCAAAGGGGCTGTAATCAATATCATGGTAGAAATAGACAGTTCTCTTACAGCTGACATTCACCAAATTTTATAAAAGCTGTAACCAGTAAATCAGCATGAACCTCTCCTCTACAAGTACCTGTAGTTCTGCAGTCTTGTATATCATATCCTTAACTAGGTATACTTTTTGTAGCTTATTTATTGTTTTCTTTATAATTGCCTGCTGTTGTATGTTACAGATTATACCAATACTGTGTTGGGTGTTGTCCATTGAGAAATGTTTGATATGTGCACTGTTCAGAAGATGGTTCTGTTTCAGTTCTTTGGTAAAGGTAATATTTTAAAACCTATACTATTCAATCCATGACATCTGATAAATCCAGCAGAATGGGATTTATAGCATTACTTTTATCTTATGATGGAAGCAGAACCAGCTTTTGAGTGTAAGGTACACCTCTGACAATGAACAATGTCTGACATAATATTAGTATAATGAATGGATTGTCACAGACCTTTAGAGGAACATATTACAGTTCTTTTTACAAGTCAAGCAGAAAAATAATCTATGACACATGCCAAGAATTGTTACTAATGTTTTATTAATTGCCATATCTTTGCATTGGAAGACAAATTGAAGCCAGTCTGTGTTAGTAGGTAAGTCATACAGCACTGAATTTAAATCTGATTGGTAACATGTATGTGTTTATAGAGTTAGTCATTGATTAGGGCAAACTTCTGCTTGGCTTTAATGTCTTTCAAACACTGTAGTTTTGTTCTCAAAACACTTTTAAACTAGTATAAACCTGAACACTGTGGCATCATAATATATAACCATAAACTGCTGCATATAAACATTGTAGTACTTTAAATTTAGTATTGTGTGTTTGTGTGTGTGTTTTTTGTCTGGGGGTTTTGAGTTTGTCTAGCTGTTCTGTGTGTAAGAATGTCCTTCAAGTACCTTACTGATATTTCTAAGAATTGGTCTTACATCACATCTTTATCCTATTCAACTAATTTGTAATATTAATAATAAGAAATGTTTTTCCCCAAAGCATTAAAAATATTTCTTTAATACCCTGATACCTAGTTTGTAAGGCATGAAACACATTTGTAAGAAAAATTACATTTTTAATGTAAATGCCCAGGGTCAAGTGTCAATATTATTTTAAAAAAGTGAGAGTGAATGGAATACAAATTAATATAGTCTATATTATACATTTCATTTTATTAAGCTAGTATATAGTTCTTAAAACTTTGAAGGTTTTTCCCATTGTGTAGGCCTGAGTCCCTTTTTATCGTCATGTATCTTGAAAGGGATGTGAGATTTCTTTGGAATTGATGTATATTAAAAAGTTATGTTGTACATGCAACTAGAATAACTTCTTAACTGTCTGTAAACCATCCCAAAATCATAATTTGCTATCATTGGTCATTAGTAGGGCAGCCTAAATATGTTCTAAAGGCCTTTGCAGAATCACAGACTTTTTTTTTTAACACCAGCTGGTACATAGTCTTGTAATCTGTGAGAATTCTGTATGTGATATTTCACACTTCACTGTGGTGTCACACTTTCTTTGTGTCTTCTCTCATAAACTATTAATCAGTACTATTCTATGTGGCAGAGAATGTCATATAACACACAGGAGTGTTCTTCTAGAGGTCAGGTTCTTTAGTGGTATTGGAGCACTGTACCTCAAAATAGACCATTATTCCTTGCACAGTTTATTCAGGCTATATGTATTTATTTTCATGAGCAATATCATTCTTTGAAGCCTCCACAGGCACCTCTTCTGATTCACATTCTCAGACCTGTGAACTACATTAACATTGCTGTTTCCACTTGAATTTTGTCTCATTGCAAATTTTGTGGTTAGACTACTTCTTCCCTTATCCCCTTCAGTTCTTTGTTGACAATGGAGATAAGTTTTTGTGATGAACTGTGCCCTAAACCACTTAGGTTTTGCAGAAATTGGCTGAGATCATATGTTTTTGACAAAGGCATGTTACAATGAACATGCCTTGATTTTTCTCAAAGACAGTGTTTTGGAAGGTAGATCGGTTTTTATAGTCATGCGTATAGAAAGAAAAAGTTCCTTCTGAGTTTAGCCCATTAGAAAAGCATAATTTTTATCACTGCATCTTCCAACAACACAAAAGTGGAAATTTAAAGAGCAAGTAACTTCTGAGTAGTAGAGCTTAGTAACAACTTGTGGTGAGATAGCTGAAATGGTTGTGTAACCTACACAGTGACTAATGACTGTGTTTTAAAACTTACTTTCCATAAAAATAATTACAAAACACTTGAACTCACATATATAGATAATAATTCACTAGTGTTTGTATACACTTAGTTTAAACACAATATCATCACAGTAACTCTCACTCATCACCACAGTTATTACAAAAGAATCGTAACTACTTCCAGAAATGCAGGTTCTAGTTGAATGTAGGCCTGCAGATGGGTTCACAAGAGAAGACATGTGTTATGGGCATGGAACAGATTAAAAAACTGTGATGTTAAATTATTTTCTTTGTCATATTTTGCAGGATGTAATATTTCACAATGAAGCCTACAGTAAGAGTAATAGTAGTGTTGAAGCAAGCCCAGAGAGGACACATGTTAATCGACCCTCAGAACAGCCATCCTTTGATGCACAACATACACCATCCCCCAAACGAGGGGCTACTTTTGTGTCAGCTGTAATCAGTGCCATAATGAATGCAGCAGTTGGAGGTGCAGGAAAACGAGCAGCATTGAAAAATGAAGGCACTGTTCAGGAAATTGAAGATGCACGTGGAGGTACATAAGAGCATAAGAGTATCAGGTTGTATTGAAATACATAATGTGAATAAGGACAAGGTGCATGGAGTACCTGTAAGTGTATACACATGAGAGTATTTTTAAAAAAATATATTATTATTTAATGTATATAATGTCCGAGTTAAAAGACATGATCTTGATTGTAACTATCCTACTTCATTTAGCGTTAAAATACAAATCCTTGTAAATATCTTTCTGTTAATTTACAGAGGTGGAAGAAGATGTAAAAGATCTGAATAAAAGGGTGGAACAGAACAGTGAAGACACATGCTCAAATCCTCTTAGCAGTCCTGGAAGTGTTGCAAATACTTGTCTTGTTAACAGCGAATCTTTACAAAATTTATCACGAGCTATCCTGAATCGACAACAGGTCGAGCTGGAGCAAGATGATGGTAGCTGCTGTACTGATAACCTCATAGCAGGTGATTATGACGGTTCCAGTTTGGACCTCTTGCCAGCACTAGAAGACTGCTCCCCTGCTATAACTCTTGTGGATCAAATTATTGATGTAGACAATTTACTCACCAAATTGCTCAAGGTACTGCGGATCATCCAGCTGGAGAATGACACTTGTGTGGATGAACTACATGACGAAAGGTAAACTTAGTTCTTTATTTACATTGCCAATGAATTACATGCTGTTAATAACTTTTTATTGTAGTTAACTTACAAAGACAGTGAATTTGATATGTTTCCCCACTGAAGCCATATGGCAGGATTTGTGATCTAGTTCTTTGAACATATCACTACCCACCTTGCAGATTAATTGTACTGCTATTAATAGTAATAGTAGAATACATGTCAAAGGAAAATGACTGCATGAAATTTGTCATTTTATCTCTTTAGTTGTTTTAATATTTCAATTTTCTGCAGTGTTAACCCTAGCCTTTCTGCTGTTGTACTGCACATCTTCAAATTTTATGTTTCCTGTCCATCAGGAGTGTGTTATTTACTTTGATCAAAACCTTCCTGCAACCATTTCTTGACAGGAGTTTCACAAATCACTGTCGTATACCTGCTTGGTTTATCATATAGGTGTTATTTATATGCAGTATATCAGTGAAATGTTCAAGATTTTATAGAGTTACCAACTCTCTCACTACTGTTCCATAAGATGAATGAGAAAATGCATCATACTGTGATATTGCAACAGAAACCTGGGATAATACAAAATAATTAACGAAGGTTCTTCCATGTGACAAATTTTATTGACGTGGGATAGGTAAAATGACAGTTAATGACAGAAAGAGAAATAATGAAAATAACAACTCTTGCAAGTAATTTGAACTTAGCTTGTCACTTATCAAGGCATAAATTAGTGGTGCACTTTTGCATGACACGAGGGACAAAACCATCCTATATTATGCTGAATAAACAGGCAGGGAAAGAACTGTTTGGAATTACAGTTCTAAGTGTGCAGGAAGAATAGAAAGTGCATGATTCATTCTGTAAGAATAACATATAACTAGTGGAAGGCTGGTGATGCCTTATGCATTTTAACACCTTTCTGATTGCTTGGGTTTGTGAATACTGTGTTGTGTTTCTGTCTACAAGAGCACTACCATTGACATACCAAGAAAATAGGATTTATCTGTATTTGCCTGAGTATGAGTACATTCTTATAGGGTTTAATGTTCCTGTGTACTCTGTTTGGTGTTTTTTCCTAAACATGTACTATGTTCTAACTTATCTTCCGTTACAACATGTCTGAAGATACATAGCTATTCTCCAGTTCTTTAAAAACATTTTGAAAATTTCTTGTGTAGAAGTTAACCTGTAGCTTTGCACTTACCTCATTTTAAAATTGTCGGTTTTGAAAGGCAGAGAATTCATATAATTTTTCCCCTTAGTGTGTGTCAGTTATGGTAATTCAAAAGTGATAATTGCTAGTTGTTGTATTCCACTGTTGTAAATGAATAAAAACAAGAACGTGAAAAAAAAAGTAGATTACATTTGAACCCTAGTAAATGTAACCACTATTTCAATATTCTATGATAGTCAAATGTACAACAACATTGTAAAAAAAAGCCCTGAAATAGGCTTGTTGTTGTAATATGTGTAATTATTATTAAATACATATGTCTGACCCCATTTGATTGTAACAGAATAAATAAAAAGGATTATCTTCTTGTGCAGAATGCAGCTAGCAGAACAAGTGAGGCGAGAGCAAGAAAGCCGACGAGAAATTCAGGAAGAAGTGAGAAACTGGGAACGAGTTGGGGCAAGATTACATGGACAAGTACAGGATGTGCACCTTCAATTGCAGCGACGTATTCAAGAATTGAAAAATAGGAAGGAAGAATTACATCAGTACCAAGATCAAACTGAGGTAAGAGAAGCTAAAGATCTTGTTTCTCTCAGTCATCAAAATGATATATTATTATTTGATTATCAGTTTATGCATTAGCAAAAATACAGTTATCATACATGTATTTGGTGACTTCATCCTGGTGTTGTGGCTCATTTGTATTTTTGTCCCTGCTTTTCTCATTTTATTCTGTCTTGGTAAAATTATGTTTAAACAGTTACAGGTATATATGAACCATACCTCATGCTATTTTAATTGTTCAGTAGTGTGTTTCCACTGCTGTGGAGCACTTGGTTTACTGTCACTGTACTTTTATGAGAATCTGCAGGTGGAGAGGGTATGACCATTGAGCATGGCATATCTGTCATGGAGCAGTTATCAAACATGTGCATTATCTGAGGTTGCTATCATGTGGGATATATTGTTTTTTTCATTTTCTGTTCAAAATGTCAAAACAATTTCAAACTTATGGATGAAAACTCTGGGACTGTCAGTTTCTGAAAAACTGTGCAATGAAGTGGATAGGATTTGGTGTTTGTACTGTGACAATGTTTTTACTGTAGCTGATGTAGGACATTCTGTCAAGTTCATATACACAATTCCAGTGGTCACTTTTTATGTCAGTGATGAATAATTTTCTCGACTTCTTCATTTTTAGAAGCTGAATAGAGAACTGCACAACCTAAGCTCTATATGCAAGCAGACAGAACAGCAGCTGCGTTCTCATGAAGAAGCAGCAGCATATGCTCTCCAACAGTGGCAAGAAAGAGGACAGCTACCATCACCAGAAATACTGGCTAGATTGATTACTGCTCGTGATGAGGTAATGTCATATAATATAGAAAAGTTGTAATTCTTGACCAGTATGCATTTAATTTATATGGTGCTTGTGTTGAACAAGGTTTTCCAACCCTGTTGCTGGCTTGAAATTGATGTTATTTAGTTGTATTTGCTGTAATCGGATCATCAGAAACAATATATTTCTTTGTCTACAAATATTTTACACATTGTCAGGGGTTGTATTCCATCTTGTTTATTAATCCACGACTTAACACTTGTCATTTAAGGTATCCACTAGGTCTGTTAAAATCTTTCAGTGACATTAAAAGGAACTTTATTTTATTATGAGTTGCTATTAATGTTTAGTAGACATTGATTCAGGCAAATAACAAGCAGGCAATATATATATATATATATATTGCCTGTGTGCCTGCCTCTTGTATAATTTAATATTACCCTCAAGTGAAACAATTACACGTTATGTTAATTGAAAGAATGTCACAGAAATGCACGTGTGTGTGTGTGTGTGTGTGTATACACACACACACACACACATATATATATATATATAGAATATATTCATACACTTTCAGGTTCCCTTTCTGAAAGAAAAATTGGCAGAAAAAGAACAGCAGTTAGATGAAATGGGACAAAAATATTCATCAAACAAACAGGTGTTAACAGAAAATTGGCATCAGGCAGCTGCTGAAGTGAGGCGACAATATGAAGCAATTGACAGTGCACTGGAGGTAAGACTCATCATTCGCCTGGTGGAAAGGAGCAGGGTGTCTTGGAGTAGGACTGAGTTGCAATACCATGTGACAGGAACACAAATTTTTAGTCTTTGTTTGTACGAGTACCGTGTATGATTCATGTGAATTAATTGTGTGGCATAGTGAAAATTACTGAGAGTCTGGGCTGACTATTGAATTGTTTTCTGCCGTGTGTTTAACAACTATAATGCAAATGGAAAAAGTCTTTAATGTGACAGGTGTACCTGTTCTGCTGACCACCTGAATGAATCTCTTGAACCATTGGTGGTTCATGGATTACACTTTGGTAACCTCTGCTGTAGCATGACAATTGAAGAACCATGTGTCACTGTGTTACAGAGAAGACAGATGAAAATGTCCCTGTTTAATAACCAATCTTTAATCTTGGCATATGATTTATTCTAGTACAGATGTGTTTAGATCACATAACAGACTATCTGTCATATTTACCGTAGGAGTGTCATTCTAATGTTATTCTCATACAGCTTATCTGCGGTACAGATATGGCACAATTTTGTTTGTCTCTATTGATTGTGTATTATATACAGGACTGATGCACTTCTGATAATAAGTAGATTGGTGGAGTCTTGTAATTTGGAACTAACAGCAGGTGTAGGAAATACCACAAATTAGCTGGTACCGGTATTCTTGTTTGACAAAAATTCATTTGGGCACCTTACGCCAAACATTTTGGCTACGTGCCTGATCAGGAACAAATTAAACAAATAACAGGGAAGGCCAGTAGGATAGAACAGATTCTTTATGCTTAGCTTTCATATTTTTATGTATGTGCAACTAGCGTCTCATAGCTAGCAGTCGGCTTGTGATGTACATTTTGTTAATTTTGTGGCTTTTCTGAATCACTATTTTGTGAGTTTGGTTCTTGGTTTCATTTATATGAATTATGACTTCATTCTTTATCTTATCTAGGTCTTAATTGCCTTACCCACAATTTTGATTGTAAAATTTTCCTGGTATCTTCCATTGGTTAGGTGTGTATGTAGAGGTAGATGAACTAATGTACACTGTCCAGAAATTGAGAGTAATTCTTCCTGTTGGACCAAACTGAGTACATGGATATCCACCTTCTTTACTGAAAGACACCAATAGATCCATCTTCTGAAACACTCTGTTAAATTTTGTAAATAAATTACAAACTTCATTAAATTACTGCATATAATAATTGATAAGAATGAACAAAATACTGTACATAACTGTACAAATAATTTTAAAATGGTGCAAGTGAGGAAATTACAGACCAATTGTTAAATGACACAAGGAGACAAACATTTTAAAAAATTGCTGTGTCTGGAGGGCAAACACCTTACATATGATCTACCTTCTGAGAGTACCTACCCTTTATATATACCTCTTTTAGAGAAAGGAGTGAAAAGTTGACAGTCATTTCATAAGGCATACACATACATTTCATCAGCACAGATCTTTTAGTTTGGCTGGATGATACTGATCAGTTGATAGAGCTGACAAATTTAAGCAAGTTGTATGAAAAATTTTCACTGCAAAAGTATAGGATGTTAGGTCTGTGACTTGACATACACAGTTCTTTTATTAATTCATGAATTCAAGCCTGTCAATTCAGCAGGAAACCATTTTTTATTTGCAGACTCTGCATAGCATCCAAGGTGTGGTGATGCAATGTCCATCTCTTGTGAAGCTTCAGCAAGACTTAGAAGAAACCAACTTCCACAGTGCCTCATCATTGCCTGTTATTGCAGCAGATCTCAATGCTAATGCTCCTCCCCTAGGAAGCCTCAATGGAACTCACAATGGAGGGACCAATGGTCGCGAAACAACACACAAATCAGGAAATGTTATAAATGGTAGGGCATAACAGTGAATGAAACAGCATTAAACTTCCCAGTGTAAACTTAAAAGAATTATTGTAAGTGCTGACTGACTGCTGCCATTGAGCAGCTTTGACAAAATCACAGCTAGCCATGAACCACACAATGGAAAAGCAAAAAAAGTCTGATTATTAAATGCCACAGTGATATATGATGGCTGATAAGTAGTTCCAATGCAAATTGACACTGATAAGTTTATAAGTATGATCACTTGTAAACCAGTGGTTGCATTAATTGAGTTAGTATCTCTATTATGATATTATTTTTCTATGTCCTATTATTAGAAGGTATAGTACTGAAATGTGGACAGAACTGTCTCCAGCTTATGAAGTAAACAAAATAATAAAAAATGTACTGGTAGCAGAGTCTAGAAATAGAATATTAAATTTTGTAAAAGTTCTGGTATTATTTTGATGCAGACAGTGTAATAAGCAGTCCTGTAGGCACACAAAAGTCACAGGTTATACAGTACAGTACTATAGACACACAATAGCTACATGTTGCACAGTGCAGTTCTATAGGCATACAGTAGCTACATGTTACACGGTACAGACAATAGCTACAGCTTACACAGTACAGCACTTTAGGCATAGAGTAGCTACAGTTTACATAGTGCAGCTTTCTCAAAGTGACTCAACCTGTCACGTAAGTCATCAGCAGTCTACCAGACACTGTAATTATGCCCAGCATTACTAGAACTCGATATCTCACATATTAGCCCGAGTGAAAAGCCTCATATATGGCAGTGGCTTAAGAACCTACAGGTTTTAGATGTGTATGTAAACCCAGTGACAAATATTCTTCAGGGTGACCTGGATGGTTTAGAAAGTTTGCATTCTTTGCAGATACATGTTCTTACAATGTGTGTACATTTTGAGAAGAATGTCTTCACTTCTGTCAGTAATCTAGCAGGGTTGAAAGCATATGGATGCCCTTGGACTGGGATACCGTGATGTGTCTGGCATCCTTCTAATCTGTCAGCATTAGAGAAATTGGACAAGACCTTGAAGATGCAGCTGTGGGTGGAGCACTGACAGAACCTGACACAATCTGGTCTGTACCTCCAAGCAGAGACAAGCCTTCATCCAATAGCAAACCTGGCACAGGAACTGCCAACAAAGCAGGTCCAGCTGCAGGCCTGCCAAGCTTGAATAAAAATGACACCCTCATCATCAGTATTAATATTGTTGGTGGCATGGTCGCCTTCATAGCATTTCTCATCATAGTAATCTGCACTATTATGGGGCTAATCACCATTACTCAGTAGAAGGGTGGTCCACTTGCAACACCTGGTGCCCTGTCAGCTGGAGGACATGCTTCCTAAGCGGTTCTGCAGGTTCAAGCTGTACGTGTGTCAAATCTCGAATGGGGCTGCCTATGTATTTGGAAACTTATGGACCCAGGTATGCTGCCACTCTACCTCCACAGCTGACACCACCTACATAAGTGTCACCACAACCTCCATATTCAACAATGGGAAGGCAAACATTTTATCAGAGTTCTTCATACTGCAACACGTACCCTACTAAAAAGAAGGAGCATTGGTAAATGGTAGAACTTCTGTGCACCCTTCAGATTCTTACTGGTGGCCATTGTCTTCCTATGCAAATCTCAGACACTGAGTTTTGAAAATGCAGAAAATATCAAAACCATTTCTACCTCCTGCAAGGCATCGGTGAATTAAAAAAATCTGACCTTCGGCATGCTGTGTCAGCTTGTAAATGTTTGCATGCAATAGGGATGGATAAAAAGAGTGAATTCTGTAAAAACATGAACCTGGAAGCAAAAGGTGTTAGTCATCTTACTTTTAATATAGGGCTTAGGATCATATCTAGCACTCTGTTTTTAAAATTCTTAACACTTCCCATTCTATATTATTACATGAACTACTGCTATTATTTTTATTCCAGCTATGTTTAAATTCAGTCCCCATATTAAAGACAAAGAATTCTGTCTAGCAGCAAGGCCCCATAAAGTGTGTAATTTTCTTCAACATAAGCAGTGTCAAGTCAGTGTTGTAAAAGGCTAGTCCTATTTTCCCAGTGACTAAGGTCTATGCAACATTCATGTACATAGTTCCTATCAATTTCTCACGTAGCATTGAAGATTTTCTTTTGAAAACAGTTTTTTAAGTCAACTGAAAGTCAGTGGTTGACATGAACATACGAGTGATAATCCAGATATGTTCCCAGAGAAGAAGACAAAATGATTTATTTTTGCATGTGACTACAAGGAGCCTAGTAAGTTTCACATTTGGACAAGAGCTTTAAACATCTACCTCTCAGTGACAAATGTTTTGGTCTCACTAATGCTGTGTTACCAGATCACAAAACTGGATGCATAAAAAACATTTTTCTATTCTCCAGGGTATTAATGCTGTAGTGTTTTGCTCTGAATAAGCAGTAGACATTGTATAGTGTCAATGCCACACAATTTCTCAGCTATTTAACCACTAGCACAGGGAAACAGGCATATTTACAAATCAATTAGAGATTACAAACTGTGCTTTGCACATAAATCACCATTAAACTAAATGGTCCCATCAGTACTGCTAGTCAAGCTGTTGAATTTTCACTGGATTTGACTTCTAGACTAGAATTCACCACTACTCTGCAATGGAATTTGGCAGCTTTCTGCAGCATTTTGTATTTTGCCATAATACCATATTGCTTTGTGGTATTTAAATTATTAGTTACAGATTTAATGGATACTTTGAATGAGTGATTGTGGCTGTTTATAAGTATGTTTCTCATTACAGAATTACTGAGGAAACACCCATAACACACTCAACTGCATGCCAATTCAACAAAAGGTTCGATTGTGTGAATAATCAGAAATGCTGTGAGAACACTGTTTATTCTTTGCTGACTGTGTAGAATAATGACAATTTTTACTAGTATAATTTCCCATTCCATCTTATTGTGTTATTTTTTTTCTTCCCATTGTATATTTCTAAGCTTTATTTTACCAGGTGATAAGTTACTACTGGGCTTAAGATTAAGACAGCAACTGCTTAACTCAGACATTCCTAGTTTGAATTGATTTTTAGCAATATAAATGTAAGTTTTGTATGAAAATTGTTAAGTTCCCCATTGTGTAATTTTTTGTATCCTCATATTGCAAGTGGTTAAATTTACAACAAATAGTTCTTCACAGTATCCATTAATTATGCACTGGCTATGACAAAAAAATAAGTAGAAGAGTGCAAATACAAAACTCCTTTGTTTGCAAATTGATAACCACCTGAACTGGAAGCATCATATGGATTGATTCTGAAATTATGTGCAGCTTGTTATGTAATTACATGTATGTTTAACATCATGCAATTTATTTTGCTTACTGTCACTCCATAATCAAATATGGAATAATTTTTGCCTTTCAGTAAAAAAGATATTAATTCTTAAAAAAAAAAAAACTTCATGTAGAGGTCTGTTTAGGAAATTACATAGAGATTTAATTTGTTCGAAGTGAATAAATATTTTTGTTAATTAACTTTATTGTAAATAATGAAGAAAAAATCGATAAAATGTAGCTGTATGAGGTATTAAGACAAGTAATGAATGCCATTTTCATAGTCCAGTTGTCAAACTTTCATGTTTCAAAAAGCGTATACTATGCTAACATCAGAATTTTCAAGTTTATCATGTAGAGCCATCAGTCTGATGAATGATGAGGCTCATTTTAAAGCAGCATTAAAATTTTATGTAAGTATGCATTCCTTTTATTCTGTTGATAAAATCATAATATTTAAAAATGGCCGACAATCTTACCAACAGCTATATATAATAAATTTTGTATAATTTTTTTTAATGTTGATACTGTGCATATTTATATTTTAATATTTATTATTGTACCAACAAATGCATATATATATAGTACAAAATTATATTACAAATGTTCCTGCGTGTTTAACTTTAGCGAACACAATATATAAGCTACCTGAAGATGGTGCAGAGGCACCGAAACATGTAGGAGCATTTGTAATATAATTTTGTACTCTATATATACGAGTATATATATATATATATATATATATATGTGTGTGTGCTTTTGTTGGGACAATAATAAATATTTGTATAAAATTTCAAAACTGTCTGTAAAATACTTATAATATTCTTGTGTTGCGTATGTTGTACTGCATGAGTTATTCCACATCCTATCATCATTTTCACTAAATTTTGGATCCCTGCATAACTGTATGGATGTATATGAACAAGTAACAGGGTACAGCCACTTCCACATCCCATCTATTTACTCATAAATAATCCTGTCACTGCATAATATAGAATGGGATAATGAAATTGTTACTAATTAAAACAAGCACAAATGAAGCAGAACGGGATGGGTTGTATGACAAGGACCACTCATTTTAAACTTGACAATGGCTCTGGTGGCCAAAAAATTCTGGGCCTTCTATGGTAATTGAACACACTGAAAGCAGTGTAATCCACCCCATTTCCTGAAGATATATTAAAAATGATAGCTAATTTAAGTATTTCATAAATATTGTATGGTCAATGGAGTGTAACTTGTCACCTTTAAACTCCATCCACATAGATAGAGATTATTCTAACACATTTTATTGTTATTTTCAAATGCTACACATTTCAATCAAAAATGATAATAGGGCATTTTTCTACAAAATATTAGAAATTGAGAAAAACAGTTTTATTTGAGAGGTGTCTCGAATACTAGAACATACACATATAAAACAACAATACTGTTGTTTTTGATGGTATGAAATGTAAGACTGTTGTGTAATTCACCTTGATTGAGATCTGCGCTCTGCTTGGACATTATGCAGTGTTGCTTAATATCCCAAAATAAGAGCACAGATCTCATCTACTTTGCAGTGCAAGTCTGAAATTACTCAGATGTTTTAAAATTTTCTTAGTGCTGATTTCTTGAAAGGAAGTTAAAGATTGAAAATTATACTTAAAATTTGATGGGTAAATGTCCATGTATTGGTCTGTTTAATTGGCTGACCACCAGTCTTGGCTACTGATTTTTCCTGTTGTGTAGCGCAGGTTAGTTGAGCATATGTTACAGTTAATTTACTTAATTGATTTGCTGCTTAGATTTTTATACAGGTTTTGTTAAATTGGTTTACACTCTAGTCCCATTTTGGAGTTTATGAAAACACCCAGGGCATAATTTGAGGACTACAGAGTAATGTTGTTTGTGGCGTGGACGAGGTGGTGGGAGTGGTAAGTTCTACCAGGTGTAGTGAAAGCTGCATCACTTAAGTGTTCTACTCCCGTGTGAAGCACATCAAGAAGAGTGAGCAGCACACCATCAAAACAGCAACACATCTGTTCCTGGTGACAGTACAGAGTTCTGTTTGGTTAGGGGATCAAATTTGGTGTTAGTTTACCCAGTATAACCTTCAGCTTTAATCCCAAAGCCCATCGACCGGATGTCATTCTAACTGCCACAACCTTTATACCTCATCCAGTTCAATGTTCTTGGGATCCAGTGCCATGTCTACCAAACTACACAGTATTACATTGCAGAAGACCACAAACATGATACAACCTTGTGAACTTCAACCCTCAGTTGTGGTCTTTGTGTATATTACTGTCTTTCTCACTGAAAGTCATGTGCCCTGTTCACACCCACAATAACAGAACTGCACCAACTCATTTTTGGACCTGACGACCCAGTAATGCTGAAACTAACATTGGGTACCCTATATACGTATGCTCATTATGTAGTATCACAGTCTTACACATATATTCATTCTTACATTACATTACTGGAGATATTGTATGTCCACGGTTTTGATTAATGCCTACACAGACAAGATTCATCCACAGTTTGGGACTCAGCAGCCCTAGAAGCTGGAGCAATGAGTCCTAGAGCTCAGTCCCGAACAGCACTTTATCAGAACATGAGTGTTAAATTCGCTAAGTAGTAGTATTGTAGGAAATTTCACATTGTATGTTTGTCTCTTGACACTTTGCAGTACATATTCTGGTGCCACTCTTGTACAGTAACAATGGACGCGTAAGAAACTCATTTTCCTTGAAAAAATGTGCAGCAGTTCTGTGTTTTATTAAAATCTTATGACTATCAAAACATCAGCCAGTGAAAACGCTCGGTCAGGCTCAGTCCGGATCGGTTGGGCGATCACTGTGAATGCTTCCATTTCATAACGTAAGTTTGTTTTCCAAGCCGAATCGGTTCGGTTCGGTTTTGTTCGGCTCTGTTCGGCTTGCAGTGTGAATGAGGCCTAAGACGTCTGGCCAATCCGCGCACGACACGTCATGTATTTAATGCGTACCTCGCAGAGAACGCGACGAGAGTGATCC
>Ga0123354_10008549_pt1 | contig 15577 bp, 12 predicted proteins | sample TergutLab28metaG_2_FD_97872 | JGI IMG/M metagenome (GOLD analysis project Ga0123354, IMG submission 97872) | Labiotermes labralis P4 segment gut microbial communities from Petit-Saut dam, French Guiana - Lab288 P4 | ecosystem: Host-associated > Arthropoda: Insects > Digestive system > Gut ...
GTAACATACGTCTTGTTCTCCTGAAGATGGGCATAATGATGCCCAAAACATGTTGAGAAAGTGTTGATAATAAACATCTAACTGTTGCATCTTGTTGGTTTTTTCTCTCTCACTTTACAATTTGCTCACAATGCACGGTCACAGAAACCTAAATATCTTGACTGCATTTGAAACTACCTACAAAATGTATTACCATCATGCTTTGTGATCATGAGCCTTTACATTAATTGTAGTTAATTCACTGATAGCATTGTGTCTGTTATGCACACATTGCTGCCTCAGCAAGCAAGTTTCTATGATGTATTTTGTATTTTGTTTGCCAGCACTGTCCACTGATGAGACTCCTCCTTGTGAACCTTGTGTGCCTGAAGCAACCAAAACTCCACAGAGATCTCTAAGTCCCATAGGCCCAAATATGGTGATGTCATCCATTCAGCTGAAGAATGAAGAAGAAGATGAGAAATGTAGGAAAAGACGTCGCTCATCATCTGGTGAAAGACCAGGAATTGGACAGCTTCCATCCCCTTCTCTTCCACCTCCTAAAGTAATGAAACTAAAAGAAAAGTTGTGTTTGTTGGAACCTTGGGTTTTTCTAAAACATATACTTTTACGTTTGTTAGCGCGCTTTTTGACATGGTGTATTCATTGCAAGTGTACCATTACCTCTGTCATGAATGCGTCTAGGCTGAAGTTTGTCATCCCTATAGGATTTTTTATCTACCAAGTTTTAAATGAAGGTTAGTTTCTCATGAAATAATGTGAAATACCAACTTGATGCAACAAGGTAATTTTATTGATGTATTCTTAGCTCGACATGTTTCGGGTACATACGCCCATCATCAGGAGCATTAGATGTTGAGTTACAGCATATGGTTTTCTGCATAGAGTTTCTGTATGGGTGGTGATCTTGGGAGTCGCTTTGTAGGTCATGTGTACGGTGCGGATGGTTTCTCATGTCTATGTAAAATGATAAGATGATCGTAGTCAGGGATTTGACACCACTTACAATTTGTAGGTTGATGCCAGTGATTTAGAGGGATGTACTACTTCTATCTTCAGGGTAGCAGAATTATGTGCAGTTGCATTTTGATAGGGTGAGGAATTATGTCAGGTGTGTAGTTGGGTTGCAAGGAATGTGGCAAGTTGGAACTTTTGCAGGCAGAAGGGAATAGATCAGGATGTGGGCCAACAGGAATGTGAAATAGTAAAGTTCAGAAGACAAGGATAATGGATGGCCTGTGTCAGAGCACCATACATTGATAAATGTGAATATGTACAGAGCATGCTGGCTGTGCAGAGAGCAAGTGGAAAATGGGAAGTAACAAGCTTTATTTATGAGTGCCTTAAGTAAGGTAGTGTGTCATGAGGGAGACAAAACTGTCCTGGCTTTTGGGTATGTTTTATCCACCCTTTCCTTCATGCAGTTGATGAAGGCTTCCATGACCTGCTTAGGAAGAAAATGTTTAGGTCAGGTCATCCTTCATGGGACAAAGAAAGGTAGACTAATCAACACCAGCAGCTATGACATAAACTGGATCTTGCATATCTTTAGGGTTTCAGTAAGAGAACACTTGGCAAATCCATTATTTTTGTATCAACGCCTTTTTCCACTGATTGAGTGGAAACAGGTGTGGGAAATGTGCAGTTGTATCTTACGGATGCTGTGTATACATGTTTACTAACCCAAATAAAAGTAAAAGAATCTGATCTCATAAACAGTAGCAAAAACTTGTTTTGAAGCATTTGCGATAAAAATCACAGATGTAGAAACCCATGCATCTGAAATTGTGCTGCATTTAATAACACATGTTTGTTCACAGTCATTTTGAAAGTGGAAGTTTCATTCATATTTGCAGGTGCCTAATATTCCTATGCAGCAGCAGCCTGTTACAAGAACAGTAGCATTTCCTGTGGGAATGACTCCAGTAAAGATAACTCTCTCTGCGACACCAGGCAGATCAACTGTTACTACCACCACATCAGCCTCAACAACACAAAAAGTATGGGCTGTATGAATTTGTATTTAGAAACAGCCTTCCAAATCTTGTCAGTCTACTGAGTGTGAGACCACAAAAAAAAAGTCCTGTGGATGTAGAAGATGATGGTGCTTGAGGCTTTCTCCCCTCTGTCAGCACTATTTTATATCCTACCAGCCTCTCGGGCCTGTGTTAAAAAGCCCAAAGATCTTGCCACTAGTGAAGGTCATTATTAGTGATGTGTTTGAACAGAAGGGCTAGACAGCTGGAGGAGAATATTAGGAAGTATGTTGGAGGGAGAAGCATATAACTGCTCAAGGCATAGGTGCAGAGGATCTTCTTGTGGCCTCACTATAGTACAGAGCTAAACTGTAAATGGTATTGTGGTTGAGCATGTGAAATGTCAGTGATTTAAATGAGATGATTGTATTCAGTAGTGCTGTAGTAATATTTTTTCAGGAACTAGTTGTGTTGCTTGTATTTATGTGCTTTTTCATCACCATCATCATCATCATTCATTGATATTATCAACTTATGGTCCATAACTTGAGTAAAATCTTATTCTTTGCACTCATAGAAAGTGCTGTGCTGTTTGTATTTAGTGTTCCCGTACTGCCATTCTTATTTCTTTTATGTGTTTTCCCTCACTGGGTTTCCCATTAGGTTGTTTTTATGACCTCTTCATTGTGAGACTGTTTTATATATCCAGATTCTTTGTGCTTTCAAATTGATTCTGTAACAAGTCCTTGCTACTTTTCATCAACATGTCTTGTAGTATTTTACTTTCAGATCTAGTTTTGCCATCTGTGCTGTTAATTTTCAGCTTTCATTTTTGTGTGAATAGTATAATTGTACAGACTGCTAAACTAACTATCTCCATGGAGCAGAATTTTTCCTGAGAAGCTAACGAATTCTCAGCTAGTGAAGAAATTCCCCATTTTTTATGAAACCCAGAGGTGCATTACCACATTCACAAGTGCCCGCCACCTGTCCCTGTTCTGAGCCACATCAGTCCAGTCCATAATTCCCCATCCCACTCTTGAAGATCTATTTTAATATTATCCTCCCTGGGTCTTCCAAGTGGTGTCTTTCTCTCAGGTGTCCCCACCAAAACCCTGTATGCACCTCTCTTGTCCTCCATACATGCTATGCTAATTGAGGTATTTGTGAAGAATACATCTGTCCACTTCTGAGGGGTGATTTGGCTTAACAACACCACTGTGATGGTTGCAGAAATCTTAAAATATTTAAAATCCTCTCCAAGCAATCATTCGCGCTTTATTGTTTCACAAAATGCCAAGACTAATGTCTAGACACTTTGAAAATTTCTCAGTACTTCACATCCTTTCATAAAATCCACTCCATTAAATTGTTATTTTATCATGATGTCACTATTCAAACAATAATGACAAGGATAATATAAGTTTTTATGTTTGTATGCTGTACTTTCTCAGTGTAACATCAGTCAGTCTTCTGAAATGTAGTTTTGCATGGACTTGCTTGAAACATGGACTAACATACAGCCCCACTTTGCAATGTCTTCACTACATAATTTTCTTACAGGGCTCTTTGGTACACCGTCACTTCAAATTAGACCTATTCAAACTGAGAATCAGATAAAATAATTGTCCTGCACTACTGTAGTGTGTATTGCCAAATAAATTGGCTTAGCAGTAATGTGGCTAAATTGCATATTGGAGATATACATTTAAGAACTTAGCTGGAACACTGGCCATTCAGACTGAAGTTCTTTCATTTTAGTTTTGCTTTTATTTCTGTAGGGAACTGGCACATGTTAATATTTTTGTGTGTACTAATTATTTTGTAGTTGACATAACCACAGATTAAACAACCACTTATACTATATGCTGCTGTTGGTTTTGTTGTATAGGTCATTATAGTATCAAGTTCAACAGCAGCTGGATCTCCTAGTATTTTGCAGAGGTCTCTGAGTGTCCCTGTTGTAAAAACAGTGTCAACTACTTGCTCGTCCAACACAGTGAGCCAGCAGCCTCGAAGTGCTTCCCTAATCATCAACAACCAGACTTCAGCTACTTTGGGAGCCCCTCCACATCCAGGTCCTAGTGGGGTTGGGAACATTGTGACTATATCCACAAATCCGAACAGTAGTGGCAATCTCACAGCAACAACAGGCAGGTTGTCATTTAGTTTTGTTGGATGTAAACAGATTTGTCTGTGTTAGATGCCTGTCATTGTAAGATAAAAATGTGTTGAATTATTTCTCTTGACTGTGCCAGTGTGCAAATACTTGACTTTCTTGGAAGGATGCCTGCCTGTACACTTGATGCTTTGATTACTGTAAGTGAACAGGTAGGTGCAGTTGTGTATCCAGACATAGGTGAGTGGTGACTGCAGTTGCATATGCTGGTGTATGTGATAGGTAGTTGCAGTTGTGTGTACTGACATAAGTGAGAGGTATTAGAAGGCAGTTATCTTTCACCATCAACACACCTATTTATTTCATTTTGTCAGAGGATAACATGGCTATATGTTTTGACCACCAAGTGTTCATCTTCAGGCCATTAAAATACATAAAATTAACAGACATTTGCAAATACGTTTTTGTATGGGTAGATTGAGATCACAGATTTTGGGTGTTACAATATGTATGTTGATATAAAATGTTAAAAATTAAGTGTTGACGTACATGATGTAGCATTGTAACATTGCATATGGACATATGAAGTCTTTCCATAAAGTTTCCAAACTTTTGAATTAGTGTGCCAACCCAAAGGTGGAACAAGTTCCTGCTGGTTGCACTGCATAGCAGTGAATTTCCTTAGGCAGTTACCACAAACTTGGATCATTCTAGTTTGCTTGGTTATTATGCTGTGTCTATTAGCGTGAACGCACGTCTGGCTTGCTTGGCGAATTTTTCCACGATTAAGAATGGGTGAATTTCATGGGCAATGTGTTTGTGTGAAAATTGGGGAAATCATTTCAGGAGACTTTCAGAATGTTAAAATAAACATTTGGGGACAAAGCCATGACGAGAACACAAACCCATGAGTGGTACAAAGGTTTTAAAGGGGACCAAACTTCAATTGAGGGCAGTGAACATTCAGAATGACCATCAGCAAAAAAAATGAAGAAAACATTCAAAAAGGTCCGAAGGTGATTCATTTTTGACCATTCATGAAGTAGCGGAGGAAGCTGGAATTTCAAAAACCATGTGTCATGAGATTCTCACTGAAAATTTTGGCATGCATCATGTTGCAGCCAAATTTGTGCCATTCCTGATGAGTGAAGATCAGAATCAAAATTATGTTGATGTCAGTAAAAAAGCTTGTCGACAGTGCAGATGCTGATGAAAACTTTTTTAAAGAGCAGCGTCACCAGACCAGTGATGAGACTATGAAGTTGAAACAACCCCAGTCTTTGCACTGGGTCTCAAAAATGTCACCCAAACCCCAAAAAAAAGCACATCAAGTTCGGTCCAATGTGAAAGTGATGCTTTCTGTGTTTTTTTATTTTGAGGGCATAATTCATCATGAATTTATACCCTATTGCCAGACGGTATACAAGGATTGTTATCTGAAGGTGAAGATAAGGCTGAGAGAGGCAGTGAGGAGGAAAGGGCCTGATTTGTGAAGGGGAAAAAATGGTTGCTTCATCATGACAATGCTCTGGCACATTTCTCCCTTCTGATTCGTGATATTCTCACAAAGCATGAGACAATGATTGTCCCTCAGCCTCTGTACTTGGCAGACCTTGCACCAGCGGACTTCTTTTTCTTCACCACGCTGAAATCCATACTTAGAGGATCGCTGATTTGAGTCTGTCAAGGAGATTATAGAAAATTCACTGAGAGTGAAATCTAAAAAGTGGATGAGATTACTTTGAAGTGGACAAAGCCCAATAGCAACAAAATAATTGAGAAAGCGATTTGTTTAAATTGTTTGGCATCCTTACAGACAGACCGTGTATATATTTGTAACACACAAAGATTGAAGTCTCCGTGTACCCATACAAAAACATTCTTGAAATTGGAATTTTAATTTTATGCATATTAGTGGCCTGAAGATGGCCACTTAGTGGTTGAAACGTTTAGCTGTGGTATCCTCTGATAAAATGTAATAAATAGTTACGTTAATGATGGGTGATAACTACCCTGTAATTTATACAAACACAACAGGATGTTCAAGGTGAAAATAAATGAGAAGTGGTAGTAATAGTAGTAGTAGTTGTGTATAGTGATATAGGTAAGAGGTAGTTGCAGTTATGTGTACTGACATAAAAAAAGGTAGTGTTCCCGTTACAGGCCCAATGTGGCCCAGAGGGGGTAGAGTTATAGCTCTACTCTTCCATTACAGCAGCACTAGAAGGGGGTGAGTGGTCAGCAGCACACCCTGGCTGCACTTTACCCCTGGGAAAGACACAGTACCCATTTTACAGAAGGCTGGGTGGGCCCCAGGGCCAATCTGGATGAGCAGAAAATCTCATCCCACCGGGATTTGATCCTGGACCAATGTGTACTGACACAGGTCAGGTACATTTCACCCTACAAGAGGCCACAAAGGCTCGGGGGGGGGGGGGTGTATAGCTCTACTCTTTCTTTAACCTCAACACTAGAAGGGGTGGGTTGTCAATGCCACACCTCGTGTGGTTTACTCCTGGGAATGACCTGATACCCATTGTATAGGAGGCTGGGTGGGCCCCAGGGCTGGTCTTGACAGGTGCAGAATATCTCACCCCCGTGAGGATTCAATCCCTGGACCATCCAGCCAGTAGTAAGTTGCTATACCAACTATGCTATCCCAGCTCATGGCATAGTTGAGGGGTAGTTGTAATAGTTGTGTATATATATGTATGTGAGAGGTAGTTGCAGTTGTGTTAATGGGTGTAGGCAGAGAAGTAGTTGACATTTCATGTAACTAGTAGTTGATGGAAAAGAGGTTATTCTATGCTAGGAAGTAAGTGCACCTGTTTGTGAAGTGACCACTACAAGATGAAAGTGGTGGTTGTGACTGTGAAGAATACTCTCATTTTGATGGAAGGACATAATTTATGAATGTTTGAAAACAAAATATTTGGATGTATAGGGATGGCAAGAGTGGGAATTTGAAAATATTACGTAGTGAGCAACTGTATAATATACACTGGTGACTTAGTATTGTTATGGTAGTGACATGAAGGAAACTGAAGAGAGCTGAGTTTATAGCTGAGGTATGGGAGACTTGGAGAAATCTCAAGGAAAATGTCTGCTATGGAAATGGAGAAAATGTCAGGTTAACCCTAAGATATGTGTTTGGGAAGTGGGTTTTGAGGATGGGAGGCAGATGGAACAAATAATAGCAATGTATAGCCCTTACCTTCTGTGATCAGTGAATTATGTGATAGTTCTTCATCCCTTTTCTGAAACGTTTTCATTTGCATAAATACGTATGGTGTACGAAGAAAAATATTTGTGACTGCAATTTGATGTCTATAGTAAGACTGTCATTGCAACAGTATATTTCACTTTGCAGTAATAAGGATGTATATCTACAGTAAATGAACATAAAGGCAAAATATGAAGCATGCATTTGGAAAACGCTCTTGTTTTTGCACAGTGTTATGTGCAGTAGGAATCAAGTTCTCTTCTATTTCTGGGCAAGATTGGTTTGTGAAGGTGCTTTAATTCTTTGCAGTTTCTATTGGTGGGATTCCAACAACTGCATACATCACGTCTCAAGGTGGTGTTCCTAAGATCCGGCCAAAGTCTGTTCAGTTACCTGCTAAACCTCGGCCTCGCTCTGGCTCCATCGTGATCCCTGTGACACCCAATCAGTTGGCAGGAGGAACTGCAGGAGCTACACAGGCATTGACAAATCTTCCCAGTGTTCAAGGTGTGCAGTTGAAAACAGCTGTGCATTCTTCAAAATCAAGCCTACACATTAAACAGGAGTCCAGTGAGTTAAGACTTCTCATTTACAAACATCATAATTTTGTATCCAACATGTAGACTGCTGGAAGTTTGAAATGTAAGTTTCTGTATATTACTAGAAAATCTATAGAGTGTATCTGAATTTCATTTTCTCTAAAGGAAACTGTAATTAAAAATTCATATCTGTTCGGACATTAAGCCTTGTCACTGGCTAAATAGTTTCCAGCATTTTGAAGAATGATAATGCCTTTATCTTCAAGGTCGGGCAGTCTACAAAGATAGACAGTTTGCCCAGTGACATATTACAACATCCCAGAGGACTTGGACCTTCAGCAATACCACTGTGACCATGCTAAATCTCAAAATTGGATTTCAGTACTAAACTGAGGAAAACATTCATTGGAAAACGTAACGTTTGTAATAATCATTTTTATTTTTGAAATTGAACTTCAAATGAGGTAAACCTTCTGTTTGGGAATTTTAACTTTGTCTTGTTTGAGAAGTACATTACACTTATGTCTTATTTTACAAATTTTGATTAACAAATTTCTGTATTAACACATTTTGAAATTTTTTAAAGATTTGTCATGGCTTTTTCAGTGCTGTGAGAACATGCCCTCATGTGTCATGGCTTAGGCAGTTAGTTGCCAGCATCTTGCCGTGGGGCTCAGGTTTAATCCCAGGCCAGTCAGTGTGGGATATGTGGTGGATGGTGGCAATGAACAGATTTTTCTCCAAGTGCTTCAGTTTTCTCCTGTCAGTATCATTTGAAGAGTGCTGCGTAGTCATTGATCTCTCATTGATGCTATATACTGTATTTACTTGAATGCAAGACAAGGTTTTTCTCTTAAATTTGGCACCTATATATGTGAGGTTGCCATAAATTCGTGTGTGGGGCGCTGAACCAGATCGCTCTGAACTGAACCTTGTGGAGCCAAACAAAAGCATGCATTGGCAAATTGTCAAAGGAGATCTGCACTCTTCTGGAATATTACACAGCATAGAGGGGTAATTCCTTACCACTGTTTTGAGACAACCTATCAGCTCCATCTGCAAAAGTGAAGAAATCCAAAACGGAGAACAGAGCACAACTGAAGTTAATTGACACAATCTTTTTTTGAGCCTTTTTACATTGTCTAATTTTTTAAAGAAGCACGACATTTTGGAAACTGCCGCAATGTCTGCTTTCAAGCAAAGAAGCACCTAACCTGGTGTACCCCTGAGATTGAGCTATTCTCAATCACTGCATACCATAGAAACAGTAACTTGTTAACTATGTATCTGAGAACAAATCTAGTCCAAGGGTAATAACAGGAAAGTGGCTATTGAAAAATTAAAAAATAACTATAAGGCGTAAAATTAAACCTGGTCCGATCCACAAATTCAAAACCATAAAAAGAGCAAAGAACACAGACTGACCAGAAAACAGACACAACACAAAAAACCATACATGTATTTAAAATTTTTTACTGCCACATGCACTGTTTATGGAGAAAATTTGAATTTTCATGGGTTGAAGTAAGTTTATAAACCAAGAAATATAAATGTATTATTTAGTCAATGTGGATCAGAAAGACATGGCGGTGCATCTTACCAGAAGTGACTGTGAAGAGTTATAAGAAGTGCTGTATGTCCAATGCAATGGATAGGAGTGCCAATGATATGTTGTGGAGCGACAGTAAAGGGAATGGGGCTGTTAGGAGTGAGCGTAACAAGCATGAGGGTGTTCATTGTGAAGATGGAGATAGTGACTCCGATTGCTAAAGATAGGTAGAATCTGACACTCTTTGTGTGTTGAGTGTATGCATCAATAGTAAAATATTTTTCTTTGCAGAAGTATTTTTCTAAGAGGGGGGGGTGTTCATCTTGGATTTAGATAAATATATTTTCCCTTGACATGTATTTTGTTTGGGGGGTCATCTTAGATTTGAGTTGTCTTGCATTCGGGTAAATACAGTAATCTTTGTAATTGACAGCATTTTTAAACATGCGCATACACACACTCACATGCATGTGCACACACACATACACACACACACACACACACACACACACACACACACACCCACAAATACCTTGGTGAAATGATAAGTCTACTTTTGCCCTTTAAAGATTGGAGGCTGGGAAGTACATTCTGGTACACTAACATAATGATACTAATTCTATTTTATCCCAGCTGGAATGAAGATAATGCCTATGTCAAGTGTAGGCAGTGCCACGAAAATTCTGCCAAAACCAAGTTTCAGCTCAAGTGGCCAGGCACCTGTGTATGTAATGAGCACAACTACAGCCAGTGTTTCCATGGTAACAAGGACTGTACCAGCAAGTAAGTGTAGCTGAAGCTTTTTGTACTCGTGTTTTAACTTACAGATCTTCACCTTTTTCTTCTAAGGTTATCATACATTACTGTTTCTTTTTTTTTTAATAATTTTTTATGGAAATATAATGCCAAAGTGAAAGTACATACATTTAGAATTCATATCCCAAAGAGTACTGAATTGTAATCCATGAGGAACAGGGAATTGTGGAAGACATGCAGTAAGACAGGAGGGACTAACCACAGGGCATTCTGATGTGTTTGGAAAAGGTCACTGGTCTAATCCTTGCAGTTTGTGATAAAATGCATTAAGCCTAACAATAAGAAGAGAGTTTTAAGTCATTAGTTGCACATTTTATCAAATATTTTATGTTTTTATTACTCTTGTATTTGGAATAACTTTTAATATATTTTATCATGTTGACTGTGAAGGCAAGGCCTCTTCTGTAGCACACTTTTGCTTTATGTACTTGTATCCTTTGCATGATGGTGGTCAAATGAAAGACTGAAACATGTCATAGAGAAGTAATTATAAAAGAATGTATAGTGTTTGGGTGTTGTGTTTATGTGGATTGGATTGCTTTTGACTTTTTAAGTCACTTTATACATGTGTGGTATATCTGTCTTATGTCTTATTTTGTTCATGTTTCATGGTTAATTTATTTGTAATATTTTCTGTATTTCAACTATCCACATTGCGTGACTGCTTTTGCTGATGAAGAGAAATGGCAATATGTATGTCATGCATGACATAATCAACTTTCTCTTCACACAGAATTTCAGCAAAGAATGTCCTCTGTTAGTGGAGTAAGTTTGGCTAAAGAAATATTTATTGGTAGCAGTACAGCCTTCTTGACCATAATTGATCCAAAGTCAATTGGAGCTGAGGGAAGGGATTTGAAAACCAGTTTCCAGAATAACCAAATATTATATTTTTTTGGAAATTCTAAATTTAATATTTTTAACATGAATTTAGTATCCGTGACAATTATGGTGTGAGTGGACTGCTTATCAATTTCTTGTGAGATTGTAGAATTAACTTCAGGCTATTGCAAGACTGTATGTCTTTGTAGTAAACATGAACAGTATGGAACCAATGAAACCTAGGTAGTTTCAGTAGGATTCCTTTCCCTTGTGTAACCTTTACATTTTACATGCATTTTCATATCCACTAATGCAGCCCATGTTAGTACAGTATGAGAATAAAGTCAAACCAGTACCATTTATTGCACTAAGCATTCAGTCCCTACCTAGCACACTTTCACCAACTTCTGAACACTAAATTTAGGTTGCGTGTGTACCATTATGGCAGGTAGAGAGTAATAGTATCAAAAGCAGCTATTGTAGAAAGAGCAACACATCATAATGGTGTGCCCCTGATGTCAGTGAAAATCCTGTGTGACACTTATCTAGAGGGTATTTTGGTTATTCTGCCAGGTAAAAGGAGTGGAAAACAACTGTAACTAGAAATAGGAAGGACTAAGGTAGTTGCAAAGAGAGACATTTATTCCCATATTATAGACCAACCTTTGCATGGTCGAGCTTCAAATCCAGTGGCTCTGAGAGTTGTTGTATGTTTCCTTAATACACATATTGGAATTGCATGTTAAGCCTTTGCAGTTTGTCATGACAGGACTTGTTACAGAAACCCTTGATGCTTGATGTTCTGGACTGCAAAGGAGTGTTGATCTTTTGTAATGCAATAATTATTTTTATGATCTACTGCCTTTTCTACCAAACTTGTTTGCCTGTTTCATTCTTTTCTATCTCCCCATAAATTCTCCTCTCATATCTGTGTAGCCACTCCTTTCCTGCCCCTCCATCATCCTTTACTTGGTCTCCACCTTTTGCTTGGTGTGCGACAGTGTTCATTTATTCAGCGTCTTCATTTTTTATGCTGTTGGATAAAGCCTGTCATCATCCTTGTCTAAACCACATGTTGTGATTTTTTTTACAGTTTTCTCATTATGTTCCCTAACTGTAAAATTGTTGACTGCTTTGCAAACTGTTCTGTTTTCATACTGATGAGGATGAAAGACATACTAACAAGTATCCTTTCTTTTTCACAGGTTCTTCGCCTAGAATAATGGCAGTAAATAGCTCACCAGCTTCAGGCCCTTCCTCCTCTTCATCTCATATTCGCCCCACAGGTTCTACAACATTTATTACCAAAACCACCCCAAAACCCATCCAGGCAGTACATATATCAGGTCAGAACCCCAGCATTGCACGACCAACTGGCGGGAAGCCTAATGTTATTGTTGTGCAGAAAGGATCAGCCACAGGCTTCAGTAGAGGTGTAACTCTGTCTCATGGAGGAAAAGTGAGTGTTGTGGTACAAATTCTGTGGTGTAGGTTTGTCTTGAGGATTCCCAGCTGGCAGCTAGTCAAGAAATCCCTTCCACAAAAAAGATTTCATAGCCTCAACAACGACAACAAGGAAAACAAAAGAAATGAAGGAAGTTAATAAAAATAGAGATTTTAGCAGAACAAGGTACTCAGAATTACCAACTATGGCTAATTTCACAAATTTGATGAAGAGGCTATCCAATCCTTGGCATCATACCATGCACACCAACCTGTGCTGGCCTTGCACTAATGCAATGTCATGTCGTGTGACTTGGCAAGTTTCCGTGCTATGTGTTTTGTCACCTCACATATAATCAACACCCCAGTTGTTCTGTTTAAATACACAGACCCAACAGTTCTTGTTCTGGTTCCTGGAAACAACCATGCTTGGGTTTACTGAAACATATTCAGGTGTTGCTCATGTTTGTCATCTTCTTTGTAGTTGCCCTCCACTATTAGACCTTTGCTTCCATAACCCTGGACTTTCTTGCTGAATTGCACTTGTTTTCACAGCATGGTTGGTGAGCTTTAGTTTAAAGTTGGTATCATAACTTTGTGTGACCACATATGAAATTTTTTACTGCCATAATGATCAAACTATAACTGTCCCAGACTCTGTGCTCTCTTGTTTGGCTGCAGTTGTGACAGTTCAGTACCCCATACCTTGGTTTGGCCTGGCATGATCAGTTTCAGTTTGGCATGGAAGACACACATACCATTATTCATAGTATTTTGTTCATTGTAGGAAGTTGTTGGCAAAGTTATCATGAGTAAGTCTCTGACCTCTGCAAATTTGCCCTCATCACCACTTTCTACAGTGACTGTGCAGAAACCAGCCACAGTTATACAGCCCAGTGGTAGCAGTGGTAGTGGCCAGCAGGCTCTCAACTTACCAGTGTCCTCTACACAGGTTGGTTGCTCTCTTGTATGAGTCAGTGAGCTGATTGTTTTACCGTAAGACATCTGATATTTTAATTGCCACAGAAAAAAAACTGAGTTGACATGTAAAATTTTGTTATATAAAATTTAGTACAAAACGGACCAAAGTGAAAATACGAAGAGGATGTTTGGAAATTGTGTAGCTACTGTAGTTGTAGTATGCCTTTATGCTCATACTCTTCTTTCAGGTACAGATCTAATTGACAAATAATTATTCATGGTGTAAAATATTGTGACTCATTCATCTAGCCTTGCAGTCCAGAATGCATGGCGTTCTCTTTTTAATTTCTTACACTGCACACCTTCATGGGGTGATGCTTAGGCACACAGCAAGTTTACCTTAACCTTCCCTTATTAAGAGGGATTTTTTGCAGCAGGGAAATGTGATTGTTCTTGATTTAAGTCAAGAACAGTTGAGTAAGAATTCAGTATTAGCAGAGATCCTTCAGGCCTCCGGTATTCTCTCTGACAGTGGAAGCTCCTCCTCAGAAAGTGCAGTGACTACAACAAGTGAAGCACCAGCTAAAGGTACCACAGTAGTTGTATTATATACTGAAGTAATGTTACATGAAGTTGAAAATTGCACTATACCAGCTTGTGACACTTCATTTGCTAACCTTGTCAGACTTGTGTTGTTTTGCTTTATCCTGTCTTTTACTATAATTTAAGTAGTAGAGAAATATAGTGTGATCCATTTGGGTGTGAATAAAATTACAGAATTTTGAAAATGCAATACTAAGTGGCATAAACCTGTTGTGTATGCCCTTGAAACTTCAGAGAGTGTTATTTGATACTGCATGCATCATATGAGAGGCAGTGATGTTGGATCAGAAGGTTTGGAACAGGTGATATTTCCCATTAATAGCAGGATGGACACACACACAGTATCTTACAGAACACTGACACCTCCATGTCACCTACAAGCTTGAAAGGGCATCTCTTTAGTTTAGTGTCTGGCGGTGTGACTGACTGACAAATGTACAGTTCTTTGTTTTCTGGTCAACATGTTGAATGCAACTTCTTTTGTCATACTGGACCATTCCTTGGCAGTTTCTTTATGTGAGGGTCTATGAAGAATGCACATGAAATTGATGATCTAATGGCATTGATAGGTATAGCTTTCTGAAATTTCACACTAGAGGTAATGAACACAGCATAAGATCAGGTTCCCATTATTACCCTAGTCTTATCTGTCAGTATTAGGCTTGTTGAGTCCTAAGAACATGAACCACCATTGAACCCAAATCTCCCATGTTTGTAGGAAGTGTGTGACAGGTACTGAGTACTAGAAGTGAACAGTTTATATTATGGAGTGTTTGTATTTCTGTACCCAAATGGATCGCTCTGCACAATCATATTAAACTCAGACAAATGCATAGTAAATGGTGATTTTGCAAAATGTGACATGCATCTGTTTTGCACCAAATGAAATGTGTAAGGACATATTTTATAGCTGTGAAATTGCATGTCATGGTGAAGTAGCTGGCACTCCTGGTTTGCATTCAGAAGTCCCAGGTTCAGATTTCACTGCAGATACTTTCTGGCCACATTGTATTTATTTCATTTTTCATTAATCATCCTACCACTTGACAGGCTGTACTATAATGTATTGACATCATTGTTGAAAGCATAAACAAGTAAAATGGAGTATGCTGTTAAATGTTTATTGGGTACTATGTAGCTCCAGGAGCACAGTCTGTAAAGCAGATGTCTTAAATTAGTACAGAAATTTCTGCCCTCGTCTGAAACCTCACAGGGGCTGTAGCTGCATTATATGTCTCATTTTGGCACTTTGAGAAACAACAAATTAAGAACACTTTTTAGGGAGGTGTGTAAATAATTCATGACTACTGCAGTAATCATAAAGGTGTTAGTAAACTAAATTAACCCTCAGAAGAGGATAGTTCAATTGTAAGTAAACCTCAGGCAGTCAGTTAAACCTATAGGAGCATTTTAGACAGCTATTGTGAGAGAGAGTTATGTTCATATTAACCTTTTGACGCCTAATGTCAACTATAGTGGTCATACCGCACCGCTAACCTCTAAAGTTGCATTTTATATATTTATTCAACAAATATAGGTACTGAATATTTTAAACATGGTATATAC
>Ga0123354_10008550_pt1 | contig 15576 bp, 19 predicted proteins | sample TergutLab28metaG_2_FD_97872 | JGI IMG/M metagenome (GOLD analysis project Ga0123354, IMG submission 97872) | Labiotermes labralis P4 segment gut microbial communities from Petit-Saut dam, French Guiana - Lab288 P4 | ecosystem: Host-associated > Arthropoda: Insects > Digestive system > Gut ...
AACCGGAACCATAGGTCTTTTTAAATGAAAATAACCGAAAAAACAGAGGCCCTGATCAGCGGAGCCTGCAGGGTAATCCGCGGCAAAAGGGAATTCCTGGAACTTCTTGCAGCCGGGATCTTTGCCGGCGGACACATACTCCTGGAGGATTACCCGGGACTGGGAAAAACGACGGTCGCCAAAACCATAGCCCGTCTCATCACGGGCAGCAACGGGGCGCCGCTTGTATTCAAACGGATTCAGTTTACGCCGGATCTTCTGCCCTACGACATTACAGGGGTTGATATATTCGATCCGGAAAGCCGCAGTTTCCGTTTTATGCCCGGGCCCGTCCTTGCCAACATCGTCCTGGCCGACGAAATTAACCGCACCACTCCAAAGGTCCAGTCCGCATTGCTGGAAGTAATGGCAGAGGGCCAGGTAACCATCGGAGACGCAACCCACCGGCCGCCGCAGCCTTTTTTTGTTCTGGCCACGGAAAACCCGATTGAGAGCGAGGGAACTTTTCCCCTGCCGGCCGCCCAGCTTGATCGTTTCATGATGAGGCTTTCCATAGGTTATCCGGATCGGGAATCGGAACTGTCAATTCTGGAAGACAACCCGTCGGAAAATATACTGGATTCACTGGAACCGGTAATTACTACAGAAGAATTTACGGAAATACGTGAAGAAGCCAAAAAAGTTTTCTGTCATCCGTCATTGAGGGAAGCTGCAGCAGACATCGTAAGGGATACCAGGATACACCGCAGTTTTTCACTGGGGGTGTCCCCGCGCGGAACCCTTCACTACCTGGATGCTGCAAAATCCCTTGCCCTGATCAGGGGCAGGGATTACGTAATTGACGAGGATCTCCTGGTTCTGGCAATTCCGGTTTTATGCCACAGGGTCAGATTAAGGGATATCTCCGGCGCAGGGTCACGGGAACGAAGTTCCTCGGAACTGCATTCCACCGAACAGCATACATTAACCAAACCGGAAACCGTTATCAGGGAGATCACCCTTGCCAGGCTGGAAAGTATCAAACAGGGCAGTTAAGCTGCCAGTACCCGGCACAACTGGTCTTTTCATAATAACCATTGCAGCGCTCGCCCTGCTTGCCGGTTTTTTAAGGAACGAGCTTGTTCTTATCCTGCTGGGGACCGTTTTTCTGGTAATTGCCGGCTTTTGTTTTCTTGCGTTATTGATTTCCTGTTTAAGCCTGCGCAGGATCGCACAGAATATCAAAACTGAAATTATTACAAAACAGCTTAACGCCGGCGCCAACTGTACCCTGCACATTTCCGGGTCAGAACGTTTTTTCGTTTTCCCCGGTGTCTTTGCAAGGTACAGGCAGACATTTTCCACCCTGGACGGTAAAACTGTGTCCTGCATTTTCAATCCGCGCAAAACAGGAAACGGTTATGCTGAATTCAGTGTTCCCGGACGCGGCGCCTACTTCAATGCAGTAAATGAACTTATGATTATGGATGCGCCGGGTTTCTTCAGGGCGGGAATAAACGTTAAAAACGATCATGACCTTGCGTTTCTTGCAGTTCCCCGGCCATCCGAAGAACTGCTGACTTCAATTTCAAATTCCGGCGGGGAGAAACGGAGTGAAATCCATTACCGCAAAACGGACAACCTTACGGAAAACCGGCCCTATGTTCCCGGCGACGATCCCCGCCGTATCAACTGGAAACTCTGGGGCCACGGTCCGGAATCTGAACTGTACGTACGGGAAGGTGAAAATGCGCCTGTCCCGCATTCAAGACTGCTCATCCTGATCGATACGCAGACAGATCCGGTTCTTTTCAAAACGGAAGAGGCCGCGGCAGAAATTGATCTCCTCTGCGAAAATGCCCTTAAGGCAGTACAGGAATGGAGCCAGACCGAAATCAGGATTGGTTATACCGGGGGAAACATAATGCCCGGCAATGCGGCGTCCCTTGCCTGGCCGGCCGCCCTGCCCCTGCTGTCAGGCGATCTTCCGTCATCCCCGGATGAAGCAGGTATCCTCATACTGGCGGCGCCGCGTCTGTCCGCCGGAAATTCCGCCCTGGATAAATTCCTGGCCATGCTGCCGCCAGACAAAAAAACTGATTTGGTTTTTCTGTTTTCAAAAAAAACAAAAAATGCGGATGAACTGGGCAAAAATGCCTCGGCGTGTACGTCTTTTTACAGGCGCAGAAACAACATCAGCGTAAGTTTTATGGGGATCGATTAGTGACAAATTGCCGGTAAATTACTTGTAAATTACTTGTATTATACAAATGTTTTTTTTGATATAATGAAGGGCGTTCAGAAACTGAAGTTTCCGATCGATATAAATAATTTTAATCAATAATTTTAAAGAGGAGTACTGTATGCCTGAACCTGCAAAAAGGGATCCCAAAGCCCCGCGTTTCCTGGAAATTACAATCAAAGACAGCGAAGGAAAAACCTGGTCAACAATTATTGCAAACGCCAAGGATTTTTCTACCGGTTCGGTTGGTTATTACGCTTCGGAAAAAGCCTCCAATCCCGAAAGCGGCGAAAGGTACCAGTGCGGTCTGAGTTTTACGCTGATCGGTTCAAAACCTGCAAAATAACCCTGCCTGGATAACTTGAAAACCGAAAGTCCCGATGCCCCGGAAATAAAGCACCTAATCCGCCACGGATCCATACTTTCTTTCCTGACGCTGCTTTCCCGGATCGCGGGGCTTCTGCGGGAAATGACAAAGGCAAGCCTGCTGGGAACATCGGCGCTTTCCGACGCATTTTCCGTAGCTTTTATGATCCCCAATCTCTTCCGCCGCCTCTTTGCGGAAGGATCGATTTCGGTTGCCTTTATTCCGACTTTCAAGGAATACCTGCTGGAAGACAACCGGGAAAAAACCAAAGAATTCCTTTCATGCTTTTTTACCTTTCTGACTTTTATGGTTACTGTAGCCGTAATTGCCGGTATTCTGGTCACCCCTTTTCTGGTTAAATTTTTTGGCCTGGTAGAATTTGACGAAACGGTTTTCCTGACCAGACTGATGTTTCCCTTCCTGGCGCTGATATCGGTGGCGGCCTTTTTCCAGGGCATGCTGAACAGCGTCAAGATTTTTGCGCCGTCCGGTTTTGCGCCCATTCTTCTGAACGTCACCGCCATTCTGTGCGCCTATGGCCTTAGAAATTTTACAGGAAACCCGGCAAGGGCCATGGCTGCCGGCATCCTGATCGGCGGATTTCTGCAGGCGGCGATTCAGTTACCGTCCATAATCAGGTTAATAAGAAAAAAACAGATCCCCGGATTCTCCTTTACGGGACTCAAAAGGGCCTTTGCAAACAGCGGAACCAGAAAAGTGCTGCTGCTGATTGGGCCTACCATAGTGGGAATGGCGGCTTATCAGCTCAACGATCTGGTTTCCACAGCGCTGGCCGGCAATGCCGGAGAAGGGGTGGTATCGAGCCTTCAGTATTCGCTGCGCATGCAGGAACTGATTCTGGGAATTTTTGCGGTTTCCATAGGAACAGTACTGCTGCCCGATCTGGCCGAACTTGCCAAAAGTTCAAACTGGGAAGTTTTTACCCAAAGGCTGCTTTCCGCGATGAACATTATCGCACTCATAACAATACCCATCACCTTTTTCTTTCTGGCCAGGGGGGAAAGCCTTATACGCCTGCTTTTCCAGAATAACAGCTTTAATGACGAATCGGTAAGACTGACACTGAAGGCATTTACCTTTCACATGCCGGGACTGTACTTTATCGCCTTAAACCGAATACTCGCGCCGGCGTTCTATGCGCAGAGCAATTCCAAATCTCCGACTCTGGCCGGCATTATTTCGATAGCCGTAAATATCGCGGTAGCCTGGTCCCTTGCGGCGCCATTTAAAGGATCCGGCATCGCCTTTGCCCTTTCCCTGGCAAGCATGATCAACACGGTTTTCCTGCTGATCTTTATGAGGAGAAACAAACAGATCGGCGTAAACCGCATACTGAAACCTGCCATCCTTTACAGCCTTAAACTGCTGGTTTTCTCCGCAATAGCAATAATACCCATACTGCTGCTGGGAAATCCGCTGGAATCGCTATTTGCCGGCAGGGGCCGGATTATCAGCCTTGGCATACCATTGGTCATAACGGCCCTTGTCTACGGAATATTGGGTGTGCTTCTGCTCGTAATTTCCGGAGACAAACAAGTCAAAAGTATTTATAACTTACTTACAGGAAAAAAGTAATTCTGAAACCAACAGGGTATAAAATGTGCCGGATAGTTCATAAATAAACCATATCTTTTAAAAAATAATTCTTTTATTTTTGACTAAATTTTTTTGAATCCATATATTAAGTGTATGGAAAAAAACAGATTACAAAACAGCAAGCCGCAAAACGGATGCAGAATAATTCCGTTTCCCTGCGCAATTATAAAGGAAACCTACAATAATTCCGGTTTCAGCAGCAAAAAAATTCCGGATAAAATAATATCCGGCCGGCTTGAGGACAAGTTACCGGAATCCATCCCGGATTTCAGGCCTTATCTGCAGCGGAACGGGCTGATCCTGCTCTCCTGGGACAAGCGTTTGTACAAAAGCGGCTCCCTGTACACCGCTTACTGGGTAACCAGCTCCGGAATTCACCGTTATTACGCCTCTCCTGCCCTGCACATCGAACATTTTCCGCATGCCATGCCCCACAGAAAATCCTATGCAGCCGAAGACGGGATCGATTTTTATGGGGAACCCGGCCCCCTGTACATCGTGCACGTAGCCCCGGAACTCATGATGAGCTGCAGCGAAAAGAAGATCCAGAGACCTGAACATATAAAAAAACTCAAAGACATGGGAATCAAGGTAGATTTTAATTATTCTTTTATTCTGACCAGAGAAAAGAAACGCCAGTTTCTTGAAAGTACGAAAGGCGCCTAACCTGACACAGCCGGCGATGCCGGGTCCAGTTTCATCAATTCTATTTTTTCCATAAGACCAGAACCCCAGATAGTTGTACGGTTCCTGCCCCTTTCCTTGGATCGGTACATGGCTTCTCCGGCACGGCTGATAATTTCCGTTGCGCCGATACCGGCCTCACCGGGTCCGGCTTTTATACCCATGGCTGCAGGTCCAAATGTAAAAATTCCCAGGCTGATTGTAATGTGCGGCAGCGGCGGGTCCCAGGGAACTTTCATGTTTGCAGCCGAATTCCGCAGCCTTTCGGCAACGGCCCAGGCGGAAGCCCTGTCCGAATCCGGCAGCAGTACCGAAAATTCTTCGCCCCCGAAACGGGAAGGAATATCTTCTGTCCTTACCCCCATTTTGAAGATGAGCGCCAGCGTTTCAAGCACTTTGTCTCCGGCAAGGTGGCCGTAATTTTCGTTGAATCCCCGGAATTTATCCACATCTATGATGATCACTGAAGCGCTGCTGTTATTGCGCTGCACCCTGGCAATTTCATCATTGAGACGGGTCATAAAATAAAAATTGTTGAAGAGACCAGTTTTGACATCCCTCAGTGTCTGTTCGTAATGAAGGTGGTTCTGGAATGACTGTGAAACGAAGGACATCAGTTCCTGCAGGTAAACCAGTTCCGGCGGGCTGTACTCTTCTTCAAGGAGCTTGGGCCCCGCAAGCGCAAGGCCGAATAACCCGGCAGGGCCCGGGATCGGAATGACAATTTCAGGGTTGAGCTTTTTGAAGATCTTCGCCTCTTCCAGTTTTTCTGCAAGAACACTGAATTTTACCACTTCGGGGTAGGTTCTGAAAAATGAAACAAACGGCACCATACTGCTCAGATACAGATTCAGATCGATGAGCTTGTAGTTCTTGTACCCCTTGATGACAATATCATCCTTGTTTGCCCAGATAAAAACCAGAAATGAAGGCAGAAAATGATCGGAAATCTGCCGTACGGCGGCATCCATGATGTCGTTGATGGTAGTCCGGTTAAAAATATCAAGGGCGCCCCTGAAAAGGCTCTTGTAGCCGCTGATCTCGCGGTTTAATGAATTTATGTGGTTTATTACGCCGATATTCTGGAGCAGGGTAATATTTTCGGCGATCAGGGGATTTGAAAGAAAATCATTTGATTTGTCGGTTGAATCAATCTTGCTCATTGGCTCAGGTCACCGAAAAATGATCGGTAATGCTCGACCGCCATTGGGGGCGATCTTCCTTGTTTTCCCATTCCAGAATTTTTTTAATGGTGAATTTTTTGGGTTCACCCGGATTGCTGAAGTGTACGATTCCAAAACGGCCGCCGCCTATATAACTGATGCAGTCGCCTTTTTCCAGAATTTCTTCCTGGTTTATGCGGGCAATTATGCAGTCAAAATGAACAGCCCTGCCCGTTCCCCTGTCGTTCAGGGCAGAAGCGATATCGTGGATGGGTTTGCCGCAGTAAGGGCAGTCCGGAACCGGAAGCGGTTCAGCCGGAATCTGCGGGGGAATCCACTTCGGCCTGTCGGAAACCCGGAATTTTTCACCCCGATCAAAGCGCTCGCTGCGCAGCAGGCCTGCTGAATTTCCGCCGTCAGCTTTCTGGTTCTTTGAACCGCCCGAAGCGCTTTCCTTGTATGAGGGCCTTCCCTGGTTCTCCCTGCCGGTCTTCTCGGGGTCTCCTCCGCTGTTCCGGCGTCTGGCAGACCGCCGCCAGCTTCTGCGATCACCTGTGCTTCCGCCGCTGTTCGTAATTGCCTCCCTGAGGTATATCAAGAAGCTCATTGCTCAGGATTAACGCTATCCTCTGAATGGCTTCGCAGACATATTCTTCATTGTTGATCTTCGCCCGCAAAGCTTCCAGTTCGGTTGTGCCAAGACCGTTTTCCGGCTTTGGCCGCCGGGGAGCTTCACGTGATACCATCATCATACACGCTCCATAAACGCCGATTCAAGATGGTTAATTCCCTGCGGAGTGATGAAAATAACATCAAAACGAATTGCCATATATCTATATTTTCGATGGACAGCCAGGAAATACTTAGCAGTTTCTATTATCCTGCGCTGTTTTTTTTGATCTATCCCGTATTCCAGGGCTTCTATACCCAGGGCAGACCAGGCCTTTACTTCGATAAAAACAAGGGTTTGTTCGTCCTGTGCAATTATGTCTACTTCACCGCCGCGGCTGCGGAAATTGCGGCTTATTATTTCCAGACCTTTTTTTTCAAGATAAAGCGCAGCCTCATCCTCACCGGAGCCGCCGGGTTTTGCCGATCGCCCTTTTTCAGGCATTCTTTTTGGCAAACTCTTTGGGATCAACGGCCCTTGCAATAAACAGGTGCTTGTCATTCAGAAGATCGATTATTTCACCATCATCCTGTTTGAAGGCTTTCCCGAATTCATCGATAAGGATACGTATCCTGGGCCGCAGAGGCGCGGTTCCCTGGACTTCGATAACCCTGGCCAGCGCCCCGTTATTGAGCAGAATTATCGAGCCTATTGGGTAGATCCCCATGGTCTGGATAAACGCCTTTAGCACATCAGGGTCAAAACGCCTGGAATTGTCAGACAGGAGGTTTTTCATGGCCTGGTAACCCATCATCGAATTGCGGTAGGGTTTCTGGCTTACCATGGCCTCAAAAGCATCGGCTACGGATACTATCCGGGCGCCTATGTCGATCGTAATTCCCAGGACCTTGCGGGGATAACCTTCGCCGTCCCAGCGTTCGTGGTGCTGCAGAACAATAATCCCGACATCTTCCGGATAGAGCAGTTCTTTGGTAACGATTCTGTAGGCATAAAGCGGATGGGCCTGCATACGCTGCAGCTCTGCCGCCGAAAGTCCGCCCTTTTTGGTAACTATTTCCCTGGGAAGCCGGAGCATCCCCATATCGTGGAGCAGGGCGCCTGTAACTATCTGCATTATTTTATGATTGGGAAGCTTCATTTCTGTGGCGATCAGTGCGGAAAGTATTGCAGAATTTACCGAACTTTTTGCAAGCTCGTAACCGCTTACTTCGCCGCCAAGTATATAACCGATCATGGAATTGCGCTGATCACGCACCGCCTGTATAAGCCGTCCGCTTATGCTGTCAATGGAACGGGCTTCAATGCTTATGCCCGCGCTGATCTCCGAAATTACCTGATCAAGCCGTTCAATAAGATCGGTATAGGTACGGTATACACCGGTGTTATCATGAACCTCTGCAAGTGAAATTACATTGGTATCCGGTTTTCTTGCGGGCGGTTTTGCTGTTTCCGGTTTTGGCGCCGGCGCAGCAGGCTTTTCGGCAGGTTTTGGGGCAGGTTTTATCGGAACGCCGTCTGTCTCCACATAGCCGATACCCCATAACTGAAGGGATTCCAGATCTCTTTTCCTGATGGCCGCTCCGGCAGGGACAAGGATATTTTCCCCCTCAATAAAAACCGGCTGTGAAAAGATCATTCCTTCCTTCAGGGAATCAACTGAAATTTTCTTCACTTTTCCTCCTTTGTGAAGACAAAAGCCAGGATCTTCGCCACCGCCTCCCAGCACCAGGGGGGCAGCCAGTCCCCGGGATCCAGAGCGGTATCAAAGAGAGAAGCCAGGGCAGAATCCTCCACAATCTCGATTCCCGCTTCCCGGGCTGTCCTGATGATTCGCTCGGCTTCCAACCCCCTCCCTTTTGCCAAAAGGCGGGGAACACCGTCCTCTCGATTATAACCCAGGGCGGATGCCTTTTTTCCGGAATATCCATAATTACCGGCAGTTCTGCCTTTCATGTTACACCTCTTTATTTACAACAGGCAAGACTTCGGCGGCAAATTCATCGGCAAGAAACATTTCTTCACCGTTATGAACACGTAGACCGGTAAATTTTAAATCATTTTTAATGAATTTTTCAAGGTTTTTGGAATCTTCCGGAGAAAGACCGGGTACTATACTGACATCAGCATTTATTTTTTCCCCTGTTTTATTGAGAAGAAAACGCCATTTCCGTTTTGGCCCTGCAATATCAGTTATAACCAGGCCTTCATCATTTCCTTTTTCAGAAGATAACAATGACCCCTTTATTAATATTCGTACCAAAACCCTTAATTCTGTACCCCCTGAACTGTAATTAAAGGGTAAAACAACCCAATGCCTGCCGTTTTTGCCGGGAATCCGGTTCAGATAACCATAGAACTCCCTTTTCCTGTCTGAATTATCCTGACCGGAATTATCGCCGCCGTACGGAATTACAGCATAGGCTTCAAGATCCCCGCCGCTTAAAGAAACATCCTTGTCAAATGCCGCCAAAGCGGCCAATACCCTGGATTCAAGCTGCTGTTTCTCCTTTGCGGTTTTTGGTGAAGAAGGACCGGAAGCCAATAGTTCCTTTCTTAGGCCTGACAAAAGTCCGGGATCGGCGGCAATGGAAAAGAGGCGCGAAAAAACCAGGAGGGTCTGGCTCAGTGCGTCATTAGGGAGTCCCAGGGAAAACAGGGCGGTTTTTACAGCCTCTGCACCCGATTGGGCTGCAGTGGAACCGGCTAATTGATTTTTGGGAAGGGACTGAAGATCACCGGCAGGGGCTTTGCCTGCTTCGGCTTTTACAGCTGCATTCCTGCCGCTGTCAGAAAATTTTACGGAATCGGCGTTTGCAGCAGGAAAAAAGCCGGTGGGCTTAATGGGCTTGGAATCCACAGTTACCATGGTACAAGCCCTTTTTCATTTATTGCTCTGCAGCCTTGGTTGCCACGGCAGACGGAGCAGTTTCCTTTTCTGCTTTCTTGGCAGCGTCTTTGCGGGATACAATAAGTTCCTTGATCTTGGCGCCTTTGCCGATCTTTCCGCGTATGTAATAAAGTTTGGCGCGGCGTACTTTGCCCGGGCGTACAACTTCAACCTTGGCAATCCTGGGGGAATGGAAGGGGAACACACGTTCGACACCGACGCCGTAGGAATTTTTACGGACTGTAAATGATTTACCGGTTCTGGAGTTGTTTATGCAGAGTACGACGCCTTCGTAAACCTGGATCCTTTCGGTCTTTCCTTCAATAATTTTGAAGTGAACTTTTACAGTATCTCCGGCCTTGAAATCATCCGGTTCTTTTTTCATTTGTGAGGCTTCAATTGCCCTGATTTCGTTCATAATTACTCCTCTGTGCTGTTCTGCTTCTCAGCAATAATTCTGAGGGTCTCTGCATCGAACAGCCCCTTTTCCAGTCCCTGCCGGATTAAATCAGGCCTTAAACTGAGGGTTTTTTCAACCTGTTTTTCAAGACGCCACCGCCGAATATTTTCGTGATGGCCGGAAAGCAACACTTCCGGAACCCTTAATGTATCATATATTTCAGGCCGTGTATACTGGGGATACTCCAATAGTCCTTTGTTAAAACTCTCTTCTTCAAGGGATTGAGGGGTAATAACCTGTTCGACAAGCCGGTAAGTTGCATCGATAAGTACAAGGGCGGCAGCCTCCCCGGAAGAAAGAACGTAATCCCCGACAGAGATCTCTTCGTCGACATAGGAATCGATTATCCGCTGATCAATACCCTCGTAACGGCCGCAGATCAGGATCAATTCCGCTTTCCCCGACAATTCCCGCGCAGATTCCTGGCAAAAAGGTTTGCCTGAAGGGGAAAGGTATATAACATGAGGTTTAGGATCATTTGAATCTGAATTCTGGTTCCCCTTTTTGTATACTCCCGATGCTTCCAGGGCCAGCCCAAGAGGTTCTGCCAGCATCAGCATACCGGCTCCGCCGCCGTAAGGGGCATCGTCACAGGTTTTGTGCCTGTCAGTTGCATAATCTCGTATATTTATGGAGTTGTATTCGACAAGACCCCGTTTTATGGCCCTGGCCATTATTGAATTGGAAAAATAAGCGTCGATAATCTGCGGGAAAAGGGTAAGCACCTTGTACTTCATTCTTCAAGAATCCACGGCTGCAGCAGAAAAACCAGGCCTTTTTCGATGTTGATTTCACCAAAAAACTCATTCCTGAAGGGAACCAGCCTTAATTCGCCGGAAGGGAGCTTGACTTCCGCCAATTCACCGCCGCCCCCCTCGATAATGTCAGTAATATGGCCCAGGACACGGGAGGAATCAGCTGCCTGAACGACCTGCAGGCCCTTGAGGTCTTCAATGTAAAATTCACCATTATTAAGGGGCGCCGCAAGGGATCTTTCGGCGATAATTTCAGATCCTGCAAGAATTTTGGCAGCTTCAGGGCTGTCAAAACCGGCAAATTTGGCAAGAAATACGGAAACATCGTCGGTAGGCATGGTTTCTTCAACGGTAAACGGCTTTTCTTTGCCTTTCTGCCTGAGAATATAGCTTTTTAATGATAAAAGATGGGCCGTTTCTCCGGATAAAGACTTAACTTTGACAAAACCCTTAAGGCCAAAAGGGGAACCTACAACGGCGAGTATAAAAGATTCCGTCAAAATTTATCCGGAATTACAGAACCGGGATAAAATCCCCGTCAATCAGTCCAAAATCTCCAAAACCGTATGCTTTCCGCTCTTTGCAGTCGCCGCCTGGAGAACCGTTCGTATCGCTTTGGCAATACGGCCATGCTTGCCGATTACTTTTCCAATATCTGTAGAAGCTACGCGAAGTTCCAGAATGGTTGACTTCTCGCCTTCTATAACATTTACATTAACCTCGGAAGGATTATCCACGAGAGATTTAACAATATATTCAACCAAATCTTTTTCCATAGAAATTCTCCTGCTTTTTTGGGATTAATTTTAACTTGATGGAAAATCAGACAGAAACTATTTATAAAGATTGAGCCTTTTCTAAACCCGGATAGTTTCGAAATTGATTAAACAGCGAAACTCTTTTTGTTCAGAATACCACGGACAGTATCACTGACGGTTACACCTTTATCAATCCATGCCCTGATTTTATCCTGATCAAACACAATTTGCTTATCTTCAGCCTCGATTGGATGATAATAACCCAATTCTTCAATGGTTTTGCCGTCCCTCGGGGCACGGTTATCCACAACGACAATACGGTAATAGGGACGTTTTTTGGTTCCGAATCTCTTGAGCCGGATAGTTGCGCTCATTAGTCCTCCTAATGCAATTTGCGAATTTTATTTATATTAAATTCGGGAATTAGTGTCAAGGGGATTTGGATATAAGTGTATTGAAAAAAAACGCGGTAATGATTATCACGTATTTCAGCAGGATAATTCAAAATGCTTGAACTCAAAAACATCAGGAAAAGTTATATAGTCGGTGATATTGAAACGAAAGCCCTTGACGACATTTCGATCTCTTTCCGGGAAAAGGAATTTGTCGCCATTTTGGGGAAAAGCGGGAGCGGGAAAACGACATGCCTGAACATCATTGGCGGCCTTGATCGCTATGACTCCGGCGATATGACAATCAAGGGAAAACCTACCTGCGATTTCAGTGACAGGGATTGGGACGCATACAGAAATAATTCAATCGGGTTTGTGTTTCAGAACTACAACCTTATTATGCACCTGGGTATCGTGGCGAATGTAGAAATGGCGATGACGCTTTCTGGAGTCTCCGCTTCTGAAAAAAGAAAAAGGGCAGTCGAAGTCCTGGAAAAGGTAGGGCTGAAGGATCATCTTTATAAAAAACCAAACCAGTTATCAAGCGGACAGATGCAGCGGGTAGCAATCGCCCGCGCCCTTGTCAACGAACCGGAAATTCTTTTGTGCGACGAACCGACAGGCGCACTTGATACGGCCACAAGCGTACAAATCATGGAACTTATAAAGGAACAGTCAAAAGACAGGCTTGTCATTGTCGTGACGCACAATCCGCAGCTTGCCGAACAATTCGCCGACAGAATCGTAAATTTCAGCGACGGCAAAATAACCGGCGACACCAATCCGTACGAAGAAAGTACCGCAGATGAGGAGTTCAGTTTAAAGAAAACAAGTATGTCGTTTGTCAGTGCACTCAAGCTTTCGTTTACCAATTTACTTGCAAAAAACGGCAGAACAGTATTGACGGCGCTTGCTTCAAGTATCGGAATCATAGGAATCGCAGTGATAATCAGCCTTTCATCGGGCTTTAAAATTCGTGTTGATGATTTTCAGCGCAAGGCGCTGTCACAGTTCCCGGTTATAATCAGCCAACAGTCCGCGCGCATGAACAGGGAGGCGTTTTCTTCTGCCCATCAGGAGTACAGCGAACGAGGCCTGGGCAGGACAGGCGCGGCAACAGATGTTGTTTATCTGTATGATCCTTCAGCATCCATGCTTATCCATACCAACAGGCTCACCGACGATTATATGAATTATCTTGACCATATTGACCCGGCGATCTGTTCAAATATCGGATATTCGCGCAATGTCAACATGAACCTGCTGGGTGAAGCAGACGGAAAGATCATTCCGGTATCACTGGGCGCAACAGGCATAAATTCGATGAACCAGACTTCGATGATTGGAGGAATGGGCAATTCAGGGTTAAGCAGCTTCCCGACAAGTCTGGACAAAAACGCACCGGGTTATGTAGAAAAGAATTATGACATTCTGGCAGGAAAATATCCGCAAAGTCCAACCGATTTATTGCTGCTGGTTGACGACAAAAACTGCGTTGACCCGAAAATTCTGAAAAATCTGGGCTTTGATACCGCCAATACCGACAGTATAAAGTTCAGCGATATTGTCGGGAAAGAATTCAGGATTATCACAAACGACAATTATTATGAGAAAACGGACATGGGGACCTTTCTGCCGCGCGTTGACTATGAGGCAATGTATAACGAAAACGGAAATATAACTGTCAGAATCGCCGGTATTATCCGTCTTAAAAAGGACGAGGAAGTCAGCCTACTCAGCAATGGGATCGTATATTCAGACGATCTTGCAAAGCTCGTAATCGATTCCTGTGCACAATCGGCAATTCTGCAAGCGCAGAAAGAATCCGACAAAAACATAATGACTTTGGCTGACATGGATGCCGAGGCTAAAAAACAGTTCATTTCCTATTTGGGAGGCAATCCCACTCCCTTCCTAATCATGATTTACCCTGTAAACTTTGAAGCCAAAGACAAGCTGCTCGCATACCTGGACGCATACAACGTCGGAAAAAGTGACAGTGACACGGTGGTCTATATGGACCTGGCCGCGGTAATTACCGATATGACTTCAAACATTATGGGCGCAATTACAGTAGTGCTGATCGCATTCGCGGCAATTTCGCTCGTGGTAAGCCTTATCATGATTGGCATAATAACCTGGACAAGCGTAATTGAACGCACAAAAGAAATAGGGATCCTGCGCGCGCTGGGCGCCAGAAAAAAAGACATCACACGGGTGTTCGACGCGGAAACCTGCATACTCGGCATTTTTGCAGGTGTTTTGGGCGTTATCATTGCCTACATCCTGATAATACCAATCAATATCATAATTGAAAGCAAAACCCATTTACCGAATGTTGCCAGGCTGCCTTTCATTTACGCGGTACTTTTGCTTGCCATAAGCACGGTTTTGACCATGCTGGGCGGGCATATACCTGCGAGAATGGCAAGCAGAAAAGACGCCGTAGTAGCGCTTAAAACAGAGTAGATGAGAATGAAAAAATCTTTTTTGCCTGTTCTGTTTTTTATATGCATCTTTTCAGGCAGCCAATACGCCATGGCCGCCCAGAATACCAATTATGTATCATTGGGCGATTCAATCGCCGCTTACTTCGGTCTTGAAAAGGGCCAGGGGTACGCTGAGCTCCTCTCCGATAAACTGGTCAATGAAGGCGGATATGGGTCAATTCAACTTGACAACCTAGCCCAAAGCGGTGACGACACACAGGATTTACTGCAAAAAATAGATGCCAACAGGGATATAATCTCCAAAGCCGATATTGTGACAATATGTATCGGCGGGAATAACTTTTTAAAAACGCTGGTAGAAGGAATGACAGCCGCCGTTGGCCTGACCGAAAGTGATCTTCAGACTCAGGGTCTGGATATCCGAAGCATGGATCTGTCCGACGAAAGATTCCAGATTGCCGCAAAGGGACTTCAGACACCTGAAATTCAGGCGGCGCTTGCCAGGGGAATTGCCAGGTTCAGAGCAGATTTCCCTGTAATAATTTCGGATATCAATAAACTCGCTCCAAACGCCAAAATCTACGTAATGACGATTTATGACCCGCTTGCCCCGGATCAACCGGTCTACCCGATTCTGGACCCGGTTGAAAAACAAATGAACACCATAATAAAGGCAACGAAAGGCATTACAGTCGTTGATGTTTACGATGCCTATAATAATTTTGCCAACAAGCCTCAGCTATCTATCGGCGGCGTAGACCCGCATCCGAGCGTTGACGGGCAGCGTCTTATCGCCAATCTGTACTATAAGGCAATTACCGGAAAAGAAAGCAGCGATATTGTCGAGCCGGACTTCACAAAGAAACCGGTTAATCCTGCAATATACCCGGGCGCGGGAATAACGCAGGCAGAGCCTTCAACAACCGCTTCCGGCACGGAACCAGAACAAAGCCAGCCGTCAGCTACAGCAGCATCGGCCCTGGGTAACAGCAGTTTTATGTGGGTTATCATGATTCCGGTGTTGGCATTGGTCGTATTTGCCGGATTGTTCATTTACAGACATAAACGGCAAAAGGGTGACTGACACCGGTTGACCGAAAGGGTGACTGACACCCGTGTAACACAAAATGAAAACAGCAGCCTGAACAAGGTTTGGGTTGCTGTTTTTTAATGAATTTTAATGTGATTACA
>Ga0123354_10008551_pt1 | contig 15576 bp, 6 predicted proteins | sample TergutLab28metaG_2_FD_97872 | JGI IMG/M metagenome (GOLD analysis project Ga0123354, IMG submission 97872) | Labiotermes labralis P4 segment gut microbial communities from Petit-Saut dam, French Guiana - Lab288 P4 | ecosystem: Host-associated > Arthropoda: Insects > Digestive system > Gut ...
AAAGTTTTCCCGTTACAGGCCCGGTGTGGGCCAGAGGGTGGGTAGAGGTATAGCTCTACTCTTCCATGACCGCGGCACTAGAAGGGGGTGAGTGGTCAGCAGCACGCCCCGGCCGCACCTAACCCCCGGGAAAAACCCATTTTACAGTAGGCTGGGTGGGCCCCAGGGCCGGTCTGGACGGGTGGAAAATCTCGTCCCCACCGGGATTCGATCGCGGACCGTCCACCCGCAGTCAGTCGCTATACCGACTGAGCTACGCGGCCCACCATATGATCTATATGTCTTGTAATGATGGTAGACATACTGTTACTAAGACCTTCACTACACTTGTCGTGTGGTAATAAGCGTCACGATTTGTACCGCCGCTTGGTATGATGATGAAATTATTGAGGATGAGATGGGTGTGCCTTGTGGTGTACATGGGAGAGAAAAGAGATACATGCAGAGTATCGGTGAGAAAATTTGAAGGAAAGGAGCCGCTTAGAAGGCCCAGGCACAAATGGGAGGATGCTGAATCAATAGGAATGAAGGGTGTGGACTGGGTGAATCTGCCACAGGATGGGGATAAGTGGCGGTGTCTTGCGAAGACGGTGATGAAACGTGGGGTTCGACACAGTGCGGGGAAGTTCTTTACTGGCCAAACATCTGTTGGTTAGTTTATCAAAATTGTTTGGAGTGTGTTCCCTACGTAATCTCGTTTTGCGATTTTCAGTTGACACATTTGTGTTGTAATATGTCTCCACCTGCTACTTTTCAGTACTCATCGCTTCCTGTCAGCCTTCCTGAGCCCTGAGCCTCATTGTCCTGACTGACGGTTTTGTCGTTTTCCTCTGTTTCTTAAGGCAAATGTTGGCACAGTTTCAATTTTTATCACCGCCGTTTCTTTCCACATACTTTCCAGTTTGTTATTCAGCTGACTCGTTTAATATTGTTTCGTACGCACGGTTGTATGCCGAATTTATATCATTCTGTCTAGACATCTTGATCGAAGCATACGTATAAATCTGAACAATGTTTTCACCCTACCGTCACATAAAAATGTAAGCTCTACTCACAGTCAGATGTTAAACATTTCAGTTCATTGACGCTTCGCTCTATGCATTGAATTCAGCTGCAGTTCACGCTCCGTCGGGTGGTACATGATTGTAAGACCTCCCGCTGCAACGAACGTCAGACCTCAGACTTCCCTGGTGGCTTTCCCACCCACCCTCAATGCCAAAGTACAACAGTGTATTCTGCTCTCGTAGCTGCAAAAGCAACGTTCCTTTTCTCTCATTGCAGCTTACAGTTTCTCGCCTCTTTCACGTCATTTCCCTTCAGTATATCTATTTTCCCTCTTTCTGCTCTTTTATTGGCTCTAGCACACAGAAACTACCCCTCCGCGTCTGGCTTTTTCACCTCTTCTTCAACCCCATATATTTTGATCCCCCATGGCGGTTAGATAATTGAGTCTTTTTTAGCAACAGCGGAAAAAGGACCTTATCATCTATCATATAGTGTATTGTGAAATGGTTTGTTGCCTGCTATGACTAAGGGGATGTTAAATGTTGATTGAAGGGTCGAGGCGTTTTAATAGACTTTTGCTGTATCTGAAATGGTCTGAAAGAATTAGTGGATTTCCTTGCCTGCAGTTACCCTGGGAAGGGGGGGGGGGATTGCTGATTTAGGAAACATTTCCCATTTAAGAATGTAAAGTATCTGTGGATGCGGAAGAACAATTATATTAATGCCGGTATGTTTAGTGTTTTGCATAAAACGTCTATCCTAATACGCATACCGATGGGCATCTCGTTCTGCAACGAAAGCCCCTTTTCCCCGATTTCGCCACTGAAACTGGTTCCTAAAGTAAGTGGTGGCTTTTGTATGATAGGAAGTAACACACTAAAAATCGGCATTTTAATATTGTTAAGCGAAAGTACAGGTAAAGCAGTCCCATAACAGGCCTGGACAGGCCCAGAGGTTCCAGGAAGTTAAGGCTCCCATATTTCGTGAAAACGGCACAGGATGGTGGTAGGTTGTCAGCCTTACGCACCGGCCGCCTTTACCCGCAGGAAATACTCCTGGTACTCATTTCTTTTAGAGGCTGAGTCGACCCCAGGGTCATAGTGCGATCGGAAGGATTTTATGTCAATGAAAAATCCACTGACAACAGCTGGGATCGAACCAGCGACCTTCCGATTTGTAGCACAACACCTTAACCACTGTGCTACCGCGTTAAGCGAAAGTATTTTTCTTAAATATCTAATATCTTGTTTGTATTATCAATAGGACGAGTAACTTTATGAAGGAAGGATAGCGGTCGAAGTTTTCAAGTCAAGAATTCTTCTGTTATGCATCTTCTTCTTGTGTTGTTGCGTCGTGACCGTGAGCTTACTGACAGGTCTGCTGAATGCAGCTCTTCAATACATACGTAATTTCCACTGATACAAATTGTTGCCCCTGAAGATAGCCGTTCAGGGCCGAAACAGATAGGAAAGTGGAATAATTTGGGGCTTCCCAAATTTATTTTTGTGTACAGTTTTTTTTTTTTAATAATCTATAGTGCATTTCTGTGCTTCGTCACGATGTGGAAGCTGTGTGTAGTGTCATATAGCAAGACACTAGTAAGGAGGTTGGTACAATAGTAAACTCAGAAGAAAATGAATACGTGTTCATGTCTTTTTATCAAGGGCTGTCCAAAATATTAGGCTTTTAATATAAAGGTAGGTAATAAATCGCTCGACAGCGAGGCAAAGCAGACATTTGCGGACGAGGACAGCGGATCACACTGACGTACACAAGAAACTAATATGGACTTTAAAAGTGAGGCCGTTACTTGCCTCGAAACGTCCGAAACCTATTACCTACTGACACGGCGTCATATCCCAGTAACACGGATTCCTCAAAAGTCCTGCAGATTAAATGCTGGGATTGTTACGTGGAATCGTTTCAGAATCTTGTGCCTTCCCTCCACTAAGAATTTAAATTTGAAGCAATACAAGACGCTACATTGTTACCACTTGTTTCGTAAGTGCGTGCCAGTATGTCCTTCACCCTCAGTTTAGAACATAAGTAGATGGAGTTGTGGGAGAAACAGTGTACAGCAGGCTAGGCGTCCGGGATGAGGGAAGCTGCTCGAGCAGTTTCCCTCATCTTGGACGCCTAGCCTGTTGCCCTGCACCTGACCGCCGACCACCAGCAACCAAGGCATTACACGCCACTTGCGGTCATAACACAATTATAGTCTCGAGCTCCTGATGATGGGCTTATAAGTGCCCGAAACATGTTGAGCAGATTACAAGTGTAATAAATCATTCAGTAGCATCTAGTTGGTTTTCTTCTCTACGCATGGTAATGGATTTCCAAACAACAATGTTTGATGTTTGCTAACTGAACTGACTGTGCTGAGGGGATACGGACCGGTAGCAGGCTGTTGTGAAAAGTAGTGGTGAACGTATGGGTTGAAAAGAACGTGTAATATCTTGTGTTGCTGAAAAATTGTTGTACTTTGTAAAGAAGGATTCTGTTAATAATTTAGTGAATTTAAATGTTTCATGACCCACCATATATGAATTTATATCACGTTTGAAAAATAAAGTCGAAGTTTTCATTACCTCTGTACTTACGCACTACATCTTGAATGTGTTTGAAATTCCACACATTTTAGACCGCGTTAGCGGACGAGGGTGAGAGATGATTGTCACTCTTTGGTCCCTTGACCGTCGAGGAAAGCGTATCCAGTAGGATGGGTAGATCCAAAGCTGGCATTATTTGAATATGCAGGCTGTTGTTATGGCTTTGGGCTTGTTTCCCGAGTAATGTAACGTTTTGGCGTGCAGTGCAGTCGCCGTCTTCAGGATTAATATCCTGATTGATAATAAAATGAGGATGCGACCCGACATACAGGTCTCGTATCTAGAGTGCTCCCACTCCTTAATATCAATATCTCGACGGAACAGCCTAAATTAATATCGGATGCTGGTTCTGCGGCCGCATTTAAGCAGTTCCTGCTGCTGTCTTAGATGTACATTATGTCACTTGCTCCTGGTTTGATGATTTATATCGGATTTCGCAGTAAGAACAATGACATCTACTGCCATTCCAATGTATCTGCGACTAGACATCCTTGCACAACACTGACATATTTGGTTGGCATGTTTATTCTCGTGGCACTGCAGTTCAGACTCAAGTAGTTGTATCAGCTGTAAGTCATAATTGTTGGGACTATTGCCAGCTTATTGTTTGTCGTGACGGTGTCGTGCATGACGCTGCTAGAATCACATATTCGTTGATTGCAACTTTGTCTGGTTTCATAATGGTCGGTGTGTGTAGGTGCTGTAGTGATGTCATTGTTTCACATAGAAGCTGGACTCCCATTTTGTGTTTCTGTTGCAAAAAGACAGTCCATGTTTCGTTTTTTTCTCCCATGAATCCGTCAAGGAGCAGAGGAATATCCTACATGAAATAAGAAAACGGAAGGCTAACTGAATTGGTCACATTTTGCGTAGAAATTGCCTTCTACAACAGGTTATTGAAGGAAAGATAAAAGGCGCGATAGAAGTGACAGGAAGAGGAGGAAGAAGACGTAGGAAGCTACTGGATGACCTTAGGGAAAGGAGAGGATTCTCTCATTTGGAGGAGGAAGTTCTAGATCGCACTATCTGGACAGTACGCTTTGGAAGAGGCTTTGGACATGTCGTAAGACAGACTACTAAATTAATGAATCCATCATCAAACATAAGTGTCAGAAGTGTGTGAGAGGTACGCTATTCATACACAAAAACGTTAGTAGTCAAAAACTGTAAGACTGATATATCAGTTCTCTTTAACTAGTAATGGTTCTGTATATAAGTAGCTTACCTCTCCTTTGCTTTTGATACTCGTGCATGACGATGGCTTTATGAAAAGAGCTAAAACATGTAGCACGTGTTAGACATTAAAAGTTATGTCTAACAACATTTGTGATGGATGATGAATGATGAACTGTGAACGATCTGGAAGGGAACCAACATGTTATGTTATAAGGTAATGGCATCTCATCGGCCTTAGTCAGTACCCGGAAGACATCAGGTTACCCGGAGCTCTGGACCGATAATTTAATCCAGTCTCCTGATTACGAGACATATTTCGACGTCTCATAGATCGTACATAAATTCTGAAGTTCCATATGCATGATTAATAATAATAATACAAAGAAAGGCCTGGAGATCGAGGTCAGCAGGATGTGGAAATTGATGATAAAACTTGTGCCAGTTAACAGTTGGAGCAGTGGGAACATTTAAAAAGGTATTAGATCAGAACCTTCAGTTGCTCCTAGGTCACCCTTTGGCCACACAGCTACAGAAGATCACACTAACGAGCACTACACACATCATCCGTGAAGTGCTGGGGTACATCGCTTTGACCGCTTCTTGAGATATGGACTTAACCAAAAGACTGCCGCCTAGGAACTATAAGGCAAGAATCAAATGATGATGATGATAATAATAATAATGTGGTGGTTGCTTGTCTGATGATTACCAAGCGAATTTTCGAACTTTAACTTTCAGAGCGCAATGTCGGACGTACGAAATAAAATGCCGGTTAGGGTAAAGGTACACAGTTTTCATCTGCCACCCACGCAGTGCTTATGGTGCATTCGTGCGCTTTGCGTTTTGGTTTGCTACACTGCATTACATTTCCACCAAATGCGTGATTGTGTTCAAAACTATTTGCAAGACTTCTGTGTGAAATATTTTTGCGATGCTGCCGATTGTATGTGGCAAGTAACGCGTAAAAATTGCAGTGACTGAATGCAGTATCAGATACCTTTCTTCATCATTGTAGAAATAGTTGTTCCAATAAGAGGAATTAAATATTATTTCATTGGTCGAATTGAGGTGAGAGAAGCCATTTCCTTTAACAAAAAAAAAACCTTATATTCCTCACATCAAGTTGTTTCGTTTCACTGCACTTGTCGTGTTTGATAATAGACTGCATTCAAGACACGTGCCTGACGGTGACTGAATGTTTCCTGTTGCCTATGTCCGGGAGTCTTGAACCGATCTGCGTAGTCTGGCTTAGCTGTGTCGTGTGTTGCCAATATCTTGGGTGATTTCAGGCTTCCGCTGCGAAGCAGATGAGAGCTGAGCTCTTCTAGTTATTGCGCAACGAGTAGTATTTTTTTTACCGAACTTTCGGGACAACCCATCGATCCCATCTTCAAGGGTGTTGTCCCGAAACGTTGGTAAGAAATTACCACAACTTCCTGCGTAGTACCCCGGAAGAGCTCACATCGCCGATATCTTCATCCTTTTAAAATTCGCAGTACGGGCCTGCGCCGTTAGAACCAGAAGAAGAACTGCCCCGCCACTGTGATTGGCGAAATCGTGTAATTAATTTTTGTGCCAGCGGATACTTTAGGTTGTCCTGTGGATAGACATTTAATAACGTGATAATGAGCTTACTGCTTTGGTATGAACTTACTATATTGGACAGCGCAGCTTCATCACAACCGATTAGTGAGTAGTCTACTCATACTTAATATTCGAGAGGTTCAGGTTTCCAGTCTCGGCTCGGACTTCCTGACGAATTCTTTGCGTTGTTTTCCTCAGTCCCTTTATACATGCGCAAGTCAGCTCAGTAGTTAAGTCAGGCGCACTACTCGTGAGATAATTGCAAGATGTCTGTTCCTAAATTATTTGATCTTACGCAACTAGTGCTGCTGGAGAACTTTATGAAATAAATTTGGTCCAAGTCTGTGAAGAATAGTTACATGTAACTTGGGGCTCACTGTCCTGAAAGAACACTGTCACATAGTTTTGTCACGTTGTTGTTGATGCTGACATAATCCATTTTGAAGTAATGTGCTTACAGGCCTGCTGCCTATTAGCCTTGTAGGAACACGATGCGTTTTTTCCCTCCTCTTGGCGCAACAGCCTCTAATGGGCCAGGACCATCTCATTATTGATGCTTCAATCAGACACGCCACGCTCGGTAGGATTCCTCTGGACGAGTGATCAGCCCGATGCAGATACAAACACAAAATTCACAATAGACAGCCTTCCGTGCCGCCGGTGGGATTCGAACCCGCAGTTCCAGCAAGAAAGCGGCAGCAGACTTAGGCCTTAGACCACTCTGTCACCAGGATCGGCCTTGCGATACGTTGCGCAGTGTAAATCGATGCAAATCAAGGATAGACCCATTCTCTTCGGGACAGGAAGTTGGTTTGTGACACAATCAGTTATACTTTTGTGTGTCTGTGTTCGTACGAATGTAGCTGTTGGACGCCCTGCCTCTCCCTCCGCGCACCGATTGACGCCGGCTGGATTTGTGTGAGTGCGATGCGCCCCAGTCAGTCTGCCTGCCACGGCAGTAGGAGAGCAGAAGCTAGCCTGAGAGGGTGCCAGAGCATAGATACGAGTCGACGCTCGAATCGTATCTGCGCTCACACCCCCTGGAAGTGGTGGCCCATGCTGTGAGAGCTTGGTTAGTGTTTTTACAAGGAGTGAACAAGAGTTCCTTGACGAGTTGTTTTTTAAGAACCAAGATGAAAGTAGCAAACACTGGGCGGGAGCCAAGGTTGCTTTGACCAGTTTTATTACGTGTGGAGATAATTAGTGGATGCCAAGTACAGATCTGGCCTCATTGTGGACAAGGCGATACTTCGGCGTGCGATTTGCGGTGGGAAGTGGTACTAAGTGCTTTGTGTACTGTAGAGTGCGAGAGGAACCGGAAATACGTTCAGTCACTCCGGAAGCGAGTGGAACGTCTCCTTCTCATGAATAAACGTGGCTGATGATTCTCGACTTCTTGTAATAACTCGACACAGGTGTTCTTATTAACCCTTCAAAGGGCGGTGGAGATTATATATGCCAACCGATTTAACCCAGTGACTACGTTTTTTTTGTTTGTTCGCAGAAGGAACAACGGCAATTTATCCGAACGTCATTAACTAAATTAGCTTAATATGTATAGTAACTTTGTGCTGTGTGATTTCTGAGCGGGTTAAGAACCAGAATTCATTAGTTTTGTGTGTTGTGTTTTCTTCGAGGTAAGAATCGTTTTTTCCTTATATATTTTTCCGGCCAGCTTTGCCCTTAGAGAAGTCAAGTGGTTTACCTAATCGCACAACTGATTTGGCTTTGTATGGCTGCCGATATAAAACCCAGGAGGAAGTTTATTTTGGACCGCTAATATTAATAGACGCAGTGCTTTGTTAGACAAGTGACAGTAAATTTGACACAGTCTGTGAGGAATTACAGAAGTGTAATGTGAAGTGTTTCCAGTTGATTTGACGTAAAGGTCGTGTGAATAAATTCGAACAGTTGAACTGTGAGTAGGTCAACTTAACCTACCCCGTGAAAAAGACCTTACTTTTTTTTTTTTAGCAGTCGTTATCTTTTATGAAGTTGTCATCACTGGCATCCATTTCTTCTGAAATTTGGTACCATTTTCATTGCGCGACGCGCGTAAACCCTCTCTTTTTTATGCCGACAGCTCGTATCTTTAGAATACCGGAAATGGCATCAGTTCCTCTATGCAGTCTTGTTCCCGGCCTTCTTTGCTGTTAACATCAGGAAAACTGGAAGAAGTATGTTGATCTCTGAGGTAAAAGATGGGTTACTTATGCTGCAACATCGCCTCCAGGAATAGGGGAGGCTCATTCCTAATCCAGATGTCAGTGTCTGGAGAAAATTCCACCATCTCTTAGGTGACAGGAGCGTAAAAACTTATGTGTGGCATGTAACACAGCCTCGCTTAGTTGATCCAACGAACCTTAACGTCAGTGGCTTACTTAGTCATTGATCCAGTAACAGGAATCGCCTACGGGTATTCAGGAACAGAAAGACGAAGCGTCTTGCCATCTGTAACCTGTTCCCACTTCACAAGTGTGTGTGTGTCTCTGTGTGTGTATAGTTTTAGTACTAAGTGTTTATAAGAGTCTCGAAAACACCCAGTGGTACAGTAAGCTATCCAATCTATCGACATGGAAGAGGACGAGGAGGCTGCGAAAAAGCAAAGTGTTGTCGATCTTGAGGAGTTATATGTTTGGCTTCAACAGTTCGAGGATCCGACTATTGGTAAGTGTATTTTATCGTGTGCTTAGTGTGTATTCCCTTCTCATTTTTCTCCATCCTACCCGAGAGCCCTGATGTTCACAAATGCATGCCTCGTCGGTTCGAACACGCGTCTTCTGTGAACGTGTTTTATTTTGTCGCGCTTATACGCCGAAATAATTTTAAAACATTCTATTAAGGCGATCAGTTCAACAAGATGTGTGTAGATGGGAGAGGTGGCATCCTGCGTAAGGGAAGGCAAGGCGGGAAGTGCATTCGGAATTGTGTAAGGAAAAACAGAAGTGGAGGAACCACTTCGGAGACTTGGAAGGGTAGTGTTAATGTAGCGTATGATAGTGTGTGTCAAGAGATGGAAGTGGTTGATGTGGTCATAGGCATAACTTGGCTAGTAACACTTTGGGTGAGTGGTGGTGGGGGTGGGGGGGAGGCAAAATCGCCCATGGGTTTTAGTAACTCAGACGCCTGTATTCTGCTTCCCGTGAAACGAGGTTTTTCATTTCCCCCCCTCCCCCGTCTTTACGCCATCCAAATAATCGTTTTAAAAATTTTCTATTTTTATTTGCCCATTTTGAACTCAGCTACCAAACAAAGCCTGTTCTTAGGTAGGAAAAAATTAATTGGGGGGGAGGGATTTGGCCCCCAGCCCTTGCACCTCCCAAGTTGCTGCAGGATTGTTAAAATGCACATGTCTGTGTAAAAAGTACTACAAACACAGTTTATTTAAAAAGTCGTTGTAGGAAGTCAGCAAAGAATTTGTTGGTTTTCTCGCACTTAGAATTTATATAGTCCCTTGTCACATAACATGATATCCGGTTTGCCTAAAAATGTAGCTAATGCTGTCGTAAGTTATGAATTAATTGTTTGTGCCTTTCGATACTGCAGTTTGTATGTATGTCCCAACGGACGATAAAATCGTCGGTGGGAGTATTAGATTTGACACGAAGGCTGTCTGTGTGAACATGGAACGCGCTGTGTTCATCGAGTTATTTCGGCTCAATAATTTAGAATCCGTAACACAAATAATTGCATCAGATTTGATTGGCGCAAACTTTCCGGTCCTGTTATGGCCTTTCTTATTTCCTTTGGCTCTCATAATGACGTCTTTAAGTATAAACACAAAGGCACAGCAATTTACTTAGGTTTTTAAATCAATCAATCAATTTAAAAAAAACCATATATTAATGACATTTTATTACCAGCTCGAATTATAATTGTTACTTCTTGAATTGAATCTTTATCCATAAGTGTCTGAGATAGTGTACTACGACTAATTCTATATCCACTAGGTCTCTTTCAGACTTGTAATGGATTTTATGGAATTTAATAAATTGAATTGAATTATATACCGCCCAGCATGTCTCTAGGGACCACACAGCCTCCTATTCAATTAATACCGCGGTTCTATTCCCGGGGGTACAACGGACATGATGTTCACCTCCATCCAGCGCCGAGGGTAAGAACAGGAGGAACTTTACCTTTACTCTTCCTATATGTCGTAATTCCTAGGACATGGCCAACCTTGCCTTTAATTGCGTTTAGTTTGTTATCTTCCTCGTTCATAAAATACCGCGAGTCTGAAACACCGCTGCCTAAAACACAAATGAAGGGAAACAGTCATATTGAACGCTCTTCACGACATTTGGTGTGACGAAAGACCCCAATTTGAACAGTCACTCAAACGGTGGGCAATCAGAAGGGTTAGTGAGAGTCACTTTACCTCCCTTGAACTCCCCGCCTGTACCTCGACAGTTTTGAAACTGTAAATACGCATTTGTGTTAACTATCAACAGATAACACATTTCAGCCACGTTATCGACTGTAGTGAATACGATTGGTCGTTGTCCTCGATTTTCCAAGGGAAGAGATTTGTTGGTACCTCGAAGCAGGCCACGATCGAGTGGCGAACAGGCGAATATAGCCTGTTGTGCTCATATACACAGGTAATTCCATTTCTTATCGGTGTGAAGACAAAAAATAACTAGCTGTACTCATCTCGCCGTTTATATGTTTCAACGAGATGCTGCAGTTCATTGTCCTGGGGCACCAGAAATACACACAGCCAGTATTGGGATGCAGTGTGTAGTAGCCACATTCGATTTGCCTGTTTGTAGACATATTTGAAAACTTAGCAAGATCGTTTATTATCGTATCATGCGTGAGGTATAAATTAGGACAGCTGATTTAGGTAAGTGGGTTGCGGATCGGACGACTGGGGTTAGATTCTCGACGGTGGTTTCATCCAGAATAGTTCTAGGACCCACCAGACCTCCAGGAAGCAGGCTGATCGGAACCTGAAGCTGACCGCTAACTTGTATAAACACTGCTGTATTTTTAATATTATTATTCATACCGTGCACGTTCCTGCAGTCATCATCACATCCACCAACAACTGTACTTAATAAAATGCAATTCATAGCAATTATTAAAACTCCTACATGTTTCGGCATCCGGCTGCCATCCTCAGGGAGTTATAGACAAAGCATTACAAATCCAATACGTTAGTGTATTACACCGCTGTACTGCGGCGATTAAAATGTTAAAATTTATATTTATCAATTTTTCATGTAATTTAGAATCTTTATGTAATTTAGAATTTTAAAATTGTAGACATTTCAGTTCGGGCAGTGTAATACTGAGACAAAAACGTTTTGGACGTACACTCCGTTGTTTTGTAACTCCCTGATGATGGCACCTTGGTGCCGAAACATGTAATAATTATTGCGAATTGTATTTTATTAAGCGCATTTTTTGGTGGATGCGTTGAAAGTGCTGCGGTGTTGAGGTTATGGAAGCGTGGGGTTATAAATTGTATCTCCCAAAGGTCTTCGCGGCGTGGAGGGTTATCATAGGCACAACGTCGAATTTAAGACGCCCTTTAGTTTAAGACGTACCCCACTTTTAAAAAGGGGCTTTCAGGAAAAGAATTCTTCCTAGGAACTACATTTCAGTGTCCTTAAAATTTACTCCTCCTTTAGCGGCGCCGCTTGTTCTTCGAGGAAAATTATGTTTTCGAGACTTTAAAGGAGTGGAAAATATTACCTGTCACCCCGGACGCGCCCCTATTTTCAGTTCGGAAAAATGTGAGTGAAGTTGCTGCTTAAATTCGAAGTAATGCGGCATATCATTTTTGTTTTCTCATCTTGAACATGTATTTGGGAGTACCTCTTTAAAATTTTTTCAACGTTCGTGTTTCCGTGCATTGCTAGTACAATTACAATTGATAACCAACAGGATGCAGCTATTTTGATTTATTTACTTTAATCAGCTGTACGCGCTTCGGGCGATGTTTTCGCCCATCATCAGGAGCGTATCACTGTAACTACAGCTTCTGGTAATGTCCACCGATGTTGCTACTGGCTGGTGTTGCGTATTGGGTGGAACACCCAATACGCAACACCAGCGCTGTCGCTTTCTGCTAAATGTTATGAAGGAAAGGTTACGAACGTGGGGTAAATGTAATCCGTAGTCACTCAAATATGGGTTAAGCTCCTTCTTTGTAAAATGTTTCGCGCTTGAATTTTGGGACTGATTGGTACTATCAACTATTTGCGTCTATTTCTCCCCATTTCCGTTTTACTGGTACCCTTACTGTTGTGGAAATGTCAGTGTATTCTATCTAGTGTGCGTCATATTGAATACCATAACGACAGTGACAGCTGTCAATATGGAGCATTACTTCGCTTCAGCATTCTACCATTTTACTTGCATTTCATAATTAAGTGTAATGTTGACGAAAAAGAAAACGAGAGGACATAGTATCACACTAATATCGTCGCCACCTTCACCACCACCACCACCGCCGCCGTTATTGTCAGATTTTCTAGTAATTTGTCGTTTTGTTCACTTGTTCGGGCGTCCTTGGTTTCTCGTTTCTTTTGATCTGTACTTCATCATTAATTTAGGGGCCTGTGTCTTTGCGTAGTAAAATTTGACAGTTTTCTATACGTAGTACATTCGAAATATTTTCATTCTTTTGTGGTAATTTCGTGTTTATTTTTTCCCCCGTCTTATGAATTCCCTCTCAACTGTAATTGTGAATTTTTATCTGTTTTTCATTTCTTGCGCTAAATTACGTGGAGGAATGACGGAAAGCTAACATGTTGTGTTTGAAGTTTGCATAATAGTGGTTAAAATTACGGAAAGAACAGCTTTCAACAGAAGTTTGTTCTCTGATTGTGTATCTACCCTGTTCTGTAAGCACACTGCGATGATTAATGATGGCGCGGCAGGAAGTTGGCAACATCACGATGGGGTGCTTAAAGGCATAAAGTGAGCATTTTAATACCGCTGAAAAACAAATAGCTACCACGAAGTTGCTTCAGTTTTTGTAAGTAGGTCTTGAGAATGTTAGCAGTGCATCCGTTCCTGCTAAGGTGTTGGGGTCGCGGGATACGTGACGACCCTGTGACAAGTGTAGTAGTTATTGCGTGTCCGTGAGATGAGAGGGTGGTGTTCGTGAACTAAGAGGAATGTAGGGAGTTACCGTGGCTTATTTCAAAGGACTCGGTAGAGTTCCTGGAACTGAGGAACATGACGAAAATCTCAGGATAATCTCTATCTAACCGGGACTTCAGGCCGGTATTTCAGGACGCAGATAGGGCGTCTCATTTTCGAGCCAATTTTCTCGGATCAATACAGTGCCTTACCTATTTTTAACAGCTACGATCATCTCCTTGCTTATCGTCCCTAATTGTAACTGCTTAAATGTCTCCATGACGTAAGTCATTACTGCGAAATTAAGAGTAATCTCTCTGATGATAAAGAAATTTCCCGCCTCGCACGGCGTTTCAGTGACGTGTTGTTTGGAACCAACACTGTTGCTACCTGTCTTATTCCAAATGAATCCAGTAAGCGCCCTACTACCCTGGTCATTCTAAAAAGGTAAAGCAGTCCCGTTACAGGCCTGGAGTGGCCCAGAGGGTTCCAGGAAGTTAAGGTTCCCAGATTTTATGACAACGGCACAGGATGGTGGTAAGGTTGTCAGCCTTACGCACTGGCCACATTTTACCCCCAGGAAATATTCCTGGTACTCATTTCTGTTAGAGGCTGAGTCGACCCCGGGGCCATAGTGCGATCGGAAGGATTTTATTTCAATGAAAAATTCCAATGACACCAGGTGAGAACGAACCAGCGACCTTCCGACTTGTAACACAGCACTTTAACCACTGTGCCACCGCGGTCCCCTACCCTGGTCATTCTACAGCAACGTTTATAGAAAGGGTGCACAAATCCCTGGTGCCAGGTCGGCCGGGCAACTAATTTTGTGCGGTAGGGGCTGTCAGTTTTAGGGCTTACTTCATATAACCTTTTGGCTTCTAGAATTTTGAGGTAGCTTCTAGTTTCTGGAAGACTCGTGTACCACTGTTTTACAGTATCGCCAATCTGCACCACGTCTCTTTAAATTATCTGTTCGGTTCACGTCCAACCGTCGCCGTGAATGCATTTCTGATGTTCCCCGTTCGTGCTACTTGTCCAGACTGATTTGATCGCTGTGATGTGTGACGAATTATGCAAATTTGTAGTTCGTAATTGTACAGTTCTCTTTAGTCTGCTAAAATCTTTTCCCTTTTTGGCCTAGACATTCCGCTTATCCAAATCGGAGACTGTGTGTAACAATTGAAGCTGGGTCACTGGGTAAGGGGGTGGGTCCTCGGAACCCTTGAAGATGAAAGCGGTACGTTCGTTGGAAGCATCGGGAGCCGCTTAGCCAATTACTCAGCTACATGTCCCAGATAAACGAATTCTTTAATCGCAGCGCAAATCTCAAAAATCGCTTTGTGTCTTAATAGTTTTAGGCGCGTTCACAAAATTGCGAAAAGCGACTTTTAGCTTCGTCTTGCCCGTCTGTGTGTGTCCGTTCATCCGCATGGAACAACTCTGCTCCCACTGGACGGATTTTCATAAAATTTGACTTTTGAGTAATTTTCGAAAATGTGTCTAGAAAATTCAAGTTAAATTAAAATCCGACAGTAGTAGCGGGTGCTTTACATGCAGACCAATATACGTTTTTCATCATACCTCGCTGAATTCTTCCCAGAATGAGAAATGTTTCTGACGAAAGTTGTAGAGAAAATCAAAACACACACCCTCTATACAGTAACTTTTTTTTTAAATAGTGCCGTTTATGAGATAACGTGGAACAATACGGGTACTGTAGGGCCGCACAGGCCGCAGATGACAATATGGCGCATTCGCATTGCATGCTGTATACCTAAGGCTACAAACACACACACAGAATATGTAATAGTTTTTTTCTTTTGCATTGCAACACTGTTTGCGCGAACAACGCGTCTCAGTGTTACGTGATAAGTACATTTAATGACATGTTAATATGTTGCGGTGAGGGCGTGTTGCCCCCCCCCCCCCCCCCCCCCCCCCCCCCCCCCCTTCTCCCACCCCTCCCCCCCCCCCCCCCCCCCCCCTCTTTCTGTTATACACCGACAGACCCCCCCCCCCCCTCCGGGGGGGGGGGGGGGGGGAAGGGCCTTTTTTTTTTTGATTTGTTTGTTTTTTTTTATATTCTATCCTTTTTTTCTGG
>Ga0123354_10008552_pt1 | contig 15574 bp, 4 predicted proteins | sample TergutLab28metaG_2_FD_97872 | JGI IMG/M metagenome (GOLD analysis project Ga0123354, IMG submission 97872) | Labiotermes labralis P4 segment gut microbial communities from Petit-Saut dam, French Guiana - Lab288 P4 | ecosystem: Host-associated > Arthropoda: Insects > Digestive system > Gut ...
GTCCAAATCTTCATGAATGATGGACCCAACCCGCTCACGTGAGATGCCCAGTTGCTCAGCTATTGATTTAGCCGAAATCCGGCGGTCTTCCAAGATTAGCTCGTGAATTTGATCAACAATCTCCGGGGTGGTCACTGTTTTGGGTCGTCCCGGACGAGACGCATCACAGGTGGAAAAATCACCACGTTTAAACTGGGCCACCCAGTTTTTGACGGTGGCATACGATGGTGCATGTTCCCCTAATGTTTCTATCAGAATGGCGTGAATTTCCTTCGGGGCCTTGCCTTGCAGAAAAAATAACTTGATGACAGCTTGCATCTCCATCTTGTTGAAATCGCGCGCGTCGCCTGACATGCTTCCTTTCAGCCTCTGTAACAAGAAAAGACTTGCAATTCGGCACATGAACAGACCCCTCTTTCCAACGAAGCTATCGATTCCGTCCTACGACATCGGGAAGTAGGTCGGACTAAGGACTTATCAGCACCCCCTCGTAAATCAACGCGAAAGCTCCAGAGACCTGCTAATCATCAATGCGATACCGCAGTTATAAGGTACATTGTCCATCACGTGACGGATATTAAACATAAACGAAGTTTCGGGATTTAATTCTTATCCGGTATTTTGACAAATGGTTAATACATACCCCTATACTTTCTACTTTTATTTCCGATATTTGTATCAACCGTCAAGACCAAAGTTCAAGACCAATGTTAAAACGGTTCTACTTTTTATTTTGAACATCATCACTACAAAATATTGAATATACATATATATACGAGTATGATAACCAAACACATGAGGACAGGACACAGCTAACTCCCGTAACATCGTATAGGAAATAAAGATCACTTGATCCAAAGAAGTCTGTTAGTGTGAAATAAGGCATTCTTTCTTCATAAGTGATATCGAATCACTGTAAAGTAAGTAACATTCCTGCTTTTTGTCACAGCGCTCCTGATTTCAAATATCTAGCTTGAGAAAAGCTATCTGACTGAGGATTTGATTCGTCTCTATAACACAACCAGGGACATGATAGGAAAGTAATTCCAATTAGAACACAATCACTGCTTTCCACATGTGTTCCAATTCGTTAATCACTAATTATTCTAGCATTCGATAATATCTACGCTGAGCTACACGAAAGCTGTTGAATAAGCAAAACGCAAAATATTATGAGATAGGTTAGGAGTGAAGGTAATTTTTTAAGCCGCCCTTGGTACAGGAAATCAATTTCTGTCTCCAGGTCCAGAAACAAGATATATCTTTTTTTATGTTTTGCTGACCGTGCGTCTCAGTATAATCTTAACAATTGACCAACTTAATGCACAAATTCTTGTTTTATAGTAAGTTTATTATATTCCTCTACATGTTTCGAGCACTGTTGTGCTCATCATCAGGAGGTCAAATTGTATTATTCAACATCTGATATCGTCACACTCTGTAGGTGGCCGTCCGGTGCGCAGGTTGAGACCTGCCGGCCACCTACAGAATGTGACGATATCCGATGCTGTATAATATAATTTAACCTCCTGATAATGAGCACAACAGTGCTCGAAACATGTAGAGGAAAATAATAAACTTATTATAAAATAAGAATTTGTGCATTCAGTTGGTCAGTTGTTAAGATATATCTTGTTCAGCAAATAACTGTTGTCATGCACCTGTTACCTACAAGTGTCTGTTTAAATAAAAGAAAGGTTGATGTTCTTTGCAGATAGCAACGTATGGAACAGTATCTTCAGTTTCCTTCCGTGCTTCCCGATTCTAGAAGTAACTGTATTTTTACAGTCTTGCTTTCACGTCTTACGTCACTGAGGCAAAAAAAAAATGTCAGCGTGAATATCCGTACGTTGGGATAAGCAAGTTGGAAAAAAAAAATACAGATCTTACAGAGTATGTCATTGTTAACAGGTGCAACGTTTCACTCATAGCGTAAAGTCCCTGACAGCTCACTGAGTGCATCTCATCTCGTCCCGTCCCGTCCACAGCTCAATAGCAGTCGACAGGCAACACAAGTACTTATAGCTAAAACTCATTCTTTGCGATTGATTTCCTTTCCGATAGTTCAGATATTCGAGTTTAATTGGGAAATGAATTTACTTGAAATTTATTTTACAAAAGGCGATTTGGAGCACCAAAGTCATTGAACAATACATAAAAACTCAGTCCCACCTTAGAGAAAGCACACGGCACTTACGTTACGAAGACAAACAGTTTAATTCTCTTCAAGGAGCTTACCGTTGTTCATTGTGAGAATTATAAAAGTACATACTGTAACGGGTGTAAAAATACAGTTTTAGGACACTAAAGGAAACAGATACAGTAAATACTGTAGTATTAATTTTTAATGTAAACATTCTTTTGTCACTTGAGAAAGCTGTATCAGCTGCAGAGATTACTTAGCTTCAAACTGAAGACGGTGACCCTAGTAGGAGCTGGAATGGATGTGACAGCAAAGATCCATGGCCTACTTATAATTTTCCATCTTATATAAACATTAAGATTTCGTTTTTATTGCTTAAATACTATCCGTTGAACTGTGTATACACGAACAACCGAAGAGAGGAGACAACTTGAAAAACCTAACAAAGTTAGGAGGATAATATTAAATAAATAAATAAATAAATAAATAAATAATAAAGAAAAGGAGTTGGAGATTATGGAGTGGATTCATCTTGATCACAATAGAAACACAGCCATTGTAAGTACTGCAATGTCCCATACAAGGGAGTTACTTTCTTGACTATTGGAGCGACTTTTAATTCCTCAAGAATGTCTCTCATTCATGGAGCTGGATGATTAGGATCCTAACAGAAACGTTCCAAAAACAGGGATATGTGGGCCGAAAAGGGGACTGATGACAGCCGTTGTTTCAGTTAAACAGCGAACCTGATAGTAATGTGTAGTAAGATACTGAATCACCCGAGTGACAAATTAGGGTATTGCGGTATAACTCGGCCTCATTTGCGTGTTCTATTCATGCTGAAGATAGGAAAAGGTAAAAAAGCCTTGCTTTTCAAGAACCCCACATCCGTGAAATGTGCAATGCGTGATGAACGCTTGCGTGATTGGTTATGCGGGATATTAGTTGTCAAGAGATGCGTTTCTCATTTGAGCGTTATTAAAAAGTAAGTGTAACTGAAGAATCCTCGACAGACCTAGTTCAATTCCAGGTCTGTGAATTGAGTAGATGAGGGAGACAAAGGCCATGTATGTGGGAAATGGCGTTCAGATTCTCTGTCCATCAGTAAACCTGGTGAGATTTCGGCTCCCTTACATCATGTTCCCACGGCTTGTTCCATGCCATATTAAATTTTATGACCAATCCAGTACAAATATGAACGCATTGTCACTAAATCAATTACATTTTTCAACCAAAATATCATTAAAGAGTTTGTACCCCATGGCTCAAAATCAAAATATTAATACCAGCATGGTTGTGTGGCACGAAAAATTCGACCGGAATGCAAGCAGGCGTTAACACTGATCAGGGATAACGCATGCGTGATTAACCTTTAGACGTCTAACGTCAACTATAGTGGTCGTACCGCACCGCTAACCTCCAAAGTTTCATTTTATCTATTTATTCAACAAATATAGGTACCGAATACTTTAAACATTGTATATACCCTCCGTTCTTTTCTCTTCAAAATGCAGTTTGTTTCATAATTCTAACGTATTTGGTTCCTGTATTATTCACATTTTATATACAGGGTGTGCTAAAATTTAAAAAATAATTCCGGCGCCAAACGGTTAATTGACAATCACGCGATCACGGAATAAGGCATCACGTTTCACTCCTTCACTGAGGCGCTGTTCTTGAAAACCGAGACTTGATAGAAAAATTATCGAATAATGTCCCTGCAAATTGTTAAGTCTCCTTGAGGGCTGTTTGCAGAATAAGGATCACGATTGATGAACTACTTGAGAAAGTCTGTTCATGAGCGTAAATGGATTTTTCTAGGTCAAAATAGGTTAAACTTGTATTTTTTGCAGAAATTTTAAGGAAAGCCTCTTTTTATCGAATTAAAGAAAACCAGTCCAATAAGACCACAGACGGACGACATTACATTCACGTAAGACCTTATTTTTTACAGAAAGCCTCACAGCATACACAAGTCCACAATATTTACGCTGTAAAAAGTTTAGACAATGCAGTTATTACCTATACACTTCTTGATATCGTGGAACTAAGAGGAGAGAAAATTTTGAATTCTCAAATAATATCGCATTAAATGGCTGTTATGGATTTAAAGACTTCTGACATGTTGGCTGATTTTTTATAATTTACTGTAGATTTTAATTAAAATAAAATACTTGTAATGAAGAGAACAAAGGCTATGCCAGGACCAGATTTAGGCTAATTTCTGAATTGTGTAATAAGTGTTAACTAACCTTCAAGAGTATCCACAAATCACATTATAAATGTGTTGTTTCACAACGTTAATCAAACCGTCTTTATCGTTGCACCGTGCATTCTGTAGTTTATTTAATTAACACACCAACAAATGCACATATATATATTCATTTAATGATCTGAAATTCACATTAAAACACTTAAAACGCTCCTACATTTTTCGATCATACGATCATCCTCAGGGAGCATACATTGTTCCTTGCTAAAGTTATAGTTTAAAAACACTCTAGTGATTTGCATCGTTAGGCTGAGTTGGAGCTGCGGCAGCATGTCTTGTGTATTGTGTAAGTCGTATACTGTTCATGCTATCGTCGCACAACGCACATCCATAGCGAGGCTCATTCTGAACAGTATACGACTCACACAATACACAAGATATTCTGCCACAGCACCAACTCAGCGTAACGATGTAAATCACTGAGTGTTTTTAAACTATAACTTTAGCAAGGAACAATGTATGCTCCCTGAGGATGATCGTATGATCGAAACATGTATGAGCGTTTTAAGTGTTTTAATGTGAATTTCAGATCATTAAATGAACATATGTGCATTTGTTGATGTATTAATTAAATAATTTAATCAAACCAGTCTTCTTAAGCATACGAAGCTACTTTAACTGAAATAAATGTTTAGTGTTATATCGGCGAGTTTATTTGTGGTCAAATTTTTTTTTCCTAATTTCAATCATAAAGTGCATATGAAAATGACACCTGAAATTTCTTAATCTCTCTGCGTAATTTCACATGCACTAAATTGTTCTTACTTACTTACTCCATGGAGCAGAGTCCTTCTGGAGAATCTAACCGGTTCTCAGCTAGTAAAGAAATCCCCCACATTTTATGGAAATGGAAGGTCATTACCGGGTTTACAAGTGCCCGTCGACTGTCCCTATCCTAAGCACTACCTTGTTCTATATTAGCTAGTAATAAACATCTTGGTATACCTTTTCCATAAGACTCACAACAACACCACCCGAGTGCGATGAAGTAGTATTCTTACAAACAAGTACTAAATATCACACATAAAATTACTGCTCATTTTTCACCATATACATTTATTTGATGTCACGCACACTACATACCAGTCTAACAAGCGCCATTATTTGAATCTCCAAAACAGCACAATCTCCAATAAGGATCCTCTTTCCAACCTGCACAAGGTATATTTGTTCAACTGGGCTGGTTTCTGTCACAAACACCTTGTTTTATATCGGCACCATAAAGGGGAGGGGCGTGAGGAGGATAATGTATGTGCAGTATGAGAGCAAGGTCTATGCCAGACTGTAGCAGAGTAGAGTTGGGGGCTGGCAGTCTCCGCGGTCCAGCAAGGTCTCTCGGAGCTGGGAGTAACCTGGACTTTCACTGTTACTACCTAGAAAATGCCTCCTACTACTGACAAAATAACTAAAAAAAAAAAACATTCCAGAGAGCGCACTTCTTCCGAAGAAGCTACCAGATCTTCAGCAACTCAAGATAATCCCCCATATCATAAAACCAGAAGGCTCGTTGTTGTTGTTTTTCACAACAGCCCGCTACTAGTGTCTATTCCGATCCAAGCAACTCCAGTCCGCATCATCCCATCCTATATACAATCCCATCTAAGCCTATATCTTTCAAGTGGACTTTTTTCAGGATTTATGACCAAAACTTTTGAATATTTCTCTGGGTTCTTTTACATTCTACGGGCCGCACATGTGATACCCCTTAATTTAAAAAAAACTTAACATTATTTGAAGAGAAATAATCATCATGAATCTTCTTTTTTTTTCCGTTACATCCAACCTCCTGCTTTTCCTCAAATTTAAGAACACTCGTGTTCCTCAGCACACTATCTTCGGATATTTTCACTCCCTTTTATCCTTCCAACAATGTACCATATTCGAGTTTTTGCCCTGTGTATTCCAAAATCTCTCATACAAAGAATATACACAATATATATCACTTTTGACATAATTACAGTAACTCAGTTTCGATACTCAGGGATCACCATTTTGAATTTTACGTACATTTCACATCAGAACGTTTACACCAAGCAACACATGCATGTAATAATAATGTTTACTATGTGTTATAATATTTAATAAGAAACCGCCGTACAACCCTTCAAAGTAATAACATAGTGAAGTGACGTCGTCCTATTCACCTTGGGTTATTAGTACTGTGCACTGAGTATGGGCGAAAAAGACAGCCTGTATTAACCTTTAGACGCCCAGTGTCAACTATAGTGGTCGTACCGCACCGCTAACCTCCAAAGTTGCATTTTATATATTTATTCAACAAATAGAGGTACCGAATATTTTAAACATGGTATATACTCTCCGTTTTTTTTTTCTCTTCAAAATGCAGTTAGTTTCATAATTCTAACGTATTTGGTTCTGTATTATTCACATTTTATATACAGAATGTGCTAAAATTAAAAAAATAATTCCGGCGCCAAAAGGTTAACAGAAGCACTGATTTGCAATAACGGCCATGGAACATTGATATAACGTTGAATTATACAAATTTTTAAAATAATTTGATGTGGCCTGTAGCTACGGGTTTAATTTTTAAATATTTAAATCCGGAGGATGTATGAGAAAAATGTAGTAGCAATTTTGAATCGGGGAACAATCTCAGTACTTTAATAAGGGTTGTTTGACCGTGCATCTTCCTCATGAAATAAAGTGAAATGCCAGCTTGATGCAACAATGTAATTTATTGAAATTTCTTTAGCTCGACATGTTTCGGGCACATACGCCCATCATCAGGAGCTCTAGATGTTGAGTTGCAGCTCAACATCTAGCGCTCCTGATGATGGGCGTATGCGCCCGAAACTTGTCGAGCTAAAGAAACTTCTATAAATTACATTGTTGCATCAAGATGGTATTTCACTTTATTTCAATCTCAGTACTTGTTTGGAGTCAGAAACAGAGCCAAGAAAATGTGTCGTAACGTCCATTCACAAGAAGTTGCTGATTGCTGCTAAATTCCAGTTAGCAGTACAACAAGAAACATAAAGTAATATTCCTCTAAGACATCACGTTGTTAAGTGTTGTTACTGTATTGATTATAACAAGCATAACACGTCCCTAAAATAATACAATGAACGTAACTATTATTATTATTATTACTGCTATCATAATTATTTCCTAAGGCAAATTGCAGATGCACGGAGGAGTGTGCCTGATAACATACGGTTCTTGCAGTAAACAGCCAATTTTGATTATTCTACAATAACCACTACACCAAAACATTGAATCTAATTGCTTTTCTTATCAGTATTTAAAATAGTTCTGCAAGTTGGACATCTAGTCCAGAGCTATTTGCCTCTTTTGATTCACCAACCAAATCGAAACTTATAACAACAATTTTTTTTTAATCTAAATTCTGAAGTCTCAGACCACCCTAGTAATTACTTACAAGTTACTGTCTTATTAATAACATGACACTGCCTGTTCAGAAATCTGTCTCGCCACTTCTATTTCTCCGAATAGCGCAGCACAGAGGACATACCGACATAACAACAGGCTGGGTTTGAAATTAATGAGACCATAACGGCTTCCGCTAATATAATTTAAATCAAACATTAAAAGTCAGTTTTTACGGCACATAAAACATATAACCAGTTCAAATTTCGGTCGGCAAATTATTTTTATGGCACATATTTTTTATGGCAAATTTGCTATGAGAAAACAAGAAACTGCTCCCCCCCACCCAACTGAGAGGATGCAATATAATAGAGTAGATAACGTTTAACGTTAAAACCAGTTTTATTTTGACGTTTTGCTGACCGTGCATCTCAGTATATTTATCTCAGTAATTAACCAACTTGATGCACAAAATTTTTGTTTTACAATACGTTTATTTCATGCCTCTACATGTTTCGAGCACACTTGCTCATCATCAGGAGGTCAAAATTGCATTACACAGCCTCTGGTATCATCAAACCTATAGGTGTTATGATACCAGAGGCTGTGTAATGCAATTTTGACCTCCTGATGATGAGCAAGTGTGCTCGAAACATGTAGAGGCATGAAATAAACTTATTGTAAAACAAAAATTTGTGCATCAAGTTGGTTAATTACTGAGATAAAAAGTTAAAAAAAGTGGTTCACATACGTGTTTACCAATACCCAATGTATCCCAGGTGTAATGAGTGTCTACGTCACCAATAGCTATGACGTGTCAAGTATTGTAACCATGTAGGAAGGAGAGTTTGTTTCACAGCGCTGTAAGTTTGTGACCTCAGGAACCCTGAGAAGGTTAACCAGACCTTATTTCTCATAAAACTAAGGTAATCGTGTAGTATTGCAGGACAGAGAAGGCCTAAACGCCGGAAGGAAAGTCGCATTTGGATGTATTTCTGGGTGTAATATTTCCTGTTGCCTTTCCTAGCGCTACGGTGGTGCGATTCGTGCCATGACTTCACCTGATGTACACTTTAACTAAATTCTAATTAAGACAAGTTTTGGGAATCTGTAGATCCCGAATAAAACTCTGCAGAGCAAAGATCGGGCTACAGCCGTGGCTATAGTAAAATTTGGAAAAAAAAATATTCCATTGTTGATCGAGATTGAAAAAATTTGAAGTAAACACTGTCCTGACGCAGATTCGAAATGAATACTGTCAGAGCAAAAGCCAAACGCGTTCAATTAAAAAAAGGAGAAAGAGGAAATAAAAAGATGGGAAAAGAGAAAGAAATAAAAAATAAAGAATAAATACACAAAGCAATAGGAATAAATATGTGATGAAGGAATGCAGAATTAATGAAAGAAAAATATAATGCAAAACTAGAATAAAAGTAGACGGAAAGAATAAGAAGCACACAAATAAAGAAACAAACAGAAAAAAAATGAAGGGAAAATGGTACAACAAAACCACGAAAAATATACCGCAATATAACGGTGTTTATCATCGGTTTGATAAAATCCATTCACATCTTTGAATTTAGAGACGATAATAGGAAAGTTGGTTGTAAAGCCTGCAACATACGTTCTAACGTCTGTTAACAGCGCGACATGTTGTGAAGTTTAACCAAACAGCTTCCCAAAATAAACAACGGAACACTGTACTGGATAGAGTAAGTTTCTCCCTGTCTAATTACAGGCTTCTAACTATAATCTAAGTATTTTCATTACAATAATTCAAATTTTAGGACCAGACACATATAAGAATATTAACACAGACATATGTAAGCATATTAACACAACCTTAGCAACTAGAGAAAAGCACTGTTTCCTAAGGTGAGAAACACTTTCCGTACTGACGTAAGACAAATTAACTTCAATGTGCGAGCTTCCTTTTCCAGACCACACTCAACACTCAACTGCACAAGAATTTCCCTGTGTTTATATAATCCAAGAATTCACGCTATGTTGATAAGAGTTTGACTGTAGTGGATAGTCGATAAAAATAACAGCTCATTGTGAGCATATTTTGTTGCCACATTATGAAAAAAATTAAAATAAAAGAGACAACATAAAAACGAGGACAGGAAGAAAATATGAAACGTTTCAAAACAAAAAAAAATAAATAAAAATGAAATGTTTTGTTTACTCAAAGACGCTAACTTTACTTAAGAATTCGCTGAACGTTAGGATGATAAATTGAAAATAAATTGGAATTGATAAGGAAGGACGCGATTGTGACCAGTGAGGATGACGAAAATTGCCCCCCCCCCCGGCGACTAAAAATTTGGGGACCCCTTTGCAATTTCCAGTGACATTACTTCCAGATCTCTTCCATTCTTTTGGTCTGAGGGGGGGGGGGCGGGCGCTCCCCGACACATTAGGCTTCTGGCCCCCGCGACGTCTGTGGGGACTTCGCCTACGCCACTATTTATGACCTCATATCATACGTTGTCTACAGAGCAAGAGTAACGCTCTCTTTCTCTTCTCCAGCCAGTTCTTAGTTTAAGAACATGCGGGTATTAACAACCACTACCCCAATTATTTTACTGACATGGAGTTTAAATACAGTTACTTGAGTGGTATTTCTGAGTCATGAGTACCTGTGAGATAACTGATAATTTTAGCTTTGAATTACATTTAAGGATAGCTATTATATCCTTCAGACAGCTCAGTCAACATGGAGGACGACAACAAGAAGTTCTGACACCATTCCCTGTTCCATTCCCATGGCAATTACTGTTGATACCTCTAACACATTCTAGGTTTTCTTATACATATACTCCCTAGTACAGAATATTTACGATTAGTCTAAAGAAGACAGTCTAATTTCATTCTCTCCAAGTACTGTTTACCGTAAGAAAGATGTGGAATACGTAAAGAAAATATGTAGCCAAATGTAGTGTATAGAAGTGTCACAGCAGATGGTACATATATTTACCGTTCGACTTTAAAACGTTATATTATGTAGTGCAAGTGTTTTATTGTTTTTCACACCTTCGTGGATCCCCTTTTTTTTGTTACCGAATGTGGAAAATTAAAAAAATCATATTTTTCAGTAGCTTGTGATGATGTATAAGGTTTATAATTCAATCAGATGTTTAAAATTTGAAGCCCAGGACACAACAGCATAGCGTTCTCATGCGCATACTTCATTTACGTAATACAGAGACGTATGACATAAATTAAATCGTATGGACTAAACTGACAATTAATAACGTGAAACGGGGTGCAGACTAGATAAACACCCCATAAACTGTGCCTTCGGCTGTCGCTGCAAATAATCTTTTGCCACGGCATACATTTCAAATTTTTCGTGTGTACCATTATGCAGGCTTTTGTAAACACGGTAATCAGTTGTCAGTTGCATAAAAAAAAAAATAGGAAATTTCTTGACCAGATGAGCAACTGTCAACTTGTTCGTAGGACCCTTCTTCACGGAGTTAACCGACTTAAGCTCAATAAAACACTTTCTTCCTACTGTAAAATACTAGATTAACAGAGCATTAAATAATGGCAGAATATGTTTTCCCGAGTTATTATACACAGCATTCTTTCGTAGTTTGAGCACAAGTCGACTGTGAGGACACGAGAGAGTAAGATTCTTGGAACGCGGCAGTCCCTGAAGGTATGTAAAGACCACTCTCACTTTCAAGATAAAATGTAATTGATCTGAATATACAACAGGTTTCTGAGCGCTGTAAGGAGCGGTGCTGATTTTAGCTCCAGTTTCTATTTCGTTCATTCCAGAAACCTGTGCTATAAGATTGTTCAAAACATAAGTGTTAGATCTCTGAGAACAAACGTTTTCTCTAACAGGAAGCCTGAAAACACACACCTAAACTATGATCAGAAAGGAGAAAATGACCTAAAGAAACTTCAGGGTCTGTACTCGTTGTGTTCTGTTCGTTCATTCCAGAAGGGAGAAAGGACAAGTAATGTACACAATGTTGGAACTGGAAATCAGCACTGGGTGAGAAAAAACTGAAGATCGGGATGAAGAAGGGGGACAGTAGTAATGGTAGAACTTATACAGAGGCTTTGAAACTGTGACTTGGATTGAAATTACTGGGCTTAGGGTGTAATATTGAACTTCTTGTTTTACTACGCGATGAACATTTGGATTGAATAATAAGAGGGATTCTCTTGACCATCTGTAGCCGCACAAGGCTCAGTGTAAAGTATGTCAAGCAGACTCTTTCTTGCAAAGACTATGCCAAATGGATTCGCCGAACAGAAACCTTTTACAGAAGTTCGGAATCAACACTCACAGACATCTCAACTTTGATTTACTTTATTTTCTTAGTATTTAATGGCAGAAATGTGCAGCGACGCAGGAATCTGCTTTGCGGTTAGGAGACGTTTCCAGCGGAGTTCAAGGTAGTTCAAGTACTGTTGCAGATTCGCGCTCCAGTTCAAGACAAGGAGCACTGTCTGGGGTTCAAAAGCAGCAGCACCGGCCACTATGACGGCAATACTGAGCAATGTCTTTGAATTTTTTTTTCAGTAATCATAAAACTAAACCACATACAATATCAGTTTTTTTTGTGGCTATTATTAACTCAAACTAAAGGGATGTCACAGATAAGTAGAAAAAACCATTTAAAAACGGTGTGAATTTCAACAATGTTGAAAAAAATCCTAAAACGTTTCCAATGTATATTTACCAATTTGTTGCACAATATTTGTATTTGTTATTAATTATTGCTCTGATACATTTCGGTCATAATTCTTGGCCATCTTCAGGAAGCGAGCAAAGTTTGTAATAAAGGTTGTATATGTAATAGGTAATAGGCAATAGATGTAAATAATGTAAAATATTACATTTGTATAACATAGTTCCGATCATTTCTCTGAACATGTAGTGGGGAAAACTCTAGGGAAAAATTCTTTTGTTACAACGTAGAATAGGCGGAAGAGTAATAAACGTATAATTGTGCTTCTCCTTCATGAAGTGCCACTTCTAGAAGGCATGTGGAGAGAGGAGGCATAATTCCCCATATTATATGAACGGCAATAGATGGAGTTAAGCAGCAGTTTCACGTCCTAGCTGCGTTATTCTCAAGGAAAGAGCCTCCGTTTGCTATTGAACAGGGTGGATTCCAGTACCGGATCTGAATTTTTGGATGCAGAGAAGAATCCAGTGGCCTAATCGCTATACCAACCGAGCTATCTCAGCTTCTTGGGAAAATAACAGCCTCTATACTGTACATTCTAGTCGTATGACGATACGAGGTAGATGGAACTGGCTCAGGATCTTGATTAATTGTGAGTCTGTGTATTAGAGGTGTCAACACTTCACGTTACATTAAAACGGTGACTTCTAATTAATAGCCCATCCTGGTGGACCGGGATAGCTCAGTCGGTATAGAAACTCGCTACGGGATGAACGTTCCAGGAATCGAATCCCAGAGGAGCGAGATTTTCCGCACCCGTCCCCTGTTGCGCGGAATGGGTATCGGATCCCTTTTCAGGGAGTAAAGCGGCTGGGGCGTGGCTTTGACCACCCACCATCATCTAGCGCCGAGGTCTTAACGGTCTGTGTCAGGTGGAAATTTAACTTTACCTTTAACCCTCACTGACTGTTGGGACACAAATACAAGTTAAACCACTGGTAATTTACATCAGCTGCGACAAGTTTGAAAACACATTCGAGGAATAATTGATGTCTTACTTGTTTATCACAAGATACGTCTACACCCTTTTCCATCAAGCCCAACAATTCTTGTCAGACAACCCTCTAAATATGATTTTTCCTCTTGGACTCCGAGGACAATAGATGTGTTTGTACAGCGTCAGCTTACAACGCACTCATGCGTGTGTCACTACGGATATAAGAACTGTACAGCCTACAGCGAAAAAGTACAGCGGCGAGAGATGTTTCTGTTGTGCAGAAAAGTCTAGACCGAATCTGTAGCCCACAAAACCTCCCACTGAATGGCTAAGAGAATTCCTTTCGCCGGGCGTTAAAGTGACCAGGGGGTGAAGTTGACCACTCACTTCCATCTAGTACTGAGATTAGGAATGAGTAGAGCTATACCTCTATTCCCCCCCCCCCATCATGCTTCAAGGCATGGATAGGAAAAATTTTGTGGATTACATCGTAAACGCAACAGTACGAAGGAAAGGTACTTGAAAATATTTTACGGACGGCCGGTGGGACTCCCTCTTCGGATTCAAATCTCGTCATGGACAGTGGTTATTCTGACTAGAAGTTGAATGGTTTCGGCCAGTATCCCCAGCAATATGTCGTGATAATGTCTAAAATAGTCAACGACACACATTTTTTTCTCCCACATGCTTCCCAGTTCCTTATTCACAAAACTTCCTACTTTAGACGTCATACAATATGAGCTATTGATAACATCGTAAAACAAACAAAACTCTGAAGACTACCCTAAATAGAGCCCCAGGTTTCGCTACATGCGGATTCGGAATCACTTGGATTCGTCCGACATACACTGTTAGACGAGGCGGTCCGTCAAAACGACCATGAAGGAATGTCCAGTACTGACCTTGACAAGGGTGTGGTCACCGAGTCGAACCAGAGGAACCTGGTGACCTTTAAGCTGGTCTACCGTTATTGGCTTAAATAACGTCATATTAGGCGTGGCTAAGACAAACCACGTGATTATACCACAAGGAAATAACGGTCAGAACGAGAAATTCTCATGAGTTGATTTTCATTGTTATATGGCATTTTAAATAGAGGAAAATGACAAAAATTGCAAACGTTTTAACTAATTTAGAATGTGTGTACTCGTCTAACACAACTATATTTATTGGTAGAATATAAAGTATTTTCTACATAAGGTACAACTACATGTTTCGGCGCTTGACAATGGTCATCTTCAGGTCGTACATGAAATACTTATTAAGGAGTTATACAAAACATACATGGACTGCTTATGTGGTCGGTCAGTAAAGTTCGCGAACTCATCGCGGTAAAATTGCTACATACCTCATTGCTGAATACCACCGTGATCGCCTTCAAATTACTCCCATTGGGAAGCTATGCACCAATGCCAGCGCCTAATCCACCCTTCAAAATAATTTTGGAGCTGGTTTTGTAGAATGGCCTTCACAGCTGCCGTTGTATGACACCTGATGTCATCAATGTCATCAAAATACATTCCTTTCAATATTTCCTTTATCTTCGGGAAGAGAAAAAAGTCACTGGGGGCTTATCCCTGTAAACATACACTAACATCTCTCTGATTTCGTTTCCACTTTTTCCAAATTTAACAAGAAATTTGATGTTCTTTCGCTGCTCTAATTCAAGAACTGACATTCTCGCGGAGACACACCAAAACATACGCAGACAGTAATAGATGCCACTCAGAAAGAGACTGCCATAGATAAAAAAACACAGCTGTGAAACGCTGATATGTCAACGTCATCAAACAATACTAAGACTCTTGTCCAGTGCTGTCACGGCAAGCACACGTTGGCGAGTTCGCGAACTTAATTGTCAGACCACATATATGGTGTAGGTTAGACATAGCTTGGTAACAGAATGGACCCCTCATGTAACCCACATCGCCCAACCTTTCTGACAGGTATGACATCTCGTACCCACTTTATCCCCTCCCTACACCTTATAAGCACCCCATGTATGTTTTGTATAACTGCTTAATAACTAGGAGAAGGTATGTAGTCAAACACAACTTAATCACTGAGGTGTATTTAATGACTGTGATGGAAACAACTACATGTTTCGGCCTGTACTGGCCATCATCAGGTTGTCTAGGGAACTTAAGGGCTAGCTA
>Ga0123354_10008553_pt1 | contig 15574 bp, 7 predicted proteins | sample TergutLab28metaG_2_FD_97872 | JGI IMG/M metagenome (GOLD analysis project Ga0123354, IMG submission 97872) | Labiotermes labralis P4 segment gut microbial communities from Petit-Saut dam, French Guiana - Lab288 P4 | ecosystem: Host-associated > Arthropoda: Insects > Digestive system > Gut ...
AAAAAATGTGTTAATTTATTGAAGATGTGTTATGGATTGTGAGGTCGTGTAGCTTGGTAGCAGTCTACACTGCTACCAAGGAATAAACGAATAAGGAATAAACGACCAGGCCGCACAACCGAGGAGGCAGCATTCTTCACCGTCAAGACTAACATTACACCAATGTAAGAAGTACGCTTACATTTACTACTCCGGAGGAGAACAGAAGCTGTAAAAAATCTAAAGGATATTCTGCGATTTATCAGGCGTAGGCTAATTGATTTGCATAGGGACCTTATGAAATAAGCAACCGCATTACAGGCCTGGACGAGTCCTTAGAATTCCACGAGTTTGAAGCCCACAGGCTTTCTAGACACTCGGCAAATGAAGGTGGTAAGGTTGTCAGTCCTAGGCACCGAGCGACTTCAACCTCTGTAAACACCTCTGGTACTCATTCCTGTTAGAGACTAAGTAAACCCCAGGACACAGTACGGCCAGAAGGATAAGCCAAAAAAAAAATCCCAATGACCTCATCGGGATTCGAACGTGAAAGTTATGTGTTTAAATAAAATTTAACAGAATGTAGAACATTACGGGATAAGGAGCCTTATAATGATAAATTATATAATAAATATTAAATAATACGATTTATTATTATATTTTATTTGGCGCAACAGCCCCCAGTGGGCCAGGGCCTCCTCATCCACGAGATTTCTAGATCACACATAACGACGCACCACAGTCGGTAGGACTCCTCTGGACGAGTGATCAGCTCGTCGCAGAGACCTCTACCTGACAACACACAACAATCACAACAGGCAGACGTCCATGCCGCCGGGGGAATTCGAACCCACAATCTCAGCAGACGAGCGGCCGCAGACCTGTGCTTTGGACCGCGCGGCCACTGGGACCGGCATTATTATTATTATTATTATTATTATTAGGCTGACAAAATTGTAGGTGAAATAGGGAGGTCACGTAGCATGAACTGCGTAGACGAAAAATCAACGGAGCAATTTAGCCAAGAAACATTAGGAAAAGAGCCACTAGAGAGATACAAGGATGGGCAGAAAGATATTTGTAAAGCGGATCCTAAAACAATACACACAGAAGTTGTGGCCTGAATTGCACTGACTCCAGCAGAATAGTGTGCAGGGTCCTCGTGTGACCAATAAAGAGTATACCATACGAGTTCAACAACTTCCTGACGAATTGAGCAACTATCAAGTTCCGAAAGTGGACCTTATTCCATTAAGTCATTTAATAGCAAGATGTTAGCGATTATACGCCACTTTCTTAGCACCAAGTTCAGTATCAATCCCTGGGCAGTCAACTGGTTTTTGTGGTAAAGAAAGTGGCACTGGGTACGTGTTCTGTCCTAACCTCTGATCTCCTTCTGTCAATCATCATTGCAGAAATGCGTCATATTATTCTAAAGCACCCTTTAGGCGCGGGACACAAAACAGCGACCAGAAATTTATCGAAAGTATAACATCAGATTTAATCTCATGCCTGACCCAGCACTTAGCAGTTCACGGGGTAATGAAGCTAGTTTTAATGATAGGGAGAGTTTAAACACAATCGTCGCAGCATGTGGCCTAAAAGATGAGGTCTTAAAAGTTCTTCAAAGAAATCATTATTATACGCTTATAAAATCACTGCAGAAAGATACAAGTGGACGTAAACGCCAGCTACATGTTAATAAAGTTTTGTAAGTAAGTTGCGGTTGTTTGGAAAAAAAAAATCCAAATTTCGTAAATAAATGTGACTAAAATGGGGTTTACATACATCAAAATGAGGGGCTAGGGCATCTCACTGCCCACACAGGTTTGTGGGCAGTCATAAGAGTAACTTGGCTAATAATATTGGGAGGGGGTGGGAAACTGACTATTGGATATTTTGAAGGAGGCAAATTAGGGGGAAAGATTGGTCTCAATCAGTTCTTAACGTACGTAAACCTCTTTCTCCCACTCTCACCCCAGCTTTTTTATTTACCCCTCTTTAAACTAGAATAAAAAACTATTATTAGGGAGAAAAAATATAGGAGAGGTAATCGCCCTCTTTCTCCCACAAGTTATGCCGATGTGGGCAGCATCACCAAATTTCAGTACCATGCACGCCTTAAGACGACGGATGACTTACACTGCAGAGGGAAGAACATTCTTGAACAGCTGATCTTTACTAAGCCGACATAAATATTCCCTGAATTTGTGTGACTAAAATTTATTTTCCTCTAGATGAAGAAGTTATTCGACAGAATATCGCAACCCGGACCAGGTCCTGGAATCAGGATATCAGAAAAAATCTTTAAAATTTGTTAGTATTCTTAATGCGTAATAAACAAAGAGACTTATGTTTGATTTGAAGTAAAGCTGAACAATGCTGGTTGTCGAATAGAAACGAACACCATAAAATATTTTCATATGTTATGCGTTCCAAGTGGGGTCTCAAAATCCTGAGCTCAGAGGACCAACATTATATTAGAGCTGTCTAGCCTGGGAAGCAAGGAGCCGGCACTGCAGGCAGTTGGAATAACTGGTAGCCATTGGGTTTCTTCGCATTGGAAATTTTTCCTTTTCTCGGATGTAGCATGGTTTATGTTAAACGGGAATGTGAACATCCATAAAACAGACTTTTTATTTCCGAAAATCCCCTTACAGTGTAAGAAGTCCCTTTAAGTGATCTTAAATTTTGAGTTTGTTGTGCAGCAAATGTGGACAAAATCACCGGACATGCATTTAATACTAATAAGTGCTGTTAATTTTCATATCGTTCTTTGGAAAATTAATGGCTTGAAAATGACATATGGTTACTTCATGCAGCAAAGTTCCACTTTCCACACACCGTATATTTCAATGAATGGCCTAAAAGAGTTATTCTCCAGATTTGATTCCGTGCGGTCATTGTTTGTAGGAGACACACTATGAAAGACTTTATGTGAAAAATCGACATTCTTAGCAACAAATGAAAGAAAAGTTAGATAAACTTCTAATTTTTAAGAAAAAACTCCATTGTGTGTTAAACGTTGTTTTAGATGTTGCGAGGACTGCTTAGAAAATGGAAGTCAGATCTTCGAAACTCTTTTATGAGACATTGTAAGATGGACTACAGGGAAAACCCCAATCCTAAACTGCCGGCGGATCCAGGCTTTCTGCGAAATAGAGCAACAGCGACAGGTTATTTGTTCTGGGACACGATAAATGGTACACTTGAATTACCTCGCAAAACTGCGGAAATTTTGCGAGCACGCACTTCCGCTACAAAGGCGTTTTTGCCAAACCGGAGAAACATTTCTGGAAATAGCATTTTGCCTACAGTACACTGTAAAGAAGGAAAGTTCTCGTAATTATTCGCCAATTTGAATTAACACGTCGACAAAAAAGTGGCTAGTGAAGTAAAAATTTAGTGTTATTTTCTGTAACGGAAGAGTTAAGTTAGTCTTAATTGTTTCTTTCCAGTTCACACTTATTTAGCTGTGATAATTGTATTATAGATATGTTGTACGAAAAGCGGAAAGACGTTTTCAAAACTCACAATTTTCAATATTTTGCCTGAGTTTGAATAATTGTAAGGGATCGTCACCAAGCTAGAATATCGTTCACAATTTCAAAATCTAGAGGAATTCAAAGGACGAACGCCACAAAGTTTTGCGCCATGCGTAAATTTCCAAACTTGTGTTTAATTTTACAGCGTTTTAAAGTCTGTAATTTTTTTTAATTAGAGCCTTTAGACACCTCACAATTTCGTAATTTACAGTGCTTCAAAAGAGTTTTGTACCGCCATCTTCAGGGTATAAATTACTTCACAGTGTTAGTAAAAACACAATTGCATGTAGGTAGACACAATAATGTCCGACATGTTACAAAGTCGCAATTGTAAGCCTTGCAAAATCTCATGCAATATTTTAATTTATTCGCCAACTTGTATTTACACAGTTAAGTTCGCTCAGTTCAACTACAACTGTTATTATTGTTAAATTCTACAAAGTTTTTGGTGGCAGTATTTAAAGTGCACGTAATTTTACTTACGTACAATACTTCTATTTTCATTTATTACCTTTTATTTCATTTCCTTAAATTGGGAAAATTTAAATGATTTTAAAGTTATTTAGTCCAAAATATGATTAACTTAGCTCAATAAATGAATCAGTGACAGGTTTCTTTGAAGGCGACAATGATCTTTCGGAATGCATATTACGCAAACAATATTTGACTAGTGCAATAACTGTTAGTTTATCAAGAGGGCCCTACTTAATTTAGTTACTCCATTTGTGAATATTTTCAATGTTTTTTAAAACTTTCATTTAACTCTTGAATAAAATCAATATTTTAATTTATTTACGAATTTGTATGTATTTATTTATGGTTAAAATAAGAATAGTTCAGGCTACGGATAAGCAGTAAAATACAGAACGATCAGGAAACAGACGGCTTCATAGGAAGTGAAAAGAAGAGATCGTGGTTTAATTTGAGATACTATCACGGAGGGACTGAGGAAAACTATGACATCATCGACAAGGGTTCCCAATCTTCACGACCGTCATTAAGGGCTTTATTACTCAGATTCGAAGAAGGAATGATGATGTTCATTGCAGTTACAGTTTCAATGTCATGATGTGGGTTCGTCCAAAAAAATCACAACGGAATATGAGAAATATATTTTTGCTGATCATATACGGTTGGTTTGATGATTTAAAGATTTCAGAGGGACGAAGCCATTGGCTATTCTCGTGCCGTATTCCTAGTGCTTCATATCCTGTCGTCCGAGATGAATCCTCTGCCCCTAACACCACATTAATCAACATTCAAGATGTCTACACAAAACTCTATAAGAACCTTCACCATATATATTATATTTTTCCAGAGAAAAAGATGAAATGAAGAAGGAAAACTCACTAAAAACCTCTACACACATACAAAAAGAGAGTAATATGATGGAGAAAAGAGAAAAGAAGAAAAGAAAAAGTTAATGAAAAGAAAGACGCAAAGGGAAGCGGGCGGGGTTTGCTCTGGAAGGTCGTGTTTTGGTTTTCATTCCCCGCGCCAGAAACTCATCTAGGAAACCGAGAGCCTACATGGATGTGCCAGGAAAATGAAATTGTTTGATATATATATATATATATATACACACACACACACACACATACGAACACACACAGAGACAGAAAACGTGCCTTGACACAGGCGTTCAGCCATAATATATAATGAGATCGAGTGGCTTCCTTGTATTCCCACAGGAGGAATCAGTCTTGTGTGACTCCATTTCCTTAGAACACCAAACAAGGTCTCCAGCCTATGAAATTAAATCAGTCAAGTGACTCCACGAGCGGATTGCTTACAATTTGCAGCTGCATGAAGCAATAACTTGGGGTGATATAACGTAATGACCACTACATTAATATTTCGAATGTGCAGGATCGCGGAAAATCAGACATAGCGCTTTTAAATGCACGTGTTTGTATTTCTTTTTAAGGAGTTATCACGACGCCGTCTGAAAATCAGAATATGCGGCGATGAAGGATTAGTTAATAATGCATAATTCATTGGAAAGAATGGTACAGGAAACGATAATAACATGGCTTCATGTACTATCGACAGTTTCTATAAGGGATGAAAAACCAGGCACAAAACCAATACTGACGGTACTCAGCGTCACACTCAAACTTGGAACCAGGAAAAGTCAGAATCATTACAGTCTCATCCTCTCATCCAAATTAATAGTTGAGTTTATAATGCGTATGTGAAATATGCACACATTTCAAGGTCACAAATCTTCTGTTATGTATTTATAGTTATTCAAAGCAAGTATATAATCTCAAAATAAAATGGGACTTTATAAGAATGGTACGTTGACCATCGTCCGTGGCATCAGCAATATGCATGACATTACAAAACTGGCTATATTCCAAACTTCGAGTGGCGGGTTGTAATTATGCTGGCATCTGTTGTTATTTTACATTTTGTCTTATGAAATTAAAAAACTCATAAATCAGTCAGTTATAATGACAACCAGTCGCTTTAAAACAGGAGTAGTCAAAAAGCAACACAGTATTGGTAGCCTACTGAATCAAGCACTGGCTCAATCGAAGATTCACAGAATGCAACTCAGTGTACAACTTGAACGACATCACTTTCCCTAAGGTCTGTTCTTTGATTTCAGTCAGATACCTAACGTGGGAGCTTCGTCAACACATTAGCAGCCGTCCTCGTGATTTAAGCCTGCTTTGGCTTAGCAACTTCCATGACGGCAATGCCTGGAGATGTGATTGGCTCCGTTTTGTTCTGTTTATTGTGACACCCCTGGAGGCACCATCTTACGTAACGGGGGTTATCGACCAAGCACCAGCACAATTATATTCTTCGAGTCAGTAATTTAACTTTTTGCTTTTTTTATTCTGGCTGTGTGTTTGTTACCATTTGTTTTCCAGTCCCTATGTTAGTGTCATTTGGTTGCAGGCATGTAATAAGATCATTATCCTTTATTCCTCCTCTCCACAGAAGATCGCCTCTTCTTTTTCGTGACGCAGCCTCCGTCTTTGTTCTAACGTAATAAACAAAATGTTGATTGGGACTTTTGGAAGTCCTTTGGCATGGTCATGGCCAACAGCGTATTATGTTCGCAGAAAATATTGAACTTCATGGGGATTATGTGATTATGCATAAACAGGAGCAGAAGATGGAATACGTAGGAGCCATGCTGGCGCTCTTTACTACGTTCACCTGCGCCGAAAAAGATTCCTTTAAACAACAGCGAAACTTATTTCAGCTTTTTATTTTATCGTGTTAATAATAGCATATTATTCGTAACAGTCTTCCCAGAACTTTTAAAACTACTTATGTTGCGTATGTTCGAAAAAAATACGTTTCCTAGAAACTACTGTTCGATTTTCAATTGTGTTTATGCTTGAATATGACAATCGCTCTTTCGGACAATATTAAATGTTATATCGCAATAAAAACAAGAAACCAAACACATATCCCTCGTTATCACATACATATGGGAATTTGTAACCTGCACTAAAGAAACGTCACTGAGAAGACAGTGTTGTAGATATTTCAGTTAGGATGTTAAGATCTGCTCTTTGGTAAATCATTCAAATTTGTGTTTCCCTCAAAACTGCTGTCAGAAACTGAAAACTTACACTGCCGTGAAACATATTTGAAAGCAGCAATGTCACGAAATGTTGACTACAAAAAATTACATAATGGGGAATATTTTAATGTGCACTGTTAATATCACAGTAGTTAAATTATTAAATTGAGATGTACCATATAGGTGAAGCACACAGTGAACATGGAGGAAGTGAGAATGGGGCAAAGGGTTCAGTTTGATAAGCTCACAGCAAGAGACCACTTGAAACAATAGAAGCACAATGTCAGAATAGATGTCAACAATGGACCACGACTTTGTGCACTTGACAAGTGTATGAAGACTACGGTCTTCAGCGTGTGACGCCGTGTACTGTGTGATACATGGTTACCAACGTATTGGAAAAGCCTTTTGTCTTTTCCTTAAGGGGAAGTTGGTACCTGTCTATCAAGTTACACGGCGTTGCATTCCAGATGACCTCAATTTTTATACCAAGCAGTGAGACCCGCCGGCTTACATGAATAAGACTTCTTCATGTGGTGTTGGTCGGGGAACAGAGCAACGATTTTCTTAAAGAATAGAATGCATGCAACATTGAGTTAGAAAAGTTAACTTATTTTCTAAGCATTTTATCCCGGCAGTCTCCGTCAAAATGAAATATGTAACAACATCTACTTTTTTGTGACTGACAGACATTGATAGCATTACAGCATTACAGCGTGACGGACTGTTGCATCTAATGGGTCTAGCTGTTAACCCAACAATATGAAGACATGTTTTCGAAAATAGGCATTCAGTACAGTCACGTAATTTTGACCACTGGTGAAAACAGATTCTTATTACATTATGAACAACAATTACGGTGAAATATATTACCATATATTGAATCCTCTTGCTATAGGGATATTTCGGCCAGGAATACACTGACATTCATTATACAATATGTGAAAGACACACCCAAGTAGTGAGCTGATGTTTTGGAATAAGTAAGATTAACCGCAAGAAAAGACAGTCATACAATGGAAAAGGAAATGATGGTATAGAGAATTAACAACACAGTGAATATACGCATAACGTAAGATTCAGGCGCGTTCGTGCAACCGCAACCATTGTAGTAGTGGAAAAGCAATGAGTATTACACAACCTGAATGTGTGTATTTGTAGCCTTAGGTATCTAGCATGCAATGCGCATGCGCCGTAGTGTCATCGGTGGCCTGCCCCACTCTACAGTATTTTTCCACATTATTTCATAAACCGCACGAGTTTCGAAAAAAAGTTACTGGAAATAAGACGTGTGTTTTGATTTTTTCTACAACTTTTGTTGGAAATATTTCTCATTCTAGGAAGAAATAAGCGAGACGTGATAAAAAAATATGTATTGGTCTTCACGTAAATTGCCCTTTATTCTTATCCGGTTTTAATGAAACTTGAATTTTCTAGAAGGATTTTTTAAAAAATCCTATATCAACTTTCATGAAAGCCCGTCTAGTGGGAGCTGAGTTGTTCCATGCGGACGGACAGAAGGACACACGGATAGACATGACGAAGTCAGTAGTCACTTTTCGAAATTTTGCGAACGCGCCTAGAACTATTAAAACACACATGACTTCGAATATTAGTCATTTAAGCGACAATAACACGCCTAAATGCGGAAAATTACATTTTTAAATTTTTTAAAATTAATTTCAAAGGTGAACTTAACTCTAGTATAAAAAATAATTCAGATTTTCTACTTGAGTAATTAAAAGCCTTAAAAATGACCCTACTGAATCCCATGGAATGACGTTTTCTAACAATTATTGGTTCCATTCTTAAAGGATTCCTTGTAACAACTTTTTCGTTTAACAAAGTAGCAAATACCATTTCCATAATACTGTTTAATAAAATCACTTATGTATATGTAGGAAAATTTGAAGCCCATTGGTGTTAGAAATGTAAATCTAATAAAGTTACAAGATAGTACAGCCTGTTTATATTAAGTTCTGTCTGAGGCAGAGGCGTCAGTTTGTGAACTGTTCAGGATTGCATCAGATTAGCCTGGTGTTAGCGAACGCCAGGCTATGCTTCAAGAAACAAGGGACATAAAACTGTCGAAAATACATATACGAGTATAAATTGCATACACTACGTTGCGACAGGTCCATAGCCTCTTCCTAAGCGAGTTTTCCAAACGGTTTGATCTGTTACATCCTTTTTCATATTCCAGATTCTTCTTTCCTTTAAGGTCATTTAGTAGCTGCTTACGTCTTCCTTCTCGTCTTCTCGTTCCTTATATTTTTATTTCTATTTTTCTCCAACATCATGTTTCAGAAGGCAATTCCTACGACGTACATGACCAGTTCAGGTTGTCTTCCTTCGTTTTATCAAATATAGAAAGTTCCTTTTCTTTTGACTCTATACAATACCACTCACACGATTGTTCCAACTTATCTCCATTCTTCTCTCGGATCAAACGTCCAAACTTTCAAGACAACTCTGATATATTTTCCGAAGACTCCACATTTACTGCATTTTTTCAGAATATTGTCAAAACTAATTTTTATGTTAAGCAATGTAACTGATCATCCCTTGCTCGAATCCCGAAACAGGCCTTCTGAAGTGAAGTAACAAACAGCTCGTGGTCTAGTTACGTAAAGAGGACATGAAATTTAAGAGTGATAGACAAAAGAATACCTTCTCTATGCACGTTCGTACATTGCATAGAGATCTGTGGAAGATTACCGACAGTGGGTGTTACGCAATTCAGACGATTTGAAAGATGAAAGTCATTTCAGTTCAGCCTTCAATCTCAGCAATGCAGAAGCTATAAATAGCAGACAGGTCAAGTGGGGGTCGTGCGAGTACATGCAGGTGCTCGCGGACTACTGCACATGTTTGATTTACTTGTTCTTTATTGCCCGAGTTGAATATACATAAATTGTGACCTAAATTTCACGACTTAATAATAATTAATTAATATGATAGGGCAGTATTTTAGTGCAGTGCATATGTAAAGTGATATACGACGTATCAGACAGCAGCAGAAACTTTACCTTTACGTAAAGTGTTGACTGAATTATTAAAGAATTAATAGCTCTACTGATATCAGCCGACAATTATCACAGCCATTAGAAAAAGTTAAAAATCATCGCACGACATGCCTGTTCAGGCACAGATGAGAGGCGGAGTTATACTATAGCACTTATAACAAGCCTCGGCCGCTTTACCACCGGGAAAGACCCGGTAAACTTAATACATGAAGTGCCATTTAAACCCATCCTATTGTCTGTATGTTTCGTGAGAATGAATCGTACAGTCGATTGAATATTCAAGTCCAGTGGAAAGCTGCAATGTAGTCGAGCAAACTGGAACCAGTGAAGCCAGAAAGAAGCGCGGGGTGATGTTAGCGTTAATATAGTTATTACATCACACCATAACACTCAACAGTCGTTTGTTAGAACGTCAAAGTATTCCATCACTACAAGGTCAAGCTCAGACTTCACATTTTGCGAATAAAAACATATTCAAATAATAGGTTTTACATAGCCTTACGCTCGTAATTACAGTACTGACACTAATGCCATTTTTTACTTTCAATCAATTAAACAACACCTTAAATATTACAGTTACCAGAATTTAAACACTGATTTGCTGAAGGATAAATCAAAGTGAAAATTCAAGTCTTGCGGAATGTTACACTATGTCGATTGGTAACAATTACGAAATTCTAAAACACCAGAAAATTCATAAAGCCGATGTGAAAACCTTAAAATTCGCACGAATTAAATGATGATAAAGTAGTAAGTTTTAAGCCATATGGAATGATAATAAAACATTATAATAAGTTATTATAAAATTAAAAGCAGATTTCTCTGAAGTGCACATCTCACAACTCTGCAACCTACAAGAAAGTATTTACAAAGTTCACACGTATTATCAACACGCCATTCTAGCTCAGGTAAGTCTCGTATTACGGTATGCACAGCTGCGTAACTGTTGTTACGTATAAGTAACAAATAAGGAAGACGCAACTGGATTACACTTACAAGTAACAGGTATTTGACAAGTCCCGTAAGTGCGGTAGTTCGGATCGTAATGCGTTATATGTTAGTGCTAAAACGACGCCATAATGTGGAGAAATGAAAGAAATAATCTTCACCGTGATCTCGGGTCAAGTCTGATCAAAAAATACTGTTTGTATTAGGGTAAAATTTATTTTAATTTACAGACATACTACCTCGTAGCAATACGTCGACATCCAGAGTGTTCGTGCCACATCAAGTATCAGTGGCTTGTGGATTTGAAGGGCTTGTTCAGAGACAAGTGCCACCCAACGCTTTAAAGAGCAAAGATTATTGCACGTAGGCCCTTTTGTTCCATTCAGATTAAGTATGTAGAGGCTCATGGGGAAATTTCATTGAGCACAAAATTTAAGTTTCGTCTCCCCCTACAAAATTTATTCAAAATAAATTTCGCTCCAAAAATGTTTAGCCATTTATACTCAAGAGGTCCTGTTCGTTATTTTTGTCCGATTATATCCAGAATTGGAACGCGAGGATGTACTTTAGTAGAACAACTCAGTATTAAATTTAATTAAAAACTACTTCATCTGAGGAAGACAGACAGACATATATGGCCAAACCAGAAGGGTCAATTCGCAAATTTTTGTTGTCATTGCATCCTAAACTCTGCATTAACTCGCATGGTGTGTTGACGTGTTTGGTACAATTGTCATAAATTATAAAAATTGCACTAAAAATTCAAATTTGTAATGGAGAAGTAGTGAATTTATTTGTGCCAGATAAACTGGATTCTTAAATTTTCTTGAGCTAAATCTGAATCTTCAAAGGGTCGATATATATATTGGGTATGCTAGAACGAAAGTAACTGGTTCTAGAACCTCTTTCGTTATAGCATCTGTTCGTTCTAGTATAAATTGAAATACGTTTATTTAAGGGTAATCTTGTCCAGATCCACAGCCTAGGGAAGCACAATCATTTAAACAGGAAAAATGTATTAGAATATAAAATATATAAGTGTAAAAATAATACAAAATTGGTTTATTTAACTTCTATGTACTGTATATGTTAATTTGAAAAGCATAAACAAACTTTCCCTACGGTAAGGCATAAACAATATAAAGCACATGAAAAACAAACGACCTTTCCGTAGTGAAAACTATAATCGAACATTCCATAATAAATAAATATACCTCCTTTCTTTGTAGCATCTCTTTTCGTTGCAGCATCCTGATTTGATTGATAAAAACTGTTCATTGTAGCATTCGTTCATTATAGCATTGTTCGTTCTAGCACACCACACTGTATGTATCCAAACATATTCCTTGCGGATAAGAAGAAAGGCACGTATTTCGAAACACCTCATTACGTGTTTAAACAGAATCACACACCCCTGAACTTTTTCGTTAAAGATATAAACAGAAGCACGCATTTCTAAACACGTTCGTTAGCGATATAAACAGAAGCATATATCTCAATTCCCTTTCGTTACGGATGCGAAAAGAAGCACATACTTATGAACACGTTCGTTAAGGGATTTAACAGAAACACGTATCACCAAACACGTTTGTTAAGGATATAAAGTTTATATAATCGAAATAATATGAAACACAGATTGTCAATACGAAACTTCACCGAAACGTACTAGATACAACATGCATATGACAGTCCTGAAACGTTCTTGTAGTTTCTAGTTCATTATTAGACATTTCTTTGAAGTACCGCATTCCTGATTTAGTGTGGATATCTGTAGGCTGGGGCTAAAATAAATTTTATTTGTTATATAAATTTCATTTTTAAGGAAAAGACAGAAAATTCCATTCGAATATCGAATTATAGCTTGGAAACTGTATAACAATATGACACTTGTTTTGTTAAGGCGCCTCCAATGGTAGAAGACCTGCGCCCGATATTCGCTCTGGTACTTACCCAGATATCATTATCGCTTCAATTGCATATTAAATTTTATATTTGTCTTCTTCTCTTTTCTCAATTTACCTGTTATTATTTCTATTATAAGACTCAGATTATCGATTATGAAGAATTATATTTGGTTTGAAATATTCTACACTGTTAGTGCTTACTGTTGACTTATTCCAACAAGAATGTAATTATCATTTTCTTGCACTGTGGGTGGAATTTATTTTTAGCATGTAGTGGACTGTATATACAGACTTAATGCAACGTTGTTTAAGAAGTAAAAGAAGTAGAAAATGAAACTGAATTTATTTTGTTACCTTAAGTGATAAAGCTTTTGTAATATGAACTTAAGTTCCTGCGAGCACTCAAAGAGACATCGCGCGAAACCAGACACATATCAAGTCTACATTCCAGTTCAGGTGAAACATTCGAAATAACGGCTGCCGTAACTGAGCAGCAGCAACTTGTATTTTTCCAGCAAGTTCCGGGAAAGTGACGCGAAGCTGTGGAACGTTAAAATAATCCCTTTTAAATGTCCAGAATAAGATCCAAGAAGTCACGAAATGCGGAGGCGCTCCTGTGTTGCTGGAATAGCATGTCTTTTGGAATCTCTTTTACCAAAATAACCATAAAGAATTCTCTCACTCTTTCCAGTGAACTTCACCATGCGCAAGGCATTTGCCAAGAGAGTTTCTAATAGCTACCATTCACTAGGAACACAATTAAGTTATATTATATTATATTATATTATATTTATTATACTATATTATACCAATGGGTGGTTACATGTTTTGTCCAATTTTATGGTCATCTTCAGGCCTTTATAACAACAAAAATCTCCAGATCGCCCCATGCAAATTTTACTAAGGGTGTCACTGATATCTCTGTCTTATTGTTGCTCAGTTCATGTCAATATATTTCTAAAATTTAAAACTTAAAAGCAATTAAACTTTAAAGAATTTTTTGTAAATATTGTACGTATCGTTGCTTGTTTTCGAAAGTGGCGGTGTCACCCTATGAATAGAGGCTGCTACTGACGAAGACAATACAACTTTACGCAAATTATACCACTTGTAGCCGGAAATTTTCTCCGATCATAACATACGCAGAAAGAAATCTCTCCAGTGTCGTAGCCTATAATCACAGATTGATATTCATAACACCAGAGCACACACTTCACTTTTACATGTGAGACGCTATTTTCAGAACTCTGGTGTCTGGGCTACCGACAGCAGAACTTGGAAACTCAAGCGGAGCGACGATAAAATTTCATAACCTAACCTAACCTAACTAACCTAACCTGAACAATTTTTGCCTTCGTCTCTACGCTTTAAATTTCATTAGTAATATTAAATTAAATCCTTGCTACTTCGTGCGGTTACTCCGTATATTATAGGATCCTTCATTAGCAACTCAGTTTAAATGATATCACTAACCTTATCATGTCTCTACAGATCGCAGGATGTTGACAGTATCGGAATATTGTACAGTAAATATATGTGTAAACATAACTACAACATTTACAATATGTCAAGTATGTACACGTATTTTGTGGGTATTGGTTGGTGTTACCCGACAATTTACTGCTTCCAAAATTCACTCTTATGTAACTTGCCTTATTATTCTTTTTTTCTTGATATATATTTTCCTCCTCCATTTCTTTTAGTCACATTTCTGTATGAGTTTACACCATTCTCCATCGAGGCTAATGTTGTTTCAATAAGTAAACCTTTTGCATCTACCGGTGTTTATTCTTCTTCTATCTTTTGTATCCCCATTCTCACATTTTTTATTCCTCAATCATGTAGCAAACCAGCACACCCTTACCGCTAATGGTGTCAGTCAGTAAGGTATTGCTCATACAGTTCTGCTTTACTTTTACTCACAGGTTTCAATTCAGTGTTGAACACTTTGTTGTGGAATTCTTATGAACCCAGGATACTGAAGATAATACACGCTAAATTACTTAAAAGTTCACACTGTTTCTTAAGACCGGAAGTTTTATTTTCCCAATTACAAATTTCCCGTCACTAGTTCCTGTCCTGAGGTAAGTAATACAGTCCAAACCCCCAAACCTGCCACAATAGGAACCATTTTAGCACTATTACGCCAAGTGTCTGACAGTGGAATTTTCCCTTCAGGTTTTTTAGTAAAAAATTTTGTTTCTTCCATGCTCACTACATGTCCTGCCAATCTAATCTAACGACGCTTTGCAAGTTAGATCCTTTCTAGCTTCCCAATAAATGGCACAAGACGAGAAAATTATGACGTCATATCGGAATCTTGCTGTGTGACATATCTTGCTGTGTGACATATCTTGCTGTGTGACATATCTTGCTGTGTGACATATCTTGCTGTGTGACATATCTTGCTGTGTGACATATCTTGCTGTGTGACATATCTCTCAAAAGTTTTCAGATACTTAAGCCTAAAAAAAAAATACAAGAACAAAAAATGTTTTGTCATAAACTACCTACTGTACAAATTAAACTACCTACTGTACAAATTAAACTACCTACTGTACAAATTAAACTACCTACTGTACAAATTAAACTACCTACTGTACAAATTAAACTACCTACTGTACA